>MPLT02253363.1_pt1 | contig 12378 bp, 12 predicted proteins | sample 1617391 | NCBI WGS metagenome assembly MPLT02 (sample SAMN05944800, study PRJNA350692) | marine metagenome | biome: marine; feature: ODZ; material: water; isolation source: 70 m water sample filtered on 0.2 um supor filter | place: Pacific Ocean | collected 2012-04-08 | depth 70m m
AAAATAATAATCAATTCAGCTGAACCTAAATTCATATTCTATTTGACCCTTCTTCTATGCCATCTTCCCTACCCAAAGGATATCTCTTATTTAATTATGTTTTCGTATCGGAGAAAGAAACCGGTAAGTTCCTCTAGGGAAAGGGCACTATAAGAAAGTCCTACCCGGGTTTAATCTGCCATCTGGATCAAATTGATGTTTTAATTCCTTCGTGATTCTCTCCGAGATTAGGTCAACGGGCTTACGAGTTTGAGGTCGATCTGCCCAAAGCGTTCCTACTCCTATCGAAGCTACGAAATTTCCAGTTTCTTCCCGATCTATTTGAAGTAAATCGGATGGTTTCATTGACCATCTATAACGAGGGAGTCCAGGAGCATCCTCTACCTCTTCAAAATTACCAAGATTAAATAAAGCCTTTCTTTGGTTTGTAACATCAGAAACATGCCCTTCTAAATGAACCCATATTGTTTCTCCATCCCATAGAACAGCTGATGGCTTATAAAGTGCATTAAAAATAACTAGTGGATTTTTAGACGATGCCGTAATCCATGTACTCACATCTGGAATCGGATTTGTGCGAAGTGTGGTCTCTGCAATAACTCCCAATGTTCCCAGAGAACCAACCATCAATTTATGCAGGCTAAACCCACTAACGTTTTTGACTACTGGTGCCCCACACGTAATGATCTCTCCATCAGCAGAAATATACCTTATTTGTAATACAGCATCTCTAACTCGACCTTTACCTAAAAGATTTAGATCATTCTCTCCAACAGCAATTGCACCACCAACTGTTCCTCCCCTTTCCGGAAGGCTAGTTCGTTGCCCATTTTCTTTAAGGTGCTTATGAAGTTCCATAACTGTTGTTCCAGCTCGAACCTTTACGGTCATCTCTTCAGGCATATGGGTAATACCCCCTCTTGGTGCACGAATAATATTGGTCCCTGCGGTAGGTAACCCGTGTAGATTCCATCGGGTTTTTCCACCTTCAACAGCGACTGGACCAGTACAACCTACTTCTTTCGCAAATTCTTGTATCACCGAATCAAAAGGTTCCTTCATTGTTATACCCAGATTCCTTCAGGTGGTTTATGCAATGTCTGGATATCAGCACATGAATGTCCCATAGGTAAGATTTTTCCTGGGTTTATCCGGCATTGAGGGTCAAATGCATATCGAAGCTTATTTTGATGCCTTAAATCCTCATCAGTGAACAATTCGCTCATAAATTCCTGTTTCTCTATTCCTATTCCATGTTCTCCGGAGAGCACTCCTCCGGCTTCTAGAGAAATCTTTACTATTTCAGCCGCAACAGCATGCACGCGTTCCATAGTTCCTTCTTCTTCAGCGTTAAACAAAATAAGGGGGTGTAGGTTTCCATCACCAGCATGAAAGACATTCATCACTGTTAACTCATTCGTAGCTGCTAATTCGTTTACCTTGTCAAGGACATCGGCGAGTTGTGAGCGAGGAACAACAGTGTCATGTAAATAATAGTTAGGGGCTATATACGTACTAGCTCCAAATGCTGACTTTCTTCCTTTCCATAGTGCTTCTCTCTGCCAAGAATTTTGAGCAAGTTTTATATCTAAAGCTTCGTGAGCCTCAGCAATTTCGCAAATTTGTAATGCGTCATTCTCTACCCCATCAGGCAAACCTTCTACTTCAACAAGGAGCACCGCTCCAACATCGGTGGGATAGCCCGCAGGTATATGTTTTTCAATTACCTCAATAGTCTTTTGATCCATTGCTTCCATCGCCGCTGGAACAATTCCATTCGCAATAACTGCGCTTACTGTTTCTGCTGCTTTGCGCATAGTAGCGAAGGAAATCAAAATAGTTTGTACTTCTTCAGGGTTCGGTGTGAGCCTAACTGCTATTTTTGTTGTTATCCCTAAAGTTCCTTCGCTTCCAATAAATGCGCCTCTTAGATCTAGTCCGCTAGGTTCTGGATCAATTCCTCCAAATTGACCTATTTCGCCATCTGGGAGAACAACCTCTATCGCTAAGACATGACTATCGGTTACCCCATCTGCAAGACAATGCGGGCCTCCAGAGTTATTCGCTACATTTCCACCAATGGTGCATATTTGTTGACTCGACGGGTCAGGAGCATAATGAAACCCCATTGGCCTTAAATACTCACTTAACTCAAGGTTGATAACTCCTGGTTCTACCCATGCGATTCTATTATCAATATCAACTTCAATTATTTTGTTCATTTCTGTCATCGCTACAACTATTGGAGCACCTAAAGGAACCGCTCCTCCTGCTAGCCCGCTTCCAGCTCCACGCGGAACTACCGAATGCTCAAATTGTTGCGCTATTCGCATAATAGCTTGCACTTCTTCTCTCGTTTTTGGGAAGCAAACTGGACCTGCTAATCCTCCTTCAAAAACTGATTCGTCTTTTGAATGTAAAAGCCTGTCTTCTTCCTCTTCTAGAACACGGTCTCGTGATAACGCTCTCTGAAGTTCAGCAACTAACGGATTCACTGAAAGTTTTCTATTCTCAAAATATTGTTGAATTTTATTTATAAGTACCACGGTTGACTCATTGATCTTTTCTTTAGCGTACCTTCTGCTAGGGGTGAGCGGTTTAGTTATAGCGCTAATGTAAATCTAGTTTTGATTTTTTAGTATGCCGCTGGAACAGTATGTATAGGAAAGGAATCTTGTTATGGAAATACCACTTGATCTGTCACACGTAACTAGTGCTTGGCTCGAACAAGCATTACATTCATCTGATCAGTTTCAAGATGTAAAAATTAAATCTATTACATGTGAAAATATTGGAGAAGGAACAGGAATCTTTGGCGAAATCGGCCTTCTTAGAGTGTCTTATGTGAATCAAGGACAAGCACCGGATTCATTAGTTGTAAAACTTCCTTGCATAGAACCGGAAAATCTTGCAGTTGCCCAAGCATTAGGAATATATGCGCGAGAAGTTGCTTTCTATCAAACAGTCGCTTCTTCATCTTCTCTGCGTGTTCCACAATGTTTTTACTCATTTATGGGAGATGATGGACGTTTCGTTCTTTTAATTGAAAATCTGTCAAACGACTATGTTGTGGGAGATCAAATTAAAGGAGCAACACATGAACAAGTTTTAAGTGCGATTGATATTTTGGCCGGGTTCCATGCTGAATGGTGGGGAAATCCTAACCTTGAGGTACTTGATTGGTTGCCTAATCCTGATGATCCGGCATACATGGCAGCAGTGCCTGGAATTTATAGGGCTGGACTTCCAGTGCTAGTAAACGAATGGGATTCTAAAGTGCCGGCAGAAAGCATTGAAGTCGCTCAACTTTTAGAGCCCAAATTTGAGCAGTTGATGTTGTTGTTTGCTGGTAGCCCCCATACTTTCTCCCATGCCGATACTCGTTTAGATAATCTATTTTTTTCTAAAACAGACGAACATGATGTAGCTTTTATTGATTTTCAGCTTTGTCTCCGAGGACGAGGCATAAATGATATTGCATACTTAGTCGGAAATAGTGTTCCTCAGGGCATCGCTGCAGCCAATTGGGAATTGTATATTGAGCATTGGATTAAAGCACTTGCTGAAAACGGGGTGAGTTACGCATTTGATGACGCTGTTTTGCATTACCGTCAAGCAGTTCTTTATTACACTGTTGGCGCTATGTCTCTTATAGCTTCGTTCGATACAGGTAATGAGCGCGGAGCTGCCATGGCAGAAGCGTACGTTACCCGAATATTTAACCATGTCGTTGACATAAATGCCCGATTAATATTAGAAGAGTTGTAATTCAAAGGTACTTATATTCTTTCCCTCTTCGAGTACTTCCAATTTCCTCTATTACGTTCGTTTTCCTAAAACAGTAAGCCATTTGTTGTGCAATTTGTCGAGGTACTCGTGCAGATGCCGCAATATCAGCTGTTGTGAAAACCTTTGGAAGATCAGAGGGCAGTAGCTGCATGAAATCTGTTATCCCATCAAAGTGTTGCGTTGAATGAATCTCCTTCAATTCTGTATTTACTGTCCTGTAACCGCCACGGTTCCTTCTGAGCTTCGGGTCATATTCTTGAATTTTTGTGACCGTTGTGAGGACAGCATCAAAACTCAAATTTGGTTCTTGTAATAATTCAGTGATCGATACTAATTCATTGAAAATTGTATAAATCGAACCTTTTTTAGGAGATTTTCTTACTTTATTACTTGGTTTCCGTAAGTGCGTTTCTATTGCTATTGGATATACGACTTTAATTTCATAATTTTGTAATAATGATTCCAATTTCTTTCTCATGGAACCAAAAGAAGATGTTTGTATTTCAATAATTACATTTTCTTTTTGGGTATTTCTCCAAATATCAACCACGTACCCGTCAATAGGAACCTCAAGTTGGTCTCCTGCTTTTGTGTATAAGATTTTCATTGCTGAGTGCAATGATCCTTCGTTAAGTGTTCCAATTACTGGTTTATCTTCAGGGATTTTCAAAGTTTCCTTTACGTTTCTTCTTTAATCAGGGATGTCCAAACCTAGGTCATGCTTATATCCCGCTTCTAATATTTTCTCTAAATCTTCTCCTGTTAACTCATCGCTTAATCCCGAGTGGTCAACTAGTATTTGACCTGCTGAAGGACGGCAGTCACTTTCTTCCCATGTTTCTGGATTCCATAGGCCTCCTCGCATAAAAGATTTTGCACAATGAATAAACCCTGTTTCGATTTCCACCACAATCGCTGTTTTAGGTTTTTTTACCTCTTCAGTAAACATTTCTAAAATTGAGTTTTCTGTAGTTACACAGGCTTTCCCATTAACTCGTAACGTTTCTCCCAACCCAGGGATTATGAAAAGTAACCCAATGTTTCCTTGGTTAATTATGTTCCGTATCGAATCAAGTCGATTGTTTCCATTAAGGTCAGGGATAGCTAAATGGCTTTCATCAAGTACCTTTATAAATCCGGGTGGGCCTCCTCTTGGGGAAACATCAAGTTTCCCATTAGCGCTTACCGTTCCCATTAAGACGAAAGTTGAAACTTCTATAAAATCTTTACAACCTTTGTCAAAAATACTTGTTTCTTTATTAAGAACCACCTCTGTTGGTGCACGGTACAGATCTAATAATTGATTTTCTGATTTTAAAATTTCTGTTAAATCTAATTTCATTGCTTTTGTCTATCCCTTTCATTTCTGGCAGTCTTAAAATGACTGTAGTTGGTGGGGGACATGGGAAAGAAACCAAAATTATCTATTCCGCAAATGGGTGAAGAATTCACGGCTGACTGGTTTACGGAAATTCTTCAACCACAATATGGTGCTGCTGTTCTTCACGTAGATCAAGATGTTATCGGGACTGGTATAGGGTTTGTTGGTGAGGTTTATAGATGTTTTCTTCAATGGGATGCTTCTCGGGATGATTTACCTATATCTGTAATCGTAAAGGTTCCTTCAAAAAACCCAGCAAATAGAGGGTTGGGAGAAGGTTTACAACTCTATGAACGTGAAGTTATTGCGTACAGCAGGCTTGGAGATGATATGGGGCTTCCTATGCCCATTGCCTATTTCGCAGCTATGGATGACGACCCAACGCCTTGGTTGGATAAAGTCATTGAATTCCTTTTTACTTATTTACCTCCAAGAGGAGTGAATTGGTTGACTGTGAAATTCTTACAATTAGCGGGGAAGAATCCAAAGCTAAGACGGTATGTTCTTATCCTTGAAGATATAAATGATGCCCGGCCTCCAAGTCAAGTAGCAGGTGGTTCGCTTGATGATGCGTTGCTGGCATTAACTTCATTAGCGAGGTTCCATGCCCATCACTGGTTAAAGGATTCTTCTATAGAGATTTCTCCGAGAATCTGGTCATTGGATCGGCTACCGAAAGTATGGCAAGCGAGTTATCTCCGAAATAGAGAAGAGTTTGTTAGTCGTTTTGGAACTCTTATAGGTCCTGAGAAGCTTCAAATCCTTGATAAAGCGCAAAGAGAGATTCCAGAATTGCTTGAGCCATTAGGAAAACCTCCTTGGACGCTACTTCATGGCGACTACCGTTTAGATAACATCCTGTACCGTCCTGATGGGAGCATTGTTGTAATAGATTTTCAAATACTTTCAAAAGGGCGGCCTGGTTGGGACGTAGCTTACTTCATTACGACTGCGCTTAATCCAGAGCATAAAAATGAAGAAGATACTTTGTTACGCCATTATCACAATGTTTTGTATTCAGAGGGTGTAAGCGATTATCCATTTGATTTGTTATTAGAAGACGTTCGGGTAACGAAATTGTTACTTGCGCACCGGCTTGTAGGAGGAAGGGACGCTTTCGATACTGAACTACAAGATAGTGATGAAACGTTTGTTGATGTTTTAGTAAAGCGTGTCGTTGGTTGGATTTAAAAATCCTGCTTCCCTATAAAGAAGATAATCGTTTGTTTGCAAGTTCGATGTAATTTTCATCCGTATCAAAGCCGAGGTAGTGCCGTCCTGAGGTTTTCGCAGCAAGTGCGGTTGTTCCAGCCCCACAAAAAGGATCTAGTATTGCATCTCCTTTATATGAATAGAGTTCAATGAGACGTCTAGGTAGCTCCACTGGAAACGGGGCAGGGTGTCCTACTCTTTTCGCAGATTCTGGTTGTATGCGCCAAGTGTCTAATGTCCAAGCTAGAAAATCTTCTTTTTTTATCGTGTCAAGATGTGGTAAACCTATTTCTTTACGTTTTTTTCTTGGAATTGCTCTATCTAGTCGGAGTTTGCTTGCAACAATTACTCGTTCTGTAACATCACGAAGGACAGGGTTTGATGCAGACTGGAATGACCCCCATGCGCAACTCCCTGACGCTCCCTCTGCTTTTATCCATATAATTTCTCCGCGAAGAAGAAACCCTATATCGTCTTGCAAAATACGTGTTATGTCTGAACTTAGCGAACGGTATGGCTTGCGTCCAAGGTTTGCTACATTCACAGCAATTCGTCCGCCAGGTTCAAGAACTCGCCAGCATTCTTTAAAAACATCTTTAAGCATGCGTAAATATTCCATGTAGCTTGCAGGAATACCATTCTCTCCCAGATCTAATTCATACTCTTTTCCTGCGAAATAAGGTGGTGAGGTTACAACAAGTGCTACAGAATTAGAATTAATAATGCTCATGTTTCGAGAGTCTCCGACTACTAATTTGTTCAATGTCAAAGGTGGCGAAGGCTGCGAATCTTTATCCTGCTTAATGGGAGGAAATCGTTTATAAAAATCATCTGAATTGTGATTTTCTCTTTTTGTGACACCAAAAGATGACGTTTTAGTCTGTTGTTTAGCACTATTTTCAAGAAGAGCCATACCTTAACGCTAACTGTGCGGAGTCCTAGATCCCCCTCTAAGCATTTCTAAAAATATTTATAGTCTTTAACCTGCGGATATAGGTTTCTTGAAATAACGAACTTTTTTACCTGGGCCGTGTTCTCGGTCATGAAATGGTTCCCATCCGAGGTCAGTGTGGAACGCTAATGACTGAGGGTTTGGGGGTTCAACATTAACTTCACAAAGGAGGACTCCCCTACCCATTTCTTTAGCGTATGTTTCAAGATTCAAATAGAGTTGCTTACCGTACCCATTACGTTTTGCATGAACATCGACCATAATTCTGTCGACATAGCAAAAGTTCTTGAATTGCGTTTCAAGCCAAATATAGTTATCGCTCTGGTATTGCTCCCCTGACTCTAACGTGATTAACGCAGCAACAATATGTTCATCTACCTCTATAACCCAAGATTTTTTTGACATTGAGAGAATATTTTCAAGATCACCCTTCTGTAATTTATTCACAGCGGGGACGGACTCATTATTAAGCTTTAGAATATCTTCAATATCTCTGGAATGTACTTCGCGTATCATGCCATTGTCTTTATCAAGGTCTTATTTAACAAGTTTACTTATCCTCTAATTATGATAATGGAAATAAAATAGCGAAGCTCATAAGCTTCACACATAGAATAGTCTGAAGGAGTGATCAGATGAGTGGTACGCCATTATTGTCAGGAGTTCGAATAATTGAAAGTTCTTTATTGGGTCCTGGTTTAATTTCAACTTTTTTTTCAGACCTCGGCGCAGACGTAATAAAAGTTGAACCACCTCAAGGTGACTATATTCGTCAGATGACTTGGCCAATAATTGACGGTGTTTCACTCCTTCATTTACACACTCATCGTGGGAAAAAAAGTGTCGCATTGAATCTTAAAACGGATGAAGGAAAATCTATTTATAAAGACCTTGTTGAAAGAGCAGATGCGGTTGTAGAAGCTATGCGCCCTGGGGCTTTAAAAAAACTTGGTCTTGGCTATGAAGAACTGCAAAAAATAAATCCAAAAATAGTTTTCTGCACTTTATCGGGTTATGGATCATCAGGCCCTTACCAGAATATGCCGAGTCATGGAATTGCTTATGACACCTGGGCTGGATTAATCACTCCAGAAATTGATGAGTTAGGTTTTACACGCATCCCTAGAGACATGCCAAACGTTGGAATTAATGTTGGTCCGATGCTTGGAGCAGTTGCATTGTTGGCTGGCATTACCCGTGCAAGAGAAACTGGCGTCGGATGTCAAATGGAACTTGCTCAATCAGATGCAGCAGCATACATGGATTGGTATCGAATTGAGACATGGAAAGCATATGAGCGTTCAGAAAATGAAGTTACAGGAAATCCATCTGATGATTATGAACGTCGACCACCAGGGTTAGCGGGAATGTGGGAAGGTGTCCGTTATCAAATATATGAATCGAGCGACGGACATGTTTTGTTTATGGCTTCCGAGCAAGCGTTTTGGAAGAATTTTTGCGATGGAGTAGGCCGTTCTGATCTATTTGAAAAATGGCCTGGGTCTAAATACGCAGATCACGCTAAAGGAAATATTGAGCTTCAACATGAACTTAAAACAATTTTTAAAGAAAAAAGCAGTAGTGAATGGATTCAATTTAGTGAAGATGAGAATACCCCTATTGCTCCTGTTTATAATGCAAAAACTGCTCCCAATGATCCCCAATTTAAACATCGCCTACCGTTTTACTCAGTTGAAGATTTAGGCGCTGAACAACTTCCTTTACCGGTAAAGATTATTGGTGAAGAAACTACAACTCCTTCAAAAGCCCCAACAGTGGGAGAGAACACTGAAGAAGTTTTATCTGGTCTCTTAGGTTACGACTCAAACCGAATTAAAACCCTACGCGACGATGGAGTTTTTGGGTGATCTCAAAATTCTTAAACTGTTGAAATAACGAAATGAAATTATTGCTTCTGCCTCGTTTTGTCCGCAGATTTATCCTCATTATTCTTCTTGCCCCTTGTCTGGTCTTTTCTTTCCTGTTCGTTACTCTCTCTCTTCTTTTTTACCCACTGGTTTTTTTCCGTAAAAAAGTTTCTTTAACTAAACATTCGTCTTCTCGTTATATTCGGTTTTCTTTAATGACCGTTTGGTACCTATTTATGGAGTGCTTAGGGGTAATAATTGCTTTAATTCTTTGGGTTGGGACTATGGGTGGGTATTTTATGCACTCGCGACCATCTCAAAGAATGCATGCCTTGGTTCAGTACGTGTGGGCATCTTCTCTTCTATTTGGTGCCCGTTTTTTCTTTAATGCAAGGATTATTTTCCCAGATTGTACGGTTTTTAATTCGGGACCAATTCTAGTCGCAGCGCAGCACAGTAGTTTTTTTGATGCTTTACTTCCAACTGTTCTATTGGGTAAAGGTGGTGGTTCTATTGTTCCTCGCCACGTACTTAAAAGTGACCTTCTTCTCTCTCCATCTCTTGATCTTTATGGAAATCGTTTACCAAATAAATTCGTTGAAAGAAGTTCTGCTGCACGTGATCTAGATATTTCAGGCGTGTATTCCATCGGTAAAGAATTACATAAAGATGCATGTGTTATTTTTCCTGAAGGAACTTTTTACTCTCTTAAACGGTTTACAAAAGCAATTGAAAAATTACAAACAACAGACCCTGAACGAGTTGACAACGTAGCACAATTAAATCATTTGCTTCCCATAAAACCTGGAGGGATTTTAGCTCTAGTGTCATCTGCCCCAAATGCAGATTTAATAATGATTGGTCATTATGGATTGAGTTCTTTTAGTTCATTTAAAGAAATTATAAATAACATTCCTTTTCAAAATCCTATAGAAATTTATGTGAAAAGGATTCCTTCATCCAGTTTGCCTTCAGATACTTCTTCCTGTTTGAAATTTATAGATAATGAGTGGCTCAACATGGATAACTGGTTACAAAGTAAGATTAGGAACTATGACTGTCTCCATTGAAAAAGACCTTTTAGAATTTGCAGCAAGAATTTCTTCGGAAGCTGCTGCTATGACTTTAGATTGGTTCCAAAAATCAGATCTTCAAGTCGAATTAAAAAAGGATCAAACTGAAGTTACCGATGCTGATAAAGCTGTTGAAGACTACCTTCGAAACGTTATAGGAAATCAATTTCCCCACGACACTATTATTGGGGAAGAGCATGAGAACTCTGCTGGGTCATCAACTAGAAAGTGGATTATTGATCCAATTGACGGAACAGCTTCCTTTGTACGAGGGGTTCCTCTTTATAGTTCATTATTAGCTCTTATTGATGAACATGGTCCAGCAATAGGATCCATTCATTTACCTGCTCTTGGAGATTATGTCATTGCGGGCCGAGGTTTAGGAGCACAGAGTTCCAGGCACCATACTTCGGTTTCAACTATTAAAGATATTAAAAAAAGTTGTATTTCTTCTAGCAGTTTTGATATGCCCTGGTGGCCGGAAAAGCCATTAACTGCGATTCTTTCGTCTGGTGCAAAAACACGAACATGGGGTGATGGATACGGATATTTTCTAGTTGCAACTGGTCAAATAGAAGCGATGATTGATCCATCACTTTACATTTATGATATTGCTCCCATGTTGACCGTGCTACCGGAGTGCGGTGGGTCAATTACTACATGGAAAGGTCAATCATCCTTATTGGATCGAGAGGGATGGATAGCTACAAATGGACACATTCACGACGATTTGTTATCTCTACTCAAATAAGCTGTTCCGACCTATTTAGCCAATCCATCAAATTCAACAGTTTTTATCCCCTTCTGAGATACGTTTTTTAAAAAATCTGTTGAATCAACAATGCCTGCTAACCCTCCTGTGTATGGAGCAACTGCTAAATCGTTTAATGACTGAACGATCGTTTCTATAACGATTGCGGTAGCTGTTGAGGGAGGACTAACGGCTCCTAACACACGCGTGGTTCTCTCATTTTCTAACCTTCCTCGTACTTCTACTCGAACTGCCCCTATACCCCCATCATTATGTGGTGGGGTTAACATTGGGAGCCAAGCGGTAAATCTATCTTGTCGGGTTGCTGAAAGCCTTGCTGTAATTCGAGAACTATTAGGAAACAAAGGTTGTAGTAATAATGCTTCAGGAAGAGCTGCTCTATAGCAATCTGACCCTGCAATGGGTTCGGGAAACCATACTAATTCCCTTCCTGAACCACCTGGGCGCCGAACCCATTTACCATCCCACCAGTCCAAAGAAGGCCTTTTAATTGCTCGATGATGTTGCTTTGCGCAAGCTGACCCACCCGTTCCATCTTTAGCTATATGAATCTCGTCAACGTAATCAAATTCTTTGGCTGCAAAATGTGTTAGTACACACGTTAAACCTGGAGAAAATCCTGCGCCAACAATAATTGAAACATTATTTTCCTCAGCTAGTGGTTTTAGCTTTAATAACCCTGCAATATCACTAATTCTGTCAGACGTTGAAATAACAGATATGCCTTTTTTAATAGCTCTTTGCGCAACTTCTAAATGTTGTCCAGCTGGTGAAGTGATAATAAGAATAGATATTTCATTTTCTTCTATTCTTGAATTTTGTGATACAAAAAAATTTTCCTTTAATTGATCAATGAGCGAAACCGTTTTTGACAAATTCACATCGTACAAATAAATAGGGTTTTTATTTTCTGATCCATTAAACAGTTGAACCAATTGGGACCCGATTGCCCCTAAACCCAAAACTCCAATAGATGTCATAATTAATGTTTAATCAGTTTCTAAATTTCGCCATCCGCCACTTTGTAACGGAACACTACCTGATTCACGTGTTTTAATAATCACCGATATTGCAACTGCTCCCAAAAGTGCTACAAACCCTCTAAATAGTAGCCTCATGTCGTAACTCCATATTTTTGTAAGAGAAGCATAATGTTTAGATTTTACTCAATCTGCATTATTTGGGAAATTTATAATTGTGTGGGCCTAGTTGGAGTTGAACCAACGACCTCACCCTTATCAGGGGTGCGCTCTAACCAACTGAGCTATAGGCCCATTTTCCTCATTGAAAGAACTCTACGATATCGCACAGAGTTAAAAGAACACGGTAGT
>MPLT02041332.1_pt1 | contig 12304 bp, 10 predicted proteins | sample 1617391 | NCBI WGS metagenome assembly MPLT02 (sample SAMN05944800, study PRJNA350692) | marine metagenome | biome: marine; feature: ODZ; material: water; isolation source: 70 m water sample filtered on 0.2 um supor filter | place: Pacific Ocean | collected 2012-04-08 | depth 70m m
GCATTCACATATCAGAGGAGAAAAAATTGAAAATATTAAGCGTAATTCAAAAGTAGGTTTTGAAGTAGATAGAAATTTAGAATTTTTACCATCATATTTTTCAGACCCAGAAAATGCATCACTTGCAGACACATTATACATTAGTGTTGTAATCAAAGGAGAAGCACAACTGGTTGAAGGTAATGAAGAAAAAGCCCTAGCGTTAAACGGATTGATGAAAAAGTACCAACCCGAAGGACAGTACAAACCAATGAATAAGGATATGAGCGTATTAGACGCCACGGCAGTAATCAAAATAATACCAAAAGAGATGAATGGGAAGTACAAAATCGGTCAAAATATGAATAAAGAAGAAAAAATTGAATTAGCCAATAAAATCAAAAATAAAAATTCAAAAACATCCAAAGAGACATTGGAAATCATGGGTTTTGTGATAGAGAATGAAAAACTGGTCATGAAAGAAGATGTGAAGTGGTAAGTTCGTACTAATTTTTATAAACATTTCAAACAGGGATATTACATGTCAGATTCAACAATAGATGATGCATTAAGATTATTAGAAATTGGTAAAGGAAATCCAGACAGATTAAAGCAGATTATTGAATCATTTCAAAAGAGAAGCATGATTTCTATGCAAGATAGAAAATATGTAGATGCATTAGTTGAGCAATATTTGACTCCGAGACATAGACAAATGACAACCAAGATGAAGGCATCAGAGAGACAAAAAACGAATTTCCCAAGAATTAGAAAAACATCAGAATCAGCATTTAAGATTACAGAAGTAAAAGCTACTACAGAAAAGAAAACATCAGATAATCCATATATCAAATCAACTGCTGAAGAAATCATAGATGTAGAAAAGGCAAAATTTTGTATAAAATGTGGTGTCAGAATTTATGACGACGATAAATTTTGTATAAAATGTGGTAAAAAGAAAACTGAAACACAAATCCCAAGAAAAGAAGAACTTGCCTCAAAAGAACCTACAATAGAAGAAAAATTCATCGAACATGTTGAAACAGATCGTTCAACTACAAAGAAAACAAATAATGGAAAGATTGTAGGAATAATTATAGGAATTATCGCAATAATTGCAATTGGAGGAGGTGCAGCATACATGGGAAGTAGTTCAGATTTGTTTTCATCAGAACCAGAAATTGAAGAGAGAATTACATGTCAAGATAATGTACTTTTAGTGTCAACTACAAAAATTCCTAATTTCCCAGCACCGGGAAAAGATTTGAAGTATTATCAAGACAGATATGATAACGAACCAAATTACAAAGACTGGTTTGATAGGAATTTCCCAGGTCAAACAGTTAGAGAAGCGGTTTGTTAAATTTCAATAGCTAGCTATATCTTTTCTCACAGATATCGGTAAGTATTGCAAAAATTTGAGATAAATTCAGAATTCCGACCTACAGGAGATCAACCTCAGGCAATTGATTATCTTGTAAAAGGTTCCAAAACAAAGATGAATCAGACATTGCTAGGAGTAACTGGTAGTGGTAAGACCTTCACAGTAGCAAATGTCATTGCAAATACTGGAAAAAATGCATTAATCATATCTCATAACAAAACTTTAGCAGCGCAACTTTATTCAGAATTAAAACAATTTTTCCCAAAAAACAATGTAGGTTATTTTGTTAGCTATTATGATTATTATCAACCAGAAAGTTACATGCCACAGACAGATACGTACATAGAAAAAGACACCCAAATTAATGAAAAAATTGAGAAAATGAGATTAGAAGCCACTGCGATGCTTCTATCAGGAGAACCAACCATCATAGTATCAACTGTATCATGCATCTATTCACTAGGTTCACCAAAGGAATGGGAAGATATGGCAATTACATTAAAGAAAAATGAAGAGATAGCACGAAATGAAATTATTAAAAAATTAATCAATGCAAGGTATGAAAGAAACGATGTTGAATTAATTCCAGGTAATTTTAGAGTTAAAGGAGATACAATCGATGTCATACCTGCATACTCCCAAGATATAGTTAGAATTTCATTATTTGGAGATGAGATTGAAAGAATAACAATTCTAGATAACGTTTCATTAGATATCAAAAAACAAGTAAAATCTTTCAAAATTTTTCCTGCAAAACACTATCTGATTGCAAAAGATATTCGTGATAATGCTGTAAAATCAATCAAAACTGAATTAAAAGACAGACTAAGCAGATTGCCAGAACTAGAAAGACAGAGACTAGAGATGAGAACAAAATACGATTTAGAGATGATAGAAGAATTAGGATATTGTTCAGGAATTGAGAATTATTCACGACATTTCGATGGAAGAAATGAGGGAGAACCAGCATTTTGTCTCTTAGACTTTTACGGAAAAGAATTCTTACTTGTTATAGATGAGTCACATGTAACTCTTCCACAATTACATGGAATGTACAAAGGAGATTATTCTAGAAAGAAATCACTAATAGATTATGGATTTAGACTACCAAGCGCATTTGATAATAGACCATTAAAGTTTGAAGAATTTGAAAAAAGACTCAATGATGTGATTTTTGTTTCAGCAACGCCAGGAGATTATGAAAAGAAAAGATCAGAACAGATTGTAGAGCAATTAGTTAGACCTACAGGATTAATAGATCCAACAGTAGAAATAAGAAAATCCCAAGGACAGATGGATGATTTAATTAAAGAAGTTTCAAAGAGAGCCAAAAAAAATGAACGAACTTTAGTTACAACATTAACCAAAAGAATGGCAGAAGATCTAGCAGAATATCTATCCAAAAAAGAAATCAGAGTGAGATATCTACATTCAGAGATAGAAGGATTACAAAGAACAGAATTAATCAGGCAGTTAAGATTAGGAGAATTTGACGTATTAGTAGGCATAAATCTGTTAAGAGAAGGACTAGATATACCAGAAGTATCACTAGTAGCAATTTTAGATGCAGATAAGGAAGGTTTTTTGAGAAATAACACAAGCTTAATCCAAACTTTTGGAAGAGCCGCAAGAAATTCAGAAGGTAAAGTGATCATGTATGCAGATAATATTACAAAATCAATGAAATCTGCAATTGCAGAAACAGAAAGAAGACGACAAAAACAGATAGAGTATAATGACGAGAATAAAATTACACCTAGAACAATCATAAAATCAATACCAGAACAAGAAACAGAGCTAGATGATATCAAAAATAAATCAAAAACAGACTTGGGTAAACAAAAAATTGAAATTGAAATGAAAATGAAAGTGTTTGCAGAAGATCTAGATTTTGAGAATGCAATAAAATGTAGAGACAAAATAAAAAGAATTGAAAAGGAGTTAGAAAAAGATGGAACAAAATGAGTTAAAAGTTAGAGGTGCACGTCACCATAATTTAAAAAATATTGATGTAAACATTCCAAAAAATAAAATAATCGTAATCAGCGGATTGTCAGGTTCAGGAAAATCCACACTTGCATTTGATACAATTTATGCAGAAGGCCAGAGACGCTATGTTGAATCACTTTCTGCATATGCAAGACAATTTTTAGAAATGATGGACAAACCAGATGTTGATTCTATAGATGGATTATCACCTGCAATTTCAATTCAACAGAAAACAACTAGTAAAAATCCACGCTCAACAGTGGGAACTACAACAGAAATTTATGATTATATGAGATTATTGTTTGCACGAATTGGAATTCCACATTGTACAAATTGTGGAAGGAAAATTTCAACTCAATCAATTGAATCAATTACAGATTCAGTGATAAAAGAATTTTCACAGAAAAAAGTTCTTGTTTTAGCCCCATTAATTCAAAGAAAAAAAGGAACATATGAAAAATTATTTGAACAAATGAAAAAAGATGGATACTCAAGAGCAAGAGTAGACGGTGAAATAATTTTACTCGAAGATGAATTTCCAAAACTTGACAGACAAAAATGGCACAATATTGAGATTGTAGTAGATAGAATCGTAGCAACAAAATCTGACAAAAGTAGAATTTTTGAAGGCATACAGACTGCATTAAAGGCTGCAAAAGGTTCAGTTCTAGTTGCATCAGAAAAAAATGAGAAAATTTTTTCACAAAATAACGCATGTCCGCATTGTGGAATTACAGTAGGAGAGTTAGAGCCACGTACATTTTCTTTCAATTCCCCATTTGGAATGTGTAATCAATGTAATGGATTAGGTGTCAAAATGGAATTTGATCCAGATTTAGTAATCCCGGATAAAACAAAATCAATTTTAGATGGAGCAATTGTTCCATGGAGTGGAAGATTTTCATCATATAGAAAACAAGAATTGAGAGTAGTCGGTAAAAAATACAAATTCAATTTGATGACCCCGATAAACCAAATGAAATCAAAACAAATCAAAGTAATTTTGTATGGTACCGAAGATGTTATGAAATTTTCATATGAAGCAAAGACTAGTGATACAATTTGGGAGTATACAGATGCATTTGAAGGGGTGTTAAACAATCTACAACGAAAATTCATGGAAACTGATTCAGAGTCTAAAAGAGAATGGTTAAAACAATTCATGAGAGATACACCATGCATAACATGTCAAGGTAGAAAGCTGAAACCAGAAGCACTAGCAGTAAAAATTAATTCAAAGAACATAATGGAAGTTTGTGATTTATCAATTGACTCATCTTACGAATTTTTTAATAAATTAGAATTAACTGATACCGAACAATTCATTGCAAGAGACATCTTAAAAGAAATTAAAGAAAGATTGGAATTTTTAAGAAATGTTGGATTGAATTATCTTTCTTTGAATCGTTCTAGTGCAACACTTTCAGGAGGAGAATCTCAAAGAATTAGGTTAGCAACACAGATTGGTTCAAATTTGACAGGAGTTTTGTATGTACTAGATGAACCCACAATAGGTTTGCATCAAAGGGACAATGCAAGATTAATCAAGACATTATCAAAATTACGAGATCTAGGAAATACAGTCATAGTAGTAGAACATGATGAAGAGATTATTAGAAATTCAGATTGGATTTTAGATTTAGGGCCAGGTGCAGGAGTACATGGAGGAAATGTAGTTTTCGAAGGTACGTTAAAACAAATTCTCAACAATCACAAATCAGTTACAGGAGATTATCTAAAAGATCACAATCTAATCAAGATTGATGATAAAATAAGAGAACAAGAAGGGAAAATTGTTGTAAAAGGTGCACAAGAGAATAATCTAAAAAACATAAACGTTGAATTTCCATTAGGATATCTAATTTCAGTTACAGGAGTATCAGGTTCAGGAAAATCAACATTAGTCAACGACATATTGCTCAAAGCATTATCATCTTATTTCTACAAGACCACAGGACTTCCAGGAAAACACAAAGATGTGGCAGGAGTAGAAAATATAGATAAAATAATTTCAATTGATCAATCACCTATAGGAAGAACACCGAGGTCTAATCCTGCAACATACATCGGTGCATTTACACCAATTAGAGAGCTTTTTGCAAATACTGAACTATCAAAAGAAAGGGGATACACACCAGGACAATTTTCATTTAACGTTGCAGTGGGAAGATGTTTTGCATGTGAAGGAGATGGAGTAAAAAGAATTGAAATGCAATTTTTATCAGATGTATATGTAAAATGTGATGAATGTAATGGAAAGAGATACAATTCTGAAACATTAGGTGTTATGTACAAGGGGAAAAATATTGCAGATATTTTACAAATGACAGTAGAAGAAGCGCTAAAATTTTTTGAAAACATACCAGCAATAAAAAAGAAATTAGAAACTGTTCTTGACGTAGGATTAGGATACATAAAACTTGGTCAATCATCAACTACATTATCAGGTGGAGAAGCGCAACGAGTAAAACTTGCATCAGAATTATCAAAAAGAGGAACAGGAAAGACACTCTACATTTTGGATGAACCTACAACAGGATTACATTTCGCAGATGTTCAAAAACTACTTGATGTTTTGAACAGATTGGTAAATGTAGGGAATACAGTAATTGTGATTGAACATAACATGGATGTTATAAAAAATTCAGATTGGATAATAGATTTAGGTCCAGAAGGAGGAGATGAGGGCGGAAATTTAGTCATAGCAGGCACACCAAAAGAGGTATCAGGGTTTACAAAAAGTTACACAGGCAAATATCTCAAAAAAGTGATAAATAAATGAAATTTGATATATCCAAAATTTCCATACCTAAAGAACCTGGAATTTACTTAATGAAAGATTCCAAAGAGGAGATAATCTACATTGGGAAAGCAAAGAATTTGAAAAATAGAGTGAAATCATATTTTTTGAAAAATCAAAATTATAAAACACAAAAGTTAGTTTCAAAAATTGCAGATATCGAATTTGTTTTAACAGATAATGAAAGCGAAGCATTTTTGCTTGAATCAAACATGATTAAAAGATATAGACCAACATACAATATTGAATTAAAAGATCAGCAAAGATACACATACCTTAGAGTTACAAACGAAAAATTTCCTAGATTATTAGTTGCAAGACGAACACGTAATGGAGATTTTTTAGGAAAAGGAAAGATTTTTGGGCCATTTACAAAAGGAAGTTCAAAATTATTAACAATAGGCTCGTTAAGAAAATCATTCAAAGTAAGAATTTGCAATACGCTACCAAAAAAAGTATGTTTAGAGTATCATATAGGAAATTGTGATGGACCGTGTGAATTCAAATCAGCACAAGAAGAATATGGGAAAAATATTTCAGATTTAGAATCAATTCTAAAAAGTAAACAGCAAATGAAAGAATTTGCAAAGAAATTACAGAAACAAATGGAAGATGCTTCAGAATCACAACAATTTGAAAGAGCCATAGAGATTAGAGATACACTACAAAGATTAGGCAGTATAGATTCAGGCAAAAAAATGGAGGATGCAAAAAAATCAGATGAGGAATATTTTGGTATAAGATATGGAAAACAAGATGCAGTAGTGATGACATTTAGACAAACACACGGAGTGATAAGAGATAGTGAGAAATTTTCTTTTGATCTAATCGGAGATAATAATTTAACAAATTTTCTATATCAATATTATACAACACATCAAATTCCTAAGACAATTGTTACAAGCGAAGAAGTTGAAGAAAAACAATCACTTGTCGATGCATTAACAGACAGAGCAGGATTTTTAGTCAAAATTGTAGTCGGTGCAAAGGGAAAAAGAAAGGAAATGATTGAATTAATTCTTCGAAATCTAGATTTGATTCAAAGTAAAAATGCAGAACCCGGATTAGTAGAATTAAGAGATATTCTCAAACTCCCATCAATTCCACGCATAATAGAGTGCTTTGACATATCAAATCATGGAGATGAATATGCAGTAGGTTCCATGGCAAGATTTGTGGACGGCAAACCAGACAAATCAGGCTATAGAAAATTTAAGATAAAAACAGTGACAGGGAGAGACGATTTCGCTATGATTAACGAAATAGTAGGCAGAAGATATTGGAGATTGAGAAAAGAGAAAAGTGAATTTCCGGATCTAATAGTAATTGATGGCGGTAAAGGTCAGCTTACTGCAGCACTATCAGCATTGAAAGAGGTAGGAATTGAAACACCCTGCATATCACTTGCAAAAGAAAACGAGGAAATTTTCATTCCAAGAAGAACAAAATCAATACGCATATCAAAAAATAAAGATTCGATAAAAATTTTGCAACATATTAGAGATGAGACACATAGATTTGGGGTTGCATATAATCGAAGTTTACGGAAATTTGATTAACAGAAATTATCTAGAGAAATTTCACGTAACGGTTGTGCAGAAAAACCAAGATTATTCAAGTCCATTGCAAATTCGTCAACAAATCCATGAATTGTGTATACTTTTTCTGCTTCAGATTGTTTTACAAGATCAATTAGTTCATTGTAATCACAATGGTCACTTAGTGGAATTGAATAATCAGTTCCTCTTGAGAAACCAAATTTTTTAGAATTTGCCCAGCCACTAAATCCTATTGTAATTACATCATATTTTGTTTTCATGTGTTTAATGAAATTATTTTTTGCACTCATCATTGGTGCTATCATGACCCAGGGTTTTTTATCTAACAAACCATTTGATTCAGCTTCAGTATGACCAATTGAATCTTTCAAAGGAACACCCATTGAACGATGTAAATCATTCATTTTTTTTACAGAATCGTGATAATAGATTGGATCCCAATCTCCAAATAATTGTGAAAGTGTTTGAGCTTTTCCTAGTTCATAACCAAGGAGAAGAACAGGTTTCCCTTTTGAATAAAGATTTGCAATTATTTCATTTACTTGTTTTACAATTTCAGTAACAGGTGGAAGAACAAATTCAGGTAATCCAAAAGTACATTCAGTGATTAATGTTTTACATTTTGGAATTTGTGCACCTTTTAGAAAACCACGATCACGTGTAGATATATCACCTGTGTAGAATATATCATCAAAGAGAAGGCCCTTTGAACCGAAAATGTGACCGCTATCAACAAGTGTGAAATTTTCAATAGAATCAGTAGAGTTTTTGAGCGTAAAACCACGTAATTCCGCAATTTTATCAGTTTCAGGTGAAGAAAGAATCGTGCCAGTTCCACTACTTGGAAGATGATCAATGTGTGCGTGCGAGACAAAATGCACACCATCATTTTGAATTTTTTTTGGATCTAGGTATACGGTGGAATTAGAATCTGTACACTGTATGCCATTTTTTGTTAATCTGACATCTCTCATTACATTTAATCAGATGATTTTGATTATAAATTGCAAGTTTGATCGAATGTTAACATAGCGTTTAATTTATTCCATGAATAAAATCAGGTATTGAAAAATCTGGGAATTTTGATTTCAGGCAGAGGTAGCAACATGGAATCAATTCTTAAGGCAATTAAAAAGAAAAAAATTCCAATTAATCCCGCAGTAGTTATTTCAAACAAACCCAATGCAGAAGGATTAGCAATTGCAAAAAAAATGGGCGTTCAAATAGAGATCGTAGATAGTTCAAAATACAAAGGAAAAAGACTGCAGTACGATAAGGAAATCATTTCAACATTAAAAAAATACAAAGTAACTCCTTCAAATGGACTAGTTTGTTTAGCAGGATTTATGAGAATTATCAGTCCATACTTCATCAAAGAATATAAAAATAAAATATTAAACATTCATCCTGCACTCCTACCTGCGTTTCCAGGATTAGATGCACAAAAACAAGCAATAGAATTTGGCTCAAAGTTTTCAGGATGTACAGTTCATTTTGTAGATGAAGGCGTAGATACAGGTCCGATAATCATACAAGAAGTTGTCAAGATAAGCAATAACGATACAGAAAAATCATTATCAAAAAAAATTCTTGTAAAAGAGCATGAAATCTATCCTAAAGCCGTTGAACTTTTTGCTAAAAAAAAGATTTCAATTAAGGGAAGAAGAGTGAAAATTTCAAGTTAAGAGTCAGGACCGCCAAAAAAGTATAGTACTTTTAATTTAGTTTTATTTCCAAAAAAATAATGTTCAGTATCTTTTGGAACAAAAAATGCTTTTCCTTTTTTTAGTTTATAGTTTTTATTTTTAATTTTTAGAAATCCATCACCTTCTAAAATATAATACATTTCATCAGATTCATGTGGAAGTTGAGTATCTTCTTCACCAGGTTTTAAGACTAATACTCCAGCAGCAAGTGTTTCCTTATCAAGAAATGTGTTAAAATATGAGGTGCCGCTATTTATTTTTCTAATATAATCATCTATGTTATATTCAAATTTCATTTTATTCTGCAATCACTTGGAAGAAATTGCGTTGTGGTGGTTGAGCCATAAATTGGCCAATTTCAGATGCAAATTTACTATGTTCGGGACTAGAATGCATTTTTTGGAAGGACTCCATATCATTGAATTCAACCATTATTCGATTTCCGCCATCACGGGATTCTAATAATCGCCTAGAAACAAAACCGTCAAATTTTGATAATGTTTTGTTTGAATCTGTTATCCAAGTCTTAAAATCATCTTTTTTCTCATCTTTGAGAACAATTTCTACAATTGCGACGAACATATCATCGATTTTTGTTAACCAAATAATTTCTTTTCGGTGATTTTCAAGGATTTATTATTAGCCTTGAGAATTAACCAACATTGACTGGAACAAAAATAGATGGTTTAGAAGTTGCAAAAAACATCAAGGAAAAAGTTTCAAAGATAACTAGTGATTTAAAATCAAAAGGAATCAACCCATGTCTTGCAACTATCTTAGTTGGAGATAATCCTGCTTCTGCAACGTATGTTAGAAATAAACATAGAGCCTGCGAAGAAGTTGGAATTTTAACAAAAGATCATACACCGTCAGCAGACATTACACAAGATGAATTAAATGAATTAATTGAAAAGTTAAATGTAGATGAAACGGTTCATGGTATTTTGGTACAATTACCACTACCATCTCACCTAAATGAATTTAAAACAACGACACAAATCTTACCTGAAAAAGATGTGGATGGTCTAACACCGCCAAATGTTGGACTATTATCAATTGGAAAAGCAATGCTAGTAGCATGTACACCTTCAGGTATTATTGAAATGTGCAAGCACTACAATATAGAATTAGAAGGAAAAAATGTTGTAATCATTAACAGAAGTAATTTGGTTGGAAAACCACTGTATCATCTATTATTACAAAACAATGCAACAGTGACCACATGTCATTCAAAAACTAAAGATTTAAAGAAAATTTGTTTAGATTCAGACATAATAATAACAGGAGTTGGAAATCGGGAAATTTTTAAACTTACACCAGACATGGTAAAAGAAGGAGCAGTAGTTATTGATGTTGCAACTACAAGATATGAAGGAAAGTTAGCAGGAGATGCAGATTTTGCAGAAATTATTGAAAAAGCATCATATGCATCACCAGTACCAGGTGGAGTTGGACCAATGACTGTCGCCATGCTTTTGAAAAATACTGTAACTGCAGCTGCAATATCTAAGGGAATTGACATCTAATCCTGAAAAAGCTGCTTTACGTAAGCATCTTTTAGAAAAAAGAGACTCCACATCATTTGATTTGATGGAGATTCATAGTAAGAAAATCATATCAAAATTAATGAAGACAAAGGTAATTTCAGAGGCAGAATCAATTGGATGTTATTATTCTATAGGAAGTGAGGTTCAAACAGTTGAATTAATCACACAACTTTTGGAAGAAAAAAAGACAGTTTCATTACCTAAAATATCAAACGACATGATGTCATTTAGGAAAATTGAAGATTTAACAAAATTAGAAAAAGGAGAATTCGACATACCAGAACCAAAAGATAATGCGCCAATAGAAGAAAATCATGATGTGATTTTAGTGCCATGTGTGGGATTGGACAACGAAGGAAATAGGATTGGGTATGGAGCAGGGTTTTATGATAAATATCTAGAAAAGAAAAATTTAATCAAGATTGGACTTTCATATTCAAAACAAATCGTTAAGACAATTCCAATTTCAGATATAGATGTCAAAATGGATTGGATAATTACAGAAAAAGATGTTATAAAAATATCATAAATTAGATAAGCCTTTTTTTCCTATATCGGTTCTATGGTATTTGTTAGTCCAACGTATATGATTACATGCATCATATGCATTGTTAATTGCATCTTGAAGACTAGAACCTAATGCGGTAACTCCAAGAACACGTCCACCATTAGATTTTATTTTGTTATCTTGTTTTTTTGTTCCAGCATGAAAAACAAATGCTTCAGATGGAATATTTTCAAATCCAGTAATTTCATCTCCGGTAGGGTATGATGAAGGATATCCTTTGGATGCAAGAACAACACATACAGAATATTGATTTTTCCAAGAAATTTCAGGCAACTCACTTAATTTTCCTTCAGATGATGCATGAAGATAATCATACAAATCAGAATCAAGACGCATCAGTATTGGTTGACATTCAGGGTCACCCATGCGTACATTGTACTCAAGAACATATGGAGTGCCATCTTTAATCATTATTCCAGCATACAAGAATCCCTTAAACTCAAATCCTTCATCACGCATTGCATGAATTGTTTTATCAATAATTTTTTCTTGAATTGCTGTTCCAAGTTTTTCATCAATTATAGGCGTAGGAGAATATGCACCCATACCTCCAGTGTTTGGACCTTCATCATTATCAAAAACTCGCTTGTGATCCTGACTTGTAGCCATAGGCAATGCTATTTTTCCATCACATAATGCAATGTATGATGCTTCAACACCATCAATTCTCTCTTCAATTATAATTTTAGAACCTGCATCGCCAAATGATTTTTTTGTTAAAATTGTGTCAATGGCATCATTTGCTTCATCTTTATTTTTACAAACAATTACA
>MPLT02016655.1_pt1 | contig 12297 bp, 14 predicted proteins | sample 1617391 | NCBI WGS metagenome assembly MPLT02 (sample SAMN05944800, study PRJNA350692) | marine metagenome | biome: marine; feature: ODZ; material: water; isolation source: 70 m water sample filtered on 0.2 um supor filter | place: Pacific Ocean | collected 2012-04-08 | depth 70m m
CGATTGCATTAGCTTCGCGCTCAATCTGGAACATAAGACCCTTAAACTTCTCAACCATCCAGCGACCGTTTGAATCAACATCCATATCGAATGTCCCGGATGTGGCTACGTTGGTTTGGGCACCAGTTTTGGCGTTACCGTAAATTGTTCGGATAACTTCGCGGTTAATTTCCGACAGAATCTCTGAACTCAAAATATTTGAAAGTTCAGTTTCAGCATCAAGACCATGAATTGCTTTTAAGTCTTGTGCCAATTCCATCGTGTACTCACCTTTGAGAGCACGTGTTTTCGCTGTAACGGTTACCTTGTCAATTGAGAAGGCCATTTCTGCGAAAGCATTGGCAGCTGAATCGCCAAGTGCTTCACCCGTAGTCGTAGTCATTCCACGACCTGGGAGATATGCAAGTGAACTAGATGAGGCAGCCGCGGGGTTACCATTTGATGTGTGAGCAGAAGTTGCACCTTGTTTTCCACCAGAAATTCCGGAATCAGCTTCACTGAAAAGTGCTTCTGAACCAGTCTGGCTTGCATAACGGGACTTCATGGCGAAAATTAAGCCAGTTGGACCTGTCATAGGTTGAACACCGCAAACATCGTATGCGATCAAGAGAGGCATACTTCGACGAACTAGAGAAATAAGTACTGGGTCATAACCCTTTACATTTCCAGCTGTAGTACCCATACCGGCACCAACAGCGTTCGCAGGAGAGCTCTCAAACAAAAGTGAAGAACCGCCTTCTTCCTGGATCGACTTCTCCTCATTCTCTAACAGAACTGCTGTAACAGCTTTTCGGTAAGAGTCTTTGATTTGAGGAAGATCAGGATGGTCAAGAACAGGACCCCACTTCTCTTGTAAATTTTCGGATAAAAACATTATTAATCTCCTAAATGTTTTATTATAAACTACTAAAAAAAGTTGTTGTTATTATCTAACCTGTCGTGAAATAGCCGACATGTATTTATCCATTCCTTCTTGTATATAAGCGGGAGTGGATTCATCATCATTTGATGATTCTATGTCTTCGACCATTCCGACTTTTTTGTCATCTGATGGAAAATAATTTTCCTTCAGTACTTCAACCTTCTGTCCAAAGTCCTCTGCAGTTTCAGCATCAACATTTTCAGCTAAATCTGCTACTTTTTCTTTTTGGGTTTCCGTCAAGTCTTTTGTAATAGTGCCTAAGACCTTTTCTTTTTTAAACTTAGTAAGTTCTGATTGAACTTCTACATTTCTCTGAATTTGACTGTTGAGTTGCTCTTCAAGACCTTCTACTTTTGTAAATAGATCGTCTACAACATCAACTTTCTCTTCCGGGATTGTAATGTAATGTTCAGTAAATAGATTTTTAAGACCAACTAAGAATCCTTCTGTTAATTCTGTGCGGATTCCTTTTTCAATGGCAAGTTTATTTTCCTTGACCCATTCTTCAGAAACATAGTTAAGATAGCTATCTACCTTATTAACTAGTTCTTCTTTATATTCGTCAATCTCTTCAGCTAGCTGAGCTTTCATTTGTTCTTCAAGCTCTTGCTCTCTTTCAATTATTACTGAATTTACTTTAGCTTGCACTGCGGCTTCAAAAATAGTACTTGCTTTAGATTTGAATTCGTCAGAAAGTTCTTCACCTTCGGTTAATGCGTTGATATCATCAGCGACATCTAAAGGTTTTGTATCAGTAGACTCTTCTGCGCCCTCTGTTACTACTTCTAAGGATTTTAGAATGGATTCGTAATTAGAAGAAATCTGATCTTTCTTCAGTTTTCCTAATCTCTCATAAACAGCTGCCATCATACCGGCTTTTGTTTTAGGTAAGGAATCTTCTTTTACCTTTTCCATGTTTTCACCCTTATCGCTATTTTTTGCTTTTCCCTTAACTGGGTTACCCATAGCTGTCCCGGATCCTTTTACTTGATTTGGATCAGGATGTTCTTTACCATGGTCGCCATCTACTTTATCAGCAGATTCGCCCTTACCAGCTTTAGGTTTATTATCAGCCTCTTGTACCACTCGTGCTTCCTGAACAAGACCTATCTCTTCCAATAGCTCATCAGTCTCTTGGGAAGACAGACCCTCTTCTTCGCATCGTGTTTTAATCTGTTCAACGAGCTCTTCCCTTGCCTCGCCATCTAATTCCAATGCTTGTTGAGCTAAAGTCTCTAGTTCGTTCACACTATTGGCAAGAGACTGCTGCTTTTGGACAGTTTCTTGTTCAGACATTTACAATCTCCTATGAATTTTTAGTTACTGTATATATTTATAAAATTAAAGCTTTGATAAAAACCTTTCAAAGGAGTCAGCGTAAACCGAATCGTCCCTTGTTTTCTTAGCAAATTCTTTAACTATAACGTTTTTAATTTCTTGTACTTCAGCTTCTTTTAAAATACCGTTATCCCAAACCCATTCCTTACCTTCCATGATGCCTTCTACGAAAGCCATGGGGGCGGAAGGATCTGCAACAATATCACCAGCCGTTGCAAGATGAAAATCGTTTTGCACAACTTGTGCTCCACCTGTAGTTTTCAGAGAACCCATTCCTCTGGAACTTACACCTAACTTCGCACCTTCGTCAATTAGGTTCTTAACAATTTTCCCGTAGGGAGTTTCCATGATTTTCGCCTTACCCGTAAAATTGGGTCCATCCTGCTTCAACTCTTTAATCATGTGCGATACCCTTTCCAGATTAATCGTGGGTCCATCTGGATGACCTAGTTCGCCAAAAGCCCTATTTGTTTTAATGTATTGGTTACTATAACGATCAACTTCTTTCGCCATAGTCTCCATAGGGTATATGCGACCATTTCTGTTTTTCTGTTCTGCTTGAAGGAAAACACCTTTAATGAAATAACCTTTTTTGTCTCCCTCTGATTCAACCAGAGTTTCTATTTCTTCATTTACTTCGCAAATTAGTTTCATTTGTTTTCCTTAATAACTTGACCTAGCAACCGGTGTATACTGCGCGTTTGTAACGCTAGCCTTAATAAACTGGTCTGCGTCTTTTTGTATAATTTGTACTGTACCAGCAGGTAATGAAATAGACCCGACTATTGTTCCGTTAGTATTACCTTCAGTTCCGTCACTATCTATAATAGTAATTAATGTAACAGCGGTAGTAGTTACGGCTACAGCAGTAGCGTTTCCTAAACTTAAATTTGTTGCTGTACTAACAGTATTTGCAGCTTTTAATTTCATATCTATATTTCCTAAAGTGTATAGTTTTATTTATACGAATCTTTTCCTTTGCATTGCTTTATTTGCAGCTACACGTTTCTTGGCAGTTTGTGCTTGATCTGATGGGTCCTTATCCCATCCAACCCATTTACCGTTTTTATCATAACCACGATTAGCCAACTCATCTAATGCTGCTTTTTTAGCGTTAATTTTTCCATTCGCTATAGCAATCACAAGCTTCATATGCATTGTTTGAAACATAAATTCAGGATTTTCCTCATCACTAATTTCATTCAATTCTTGACGTTGATCTGTTGGTAAAAATGTTTTTCTATCGTATTTAAACATCTTGTTTTTCCTTAAACATTGTTTCAGCTTGGTCTTTTTTAAAATCTGTTAATCTTGCAGCAGTATTTTTTTGTAATACATTCTGGACTGAAGTCAGTGCGTTATAATCTCTGCCTGCAACAATATCATCAATAATCGTTGCTATAATTTCTCTACCATTATTTTCCACCATATATTCTTTTCTTATTTAGCGTTAATATTTTTTCACCTGCTAACAATTCTGGTTGTACTTCATCTTGAGCTTGTTGCATTCCTTGAGATGTTGCTAGGCCCTGATCCGGATTTGTAAATGCTGCACCACTTGGATCCGTTCCAGGTTGTACATTAATTTTATTAACTGGTGGAACTGCTGGCGGCATTCCTGAATGTGGTGGGTATTGATCACCTTCACCTTCTGCTTCTTTTTCTTCTTTTTCAATTTCTTTTTTGATTCTCTTTTGTTCTTCTGGTGTAAGTCTAAGAATATTATCTTTAACAAACTGCTTGGAATAATAATTTCCAACTAATTCTTCTACGTCCCTCATCATATTTAATCTATCAGTCATTAATTCTTGTTCTTTTAATTCAGCAAAGTGATTATCCATTGCATAATTAAATCTCATAGTTTCTCTTAATTTTGGCCATTCAGATGTATGAATAACGTTTTTAAGAATCAATTGCTTTTCCATTATTTGAAAAAACAGATGCGAAAATCTTATTCTAATTCTATCAATAAATCTTGAAAATTTTAATTCATCTCTACTAATTTCAGATGCTCTACCTAATACAAAAGGTGTATCAGCTTCTAACCGGGATAAAGGAACATTTAATGATTGATATAATTTCTTTCTGAAATAATCAACATCTTCCATTTCACCTAGATTTTGTCCGCCAGGTAAAGTAGAAATTTCCGTTCCTCTTCCACCTTCTCTTCGTGGAAGCCAATAATCTTCTAACATCGATTGATGTCGTCTATCGTCTTTAATTTCACCGGACGAGGCATCGTATACAAGCTTATTTTTATATCTTGTCATAATATCTTTTAGATACTGCTCAGCTTTTTGCTTAGGCAAGTTACCTACATCAATATAGAATATTCTTCGTTCTGGTGCTCTTGCTATTCTATAAATTACAACAGCATCTTCCAACATTCTTAATTGATTTAATCCTTTAATGGCTTTATGTAAATGAGAAACAACGAATTTCTTATCTCTTGTCATTATTCCTGAATGTGCCATTATCATAGAATCTGGAGCTACCTTAACACCCATTTGACTTGGTGTTAATAATCCCTTTTCATTGAACAAATAATACTCTTCAAATTTAGGTAATTTGAAAACACCAGGTGATTGTTTTTGATCTGGGATTATTTGTCTAACTTTTTTAATTTTAAAAGAATCAATTAATCTTAATTCTTGAATTCCTTTATCAATTGCTTTTGGATCTACCATTACATGATAAAAGATTCTACCTTCAATATACCAACGCTTAAAAATATCATATGCTTGATTATTAAAATCAAGTAATTTCAAGACATTTTCAAATTCATCCGAAATTCTATCTTGAAGATTTTTTGATAAATCTGTATGAGTTAAGTCTAAATCAACGGGATTTCTTGCTTGGTTGGTAACAATGGCTTCCTGAATAATATTTTCAATTGCCATATCACATTCGGGATGCTCTGCCATTTCCCTATATTTCATTATTAAATCAGCGTCAGTTTTTGCAACTGCTTCTAAATCAAGATAAGAAGCAAAGGCACCACCAGCCGAAGTGGCTTCGATAGCACCTTCCTGATTTTCCGGGAAACTTAGTGCGGGTAAGTCGGGTTTACGATCTCTCTCAATATTAAATCCAAATAATTTCATAATATATTTCTATCTATAAGTATTAAAGCAAATGGGTTATTATGACGTAACGTTTGCTTGCTCATGTGTGTAGTAGTCATACTGCCAATCTACGGTGAATTCTTGAATTGTGTTCCCTGAATCCCAACTTAGATCAATAGCTGATACATTTGATGGCCAAGCGCCGATAAACTTCCACTCTTGATCTTTTGTACCATCTTTTTTAAACATCTTTAATGACATTTGAGTAGTATAACCACTTCTTGTCGCAAATATGTCCGTTTTGGCCTTATTTGATTTATGACCGTTAAGTATCATCATCCACTTCTCAAGTGCGGCTTTCAGGGTATGCTTTTCATCATTAACGACTATGGTAGATAAGGCAGGAAATTCTCTACTTTCCCCAGCAACTTTCACTTGGCGGCCAAAATAAGGTACTTCAATTGGTGTAATATTTGATGGTGGTATTTGAGAACCCTTACACAAATATTTCCAATCTGTAGCAGTGCCGCCTCCTGGGACTGTCCCCAATGTCATTTCCATGAGATTGGATCTTGCTCCACCACCTTGCAACTTGCTCGTAAAAGAGCTTATTCTAAAATCTGGCATTTTTTCTATCCTTAAAAATTATCTCGTTTATCCGCCCGCGGCGCCACCACCAGTGGTTATACCTATGTGCTCCCAATAATCGTAAGACCAGGTAACTGTATATTCCATTACTGCATCATTTGGATCCCAATTTACATCAATTTGATCTAGTGCAGTTGGAAAACAATTTTCAAATTTATATCCTTGATCTGCATCCCCTGTTTTCGCATAGGTCCATACTGTCATATCCGCAGTGTAACCATCTAACTTTTTTACCATAGATGCATCACGTACATTACCTTGGTGCGAATTCAATTTATGCATCCAATTTTCCAATTGGTTTCTGAGGAAATATCCCTCATCATTAATAACAGTAGTTGTTAAATCCTCAAACGTTCTATTGCCTGGAATCTTAACCGCACGACCAAAATAATTAACAGTAGTTATACCTAACGCGTTAGCAGGGATTTGCACACCTTTACACATAAATTTGAAGTTTGGATTGGTACCAGTAGTTGACGCATCCCCTTTGAGTGTAATATTTACATCAAAAAGGGAAGCTCTCGCGCCTCCTTTAGCTAGTTTCGAAATGAAACTATTCTGTCCATCAACTTGAAAACTCATTTAAATTCCCCTAATATTGTTGTATAATTATCTTTATTTATACAGCATTCACAACTTCTTCAAACTCTACACCGCTTCTAACAGCAACAAAGTTGAGTAAGATGAAGTTAATAGATTTGGTTGGTTTCACGAATATACTTCCGATGAACTCATTTCTATCTATAACTTCCTGTGTATTATTTGATTCGTCACAAATTACAGCAAAATCTGTAATACCACCTCTTCCTTGAATATCTCTAAGGAAAGGTTCTACTGCCGAAACAAATGATGAACGCGTAAAATCATCGTTAAATTCAAACATTGAAAATTGTGCGAAGATAGCAATTGATTTTTCTAAAGTAATAAACAATCTACGTACATTAATACGGTCAAATGCCGAAGGCTTGGCCAACAATGTTTTATCGCCGAATAATAATGTACCTTGACCTGAAAACGAAACAACTGGGTTTACACCATTTTTATAAAGATTGTCTCTTTCCGTTTTATTAGGATTCCATGCAAGTCGAGCAACATTTTTAACCTGGCCTCTATTAAAGCCTGCTGGTGAGAAGAAAAAATCTCTTTCCAATGTTGTTCGTACAACGAGTCCTGCAACATCTGGATTTAACGGAACATATCTGAACGTATCATTGTATTTATCATACTGATATTTCCATCCAGAATCAATAACCGCATATGATGTGCTAGGTAAATTATTTCTAAAATCATTAATTGCTGTAACTTCTCCGCCGTCATTATTAACAACATCGCTTTGTTCTGGACTGACGAATACCATACAATCTTTTCGAACTTCAGCAATATTACTAATTAAATAACTGGCAACTGTTGAAGAACAAGAACCAGCAAGCATTAATGAAATGTCTATGTCTTCTGAAGACTTAAATTTATCGAATCCTGTAATTGTAATAGCATCAGTTAACGTTTGACCATCTGCTCCACCTGTCATACTTGCATTAACAGTTATTCTATTCTGTGTAAATGCAGGTTTAGAAGCTGAATTGGCTGAAGAACCCCATAGTGCAGTATTAGGTGCTGAACTTGAACCTGTTCCTGTTGGGTGCTTCATCCACCAAATGTATTTAGACCGTCTATTAATAGCTTCTTTATAATAAAGTGCTTGACCATCTTCTGATTTAGCATCTGAGGCAACAGACAATGCTGGAAAAGTTTCTAATACTGTTCCCTTAACACCTGTCCATTCTCCGTCCTCATCTACTACAACTACATGAACTTCATCTTGTGTTACACCTCTTCGAGTTCCAAAGTCTGAAGTGGTAGGCGCATAATCAAAATTACCTGCGAACTCCCATTCTCTGGACCATGCAATTGAACCTGAAATTGCTGTCGAACTTGGTGAAATTGCTGTTTCTAAGGTTGCACTTGTATTACTTGTAATAGAAGCTACTGAATGTGTTTCACCATTAATTGTTACTCTGTCACCGACTGTCAAGTTGGCATCAAAATATGTTCCTGTTCCAGTCATTACTTTTCGTGCGGAATCGGAAACTTGAACTGTTCCCATTACACTTGTTGATGGTGATTCGTAATGTGATGATTTCATTCTAGTAAATAAATTTGAACCAGTCACAGCAGTATTACTTGAAGACTGAACTGTTGCTGATGTATCGGACGCTATTGCTGTTACTAAGAAATATGTGCCACCATCGTTATTTTTAATAACGTCATTGACTTGTAATTCCATTGTAAAAAGAGTTGACGTTCCTGTAACAGTACCTTCAGTTCCTGAAAAGGCAATAGCTACAGCTCCTGTCAAAACTAGCTCTGGTATGTCAGCACCACATAATCCGACTTTAAGTGAGTTACCTAGTTCCCCTGCATATTTCGCTGCAAATTCACCGTAATTATCAGAAGCTCCTGAGCCTCCAAATTCGGTGTAATATGTATTGTAATAGGCTGTGTCACTTTTAATTAAGACAGTATTTGCCGCATCTGTCGTTGCGTTATATGCTTGTGAATTTGCTACTCGAACAACATTTAAATTTTGACCGTAGGCTAAGAAGTTCGCCGCTGTGAAAAAAGATAGATATGTTGAAGAGTCAGGCTTCTGGAAATTTTCTACGAGTAGATCTTCACTGCTAACATTGACAACCTCTTCTAAGGGTCCCCAGCGAAAAGCCCCAGCAAAAGCACCTGCAGTTGTTCCAGTCTCAGGCACAATTGTAGTTAAATCAATCTCACGAGTAACTACTCCTGGACTTACTGTAAATGCCATCTTCTTCTCCTATGATTCATTGAGTTCATGTATTATTAGTTACTAAGATTATTTATAAATAAACCGGTTTCAGAAAAAAGTATGATGACCTGTATCTTCTAAAACTCTATTGGCTCGGTCAACTTGCCATCTATTTCCTTCATTATCGACGATTTCTTCTTCTTCCAATCCATCATCTATAATACCAAACGGTAAATAGCTTTCTTCAATTTCTTTCATTTTTTCTGAGTACATCTTTTCACGTAAATCTACATCTGTTAATTCTTTATAATATTCTTGATTAGTTAACCACGCAAAGATGACTAACGTGATTACTAAGTCATCATGATGACCTTCTTCAGCTTCGTATGAATCTTTTTTTGCTGAAAATGAAGTAAGTTCATATATTACATCATAATCTGTAATAACTAACTTATCTTCTTCGATTAAACTCTTTAATGTAGCGCATCCTAAACGTTTAACTTGTTTAGTAGTTCTTACACCCCACTGAGCATTTTTACCAAACCCACCACCCAGTTGTTGTCCACCTCTACCCTTCCAAGTCATCATCATCATATTTTCATATTCTAAATCTTGGTGTAAGGTAACTGCTACCTGTTCGCCTATATCATTTACTTCAACTAATACATATGCCTCATTATAATGTTTAGCTATTTTATAAATTATGTTAGGATATAGTAAAGGTGATATAGTATCACATCTATATTTCGCTACAAGTTTATAAGGGACTTCAGTTGAATCTATAACTGTAAGTGCAGAATAATCTAATCCTTGTCCTCTTGCCGTATCAACACATATAGTATACGAATGTTTTTCTATTGGATTTTCAAATATATCAATATTTTCTTGTGAATGTATTGGTGTCTTAAACGGCAATTGTCTTAATTTAGAACCTGCTATAAGTGTCTGTGTACTACCAACAAATTCAGTTTCGAATTCTTGTGAAAATTGTCTTTCACTAGTATTTCGAATGGTCTCTTCTTTCCATTTTGAATCTCTACCTGGAATTTCAGACCAATGAACATCTATAGGTATATAATTACTTCTCTTTTCTTCTGCATCAATCCACATCTTATAGAATTGATTTAATCCTAAAGGTGTAGATACAATAAAGACTTTAGTAGTTTGTCCAGAAGAAATAGTTGGATATACTGAAGTAAAAAATTCTTCTGCTAATTCTTTTGGAACGTGGGCGAACTCGTCTAGGAAGATTATATTAAATGATGATCCCCGCACTGCAGATGATGACGTGGCGGCTGCTAATACTTTTGAACCATTCTCTAATTCTATATTACCTTTATTCCATGCTAAAATACCCTGTTGTAACCACATGGGCAAATTTTCATAAGATAGTTTTAATCTATCTAATAATTCTCTAGCGAGTGAGCCTTTATTGGCAAGAATACCTACTTGTACATTTTCATTAAAAAGTATGTAATGTAAAAAGAATGCAATAATAGTAGTTGACTTACCAGACTGCCGTGGCATCTTACAAATCACGAATCTATTGTCGTGAAATGTCTCTACCATATTCTCTTGAAAAGAATATAGATCAAAAGGCACTAAGCCTTTATCAACATGAATAATCTTTACATATTTTTTAATAAAATATACAGGATCACTTTCACATTTTATATACTCAGCTAATTCTTCTTCAGCAAATTCTACTGGAACATTAGCAGATTTTAATTTTGGATTTCCGAGATAATGTGTACTTGGCATTTAGCTATTCATTATTTTTTTCCAATTGGTTTGACCGTTTTCATCTTTTGGAGCGGTCTTCAATAATTCAGCACCCGATTCTGTGACTGCGGTCCTTCTTCGGGAAACAGTTCTTTTTTTTATAACTTTACGAACAGATCTTCCACTATCAGAACTGTATGACTTTGTCTGTTCAAAATCTTCTTTTACTGAAATATGATGCATTTATTACCTTCCGTGCCGTGCAAAAGCACTGCGAGCTGCTTTCATTCTTGCGGGTTCATTTCGTTTTACTACGCGGGCCTTTGCTACTTTCTTTCTATCAACCATTTTCTTTTTCATTTCTTTCCATCTTTTTCTTTTAATCATTCCTCCAGTACCTTTAGCCTGCATTACTGCTTTTGGTATTACATCGCCCTGAGCTTGCCTTAAAGCTGCTTTTTGAATCTTACCGGCAGTCTTTCGTTTTAATAACCCTCTAGCCTTTTTTCTTTTTGTTGAAGCTAGTTTATTTACACGTTTAGACATTCTACCCAATTTTTTCATTCTACCAATCCAAGCAGCTTGCCCCTCTTTTTCATCTAATTGATCAACCCACTCATAGAAATCTTCCAAAGTTAAACCATCTTCAGCAAGATCTTCTTCAAGCTCTATTAATTCATCGATCTCTTCATCTATTATATCAATCAGTGTTAACATATTAACCTAATTTTGGATCAACTGTTGAATAACTGCGGCAACAATAGTACCTATAACAGCAACAGCAGTGGTTATTATTATTCTATTTTGTTTAAAATGTTGTTCTATTGATAATGCTTTCATTTCATCCATACTATCTTTCATTTTGGAAATTCTTTCGTGAATAACCGCATTACTTTTCTCAACAGTTTCTTGTAGTTGTTGATACTTTTCTTCCAAACGCTGATACCTTTCCGCGCACAAGTCAACATGGGCCTCTAAATTTTCTTTTTCTAAAGCCATAGTTTTACTTCTTCTAGTTTTAGGTTTATTAGCTTGGATTACCATCTTTTGCTAATTCTCTTTCCGTTTCTTTATGTTCAGGATCATCCTTATCTTTAAACCAGTAGTCCGTTGCCTTGGCAAGCACGGCGACATAGGCCCCCACCATTATATTAATTAGATCGCGACTGGCTTGAGGTAGCTCTTCCATAAAGAGCAACCACACTAAAAATAAAAAAGTAAGAACTATAATAATGGATAAAGATGTTCTTGTCCACCAGTTCAATTTTTTGCGACGTTCCGTACCTTCAAATGTCAATGCTTTCATTGGATCACTTTCCCATAATTTATCTTCTGATGTAATAACTAATTCATTTATAGTATTTATTTTATCGTCACTTTGACGTTTACTTCTGTTTAATATACTCATTTATACATCCCATATTGGTATATAATATTCATTACCATCAATTTCAACTTTAATCCTACCATCACTCGCACCTGAGTTAGTAGCCACCGAGGAACTAGCCTGTGTAGTCATAATTCTAAATGCATCCGCACCACCAAATTTAATTGTACGGCTTCCGGGAATATCCATTCCATCTTCATCAATAGATACACTTGTTTGTAAAGTACCTGCATTCATAACATTGAGTTCTATTTCACCATCCTCAGAACCATCTGTAATAGTCTTTTGCTTACCACCAACTTGTGCAAAATTTATTTCTTCGCTAGCAGAATTAGTTCCTTTAAATTTTACTTTACCTACTGCGTTTCCATTAGATCCTGCTTCATTTCGATGTAATTGTATAATTGCTTCACTATTAGTATCTTGAACATCTATATCA
>MPLT02035219.1_pt1 | contig 12295 bp, 20 predicted proteins | sample 1617391 | NCBI WGS metagenome assembly MPLT02 (sample SAMN05944800, study PRJNA350692) | marine metagenome | biome: marine; feature: ODZ; material: water; isolation source: 70 m water sample filtered on 0.2 um supor filter | place: Pacific Ocean | collected 2012-04-08 | depth 70m m
CTCACACCCTTTCCTATACTGCAACTGGTTCAACCGCAAACAGGAAGCGTTTCACAGTAGCATCTCAAACTGTTGCTGAGGATGACGTATTGACACTAGGTGGAAGTAACATTGCACTTAACAGTGGCACAATTACTGACACAGCAGACGGTTCAACAGCAGCATCACTGGTACTCAGTGGTTTAACAGCAGTTACACTAACAGTTTCAGAATAATATAAATGATTTTTAACGAATTGAATGAGGACAACTTCATTCTCTTCGCCATGAAGCATTATGAGAATCCTCACTGCAGTACGCGTGAGGATTTTGATGAAGATATGAAACGCTTCAAATACTTGAAGCGACTCTTCAAACGATACTATAAGGATAATAAGTTGAGGACTCATCTTATTATCAACCATCTTATCATTCTTTATAATGTCTTTGGTGAAGCAGCAACACCTATGTTGTTCTACAAACTTGAAAGAGAATACTGGTGTATGATTAAAACATTTCTAATGTTTTTAAATAAATACCCTGTAGGTATGCTTCCTGAATTGGAAGTAGACGAAGACATCCAAGATGAACTCGACAAGATATGAAAGAAGAAATGATGACAACTGGATTTACAGGAGGGGACACAGCAACTGGTCCTACTGCTGGATATGATCCTGTCTTAAAGATGCGTGCCAAGATGAAAGACTTGAAAGGTCTTGTCGCTCCTGGTAATAAGTTGAGTACCAGTAATAAGAAGAAGGTAAAGTCTGAGGATTATCAATACGAGGCAAAGGTAGATAAGAAGATACCTGATTACAAGAGAGCAACAGCAAGAGACAAGAGATATGGTAACCCACATGGATCACATGAATTAGGTGGTGGTATTAGAAAGGATAGAAGAGCAGACCATGAGGCAAAGAGGGGTGTAAAGAAAGAAGATTGGAAACCAGAGATAGAACATAGTAAACTGGGTGATGCTGTTAAGAAAAAGAGAGAGAAGAAGAGGAAGGAAGCAGAGTCTAGTCTGCCACCTCATCTTAGATTAGATGTGATGAAGAAAGCATTTGCTCATACTAATGAGGCAATCGCACCAAGTCCTCAAGAAATACAGGTGCATAAAAAGATGTCAATGCTTCAGCAGAAGCTTGCTCAACTCAGAAAGAAGACAGTTCAGCAAGCAGGTAAGATGAAGTCTGCTGAAACAGAAACGACAGTAGAAAATTATAAGTACGTGTCAGAGAAAAAAAAAACTAAGACTCGGATAAATCTTAAACCTACTACTAAGGATACTAAGGGTGATGGTGCATTTGTTAACAAGTATAATCCTAGATACCTATCCTATACTGAAGAGGTAAATGATCCTCAAAGACCATCTCATGCTGCACCCTGCAAACTATTTCAATACAAAGTAAGTCTCCCTGAAGTGGGTGAGACTATTGTGTATGCAAACTCACCAGCAGAATTGATGATTAAACTTCGTCTGCTAGTTAACCCTCGTCTGAGGACTGGTATCAAGATTGATAGGATACTTCCTTATGACGCATATAAATTCTATACTGATAAGAGAGCGAAGGCATTAAGAAGGAAGTAGATGGACGTTAACACCGCTATTCTAGAACGCCTGGAAAAGGTGGTCGAAACGCTTCAGGAAAATTCCATGAAGATGGGTCAACTTCTTGCTGTTCACAATGAGAAACTTGATAAGCAGGATAGAATTGATGCTGTATTGTTTGAGAAGGTGGAGTCAGTTCATCGTGAAGTAAACCGTAGAGCAGAGGAGATTAAGAAAGGTTGTGAAAGAGATATACGAAAGGTTGATGACCGCCTACAGGTCATGGAGAAGAAGATGTGGACTATTTGTGGTGCTCTTGCTGTTATATCTTTCATCGTTAGTCCAGTCGGACAATCGGTCATAAGAAACTTGACAGACTCACCACAACCTAGTATGATAAGGACTGATATAATGTAAGGTCGATTGATTGATTTGATGTATGCTAATCTAGTCTCTTCGAGATTAGAGAAGTTTAAACAGGTCAGGAAAGGAGTGTACACCTTCAGGTGTCCCTACTGTGGTGATTCACAGAAGTATAAGAACAAGACACGAGGTTACTTCTTCTCTATGAAGAGTGGTCTCGTTTTTAAATGTCATAACTGTGGTGTTGGTAGGTCTTTTGGTAACTTCTTAAAGGACAATGCTAATGACATATATGATGAGTATGTTATAGAAAGATACAAGTCAGGACTGACTGGTAAGGGACGTAATGTTGCTGACCCTGAGTTTAATTTTGAAGCTCCTAAGTTTGTCAAGAAAGACACATCTATACCAAGTATTAAACAACTAAATACATTGCATCCAGCCAAGAAATACCTTCTTGATAGAGGTATTCCTGAAGAGAAATTGGGTGACCTTTACTATGCTGAAGACTTCTGTGCATGGACTAATGAGCAGAAGCCAACCTTCACTGATATTAGGAAAGATCATCCACGAATAATAATTCCACTTATCGATACTAATGGTGAGTGGTTTGGTTTTCAAGGTAGGGCTTTAAACCCGAAAGATAAACTCAGATACATAACTGTTATGTTAGATGAGTCGAAACCAAAAGTTTACGGTCTTAATAAAATAAATGTTAACCAAACTATCTACATCACTGAAGGCCCTTTCGATTCCTTCTTCATTAAAAACTCTGTTGCGATGTGCGGTGCCGATGTTAATCTTCGGACGTATAATTGGAGCGATTGTGTTTATGTTTATGATAACGAACCTCGCAACACCGAAATCATCAACCGAATCTCCAACGCAATTGACAGAGGAGACAAGGTTGTAATATGGCCACATGTTCCTGAAAAGGACATCAATGATATGTTCCTGGCTGGACATAACGTTAAGTCTTTGATAGAATTAAACACGTATCAAGGACTAGAAGCAAAAGTTAAATTATCCGAATGGAAAAAGGTATGACAAACGGTACGGACATTAAAGTAATTAAGAGAGACGGTTCTGCTGAACCTCTTAACCTTGAGAAAGTACATAAGATGGTAGAGTTTGCTTGCGAAGGACTCGCAGGTGTCTCTGCATCACAAATAGAAATGAATAGTGGACTACAATTCTTTGATGGAATTAAGTCTGCTGATATCCAGGAGATTCTTATTAGGTCTGCTAATGATTTAATCTCTTTGGACAATCCTAACTACCAGTTTGTTGCTGCTAGATTACTATTGTTTGCTCTGAAGAGACAAGTATATAAAGACCACCCTGATAACCATCCTGTATTGTTAGAGCATGTTAAGAGATGTGTATCAAAAGGTGTATATGATGGTAGTATAATAGACAAATACACTGAGGAAGAATGGGAAGAGTTAAATAAGTTTATAGATTATCAACGAGACTATAACTTCACCTACGCTGGTATGCGTCAGGTCGTTGATAAGTATCTGGTGCAAGACAGAAGCACAGGTGAGGTGTTTGAGACACCGCAGTACATGTATATCATGATAGCTGCTACACTCTTCCAAGACGACGACAAATTTTACAGACTCGATTATGTCAGAAAATACTACAACGCAATCTCCAAACAGAGAATCAACATCCCAACACCCATCATGGCAGGAGTTAGAACCCCCATTCGCCAGTTTGCAAGTTGTGTTTTGGTTGATCTTGATGACACCCTCGATAGTATCTTTAGCAGTGATATGGCTATTGGCAAGTATGTCGCTCAGAGGGCAGGTATTGGTATCAACGCGGGTCGCATCAGGGGTATCAACAGCAAAATCAGGGGTGGAGAAGTTCAACACACAGGTGTTATTCCCTTCCTTAAAAAACTTGAGTCAACTGTCAGATGCTGTACTCAAAACGGCATCAGAGGAGGGTCAGCTACTGTCCACTTTCCTATCTGGCATCAGGAAATCGAAGACATCCTCGTCCTCAAAAACAACAAAGGAACAGAAGACAACAGAGTAAGAAAGTTAGACTACAGCATACAGATTTCCAAACTATTTTATGAAAGGTTTATTAAGAATGAGGATATTAGTCTTTTCAGCCCTCACGATGTGCCTGGCCTCTATGACGCTTTTGGTACTGACGAATTCGACGGACTCTACATACGAGCCGAGGGGCAAACAGATATTCCGAGAAAAACTATTAATGCACAGGAGCTCATTTTAGATCTCCTTAAGGAGAGAGCAGAGACTGGTCGCATATACATTATGAATATCGACCACTGTAATAGTCACTCATCCTTTAAGGATAAGGTTAACATGAGTAACCTATGCCAAGAGATTACTCTACCTACTGACCCCATACAACACATAGATGGTGAAGGTGAGATAGCATTGTGTATTCTATCTGCTGTTAACGTAGGTAAGATTAATAAGATTGATGAGTTAGATGAGTTATGTGAGTTAGCAGTAAGAGGATTGGATGCACTGATAGACTATCAGACATACCCTGTAGATGCTGCTAAGAAGTCTACACTTAACCGTAGGTCATTGGGTATAGGTTACATAGGTCTAGCACATTACTTGGCTAAGAATAATGTAAAGTATGACGATCCTAAAGCATGGAAGTTAGTACATGAATTGACAGAGAGATTCCAGTATGCATTGCTGTCTACATCTAACAGGTTAGCGATGGAGAAAGGACCATGTGGCTACTTTGGTAAGACAAAGTATGCTGATGGCATACTACCGATTGATACATATAAACAAGAGGTAGATGAGATAGTACCGAATGACCTATTATGCGATTGGAATGTATTACGGGAGCACATACAACAGCATGGTCTTAGGCACTCAACATTGTCCGCACAGATGCCTTCGGAGAGCAGTTCCGTTGTGTCAAATGCAACCAATGGAATCGAGCCACCTAGAGACTACCTGTCCGTTAAAAAATCAAAGAAGGGGCCTCTTAAGCAGATTGTTCCATCCTATACCACACTGAAGAATAACTATACTTTACTGTGGGATATGAAGGACAATACAGGTTACATCAAAGTAACAGCAGTGATGCAAAAATTCTTTGACCAGGCAATCAGTGGTAACTGGAGTTATAATCCAGAGAATTACCCTGATTCAGAGGTACCTGTATCTGTTATGGCAAATGATTTGCTGACAACCTATAAGTATGGTTGGAAGACTTCCTATTATCAGAATACATATGATGCTAAGAAGGATCTTGATGAGCCATCTCATCCTATTGGATGGCATGATGAGCAGACAACTAAGGTTGACTCTCTCATTAATGAATTACTAACTACTGAGGAGGAAGCTTGTGACAGTTGTGCAGTCTAGGGAAGTCGATGCAATGACAGTGTTTAACTCTAACCCAGTTGACACTACGAAACAATACATGTTTTTTGGAGCACCACTGGGTGTGCAACGTTACGATAATTATAGGTATCCTACTTTTGATAGACTGACACAACAGCAGTTAGGATATTTCTGGAGACCTGAAGAGGTTTCACTACAGAAAGACCGTGCTGACTATTCAACTTTGAATGCACAACAGAAGCATATCTTCACTAGCAATCTGAAGTATCAGATTATGCTGGACTCAGTGCAGGGTCGTGCTCCTAGTATGGCATTCGTGCCTTACTGTTCACTACCTGAGTTAGAAGCATGTATGACAGTGTGGGGATTCATGGAGATGATACACTCTAGATCCTATACACATATCATAAAAAATATATACGCAGATCCCACCGAGGTATTCGATACTATTCTAACTGATAATAATATACTCTCAAGAGCAGAGTCAGTTACCAAATCATATGATGACTTCTTAAACTATGCTCAGTCATGGGGTCAGGGTAATATGTGGAAGAAAGATGCTATGGGATCTCCATCAGCACAGTGGACTATTAAAGATTTAAAGAGAAGTTTATATAGAGCAGTCGCTAACGTTAATATACTAGAAGGTATTAGATTCTATGTGAGTTTTGCTTGCTCCTTTGCCTTCGGTGAGAATAAATTGATGGAAGGAAGTGCAAAAATCTTAAGTTTAATTGCACGAGATGAGTCACAACACCTGGTGCTCACACAACAGATACTAAAAAATTGGGCAGATGGTAAGGATGACCCAATGATGCAGGAGATATCTAAAGAAGAAAAGGAATTTGTTACACAAATGTTTAGACAATGTGTAGATGAAGAGAAGGCATGGGCTGATTATCTATTCAAACATGGTAGTATGATTGGTCTTAACGATAGGTTACTTCATCAGTACGTAGAGTGGATTGCTAACAGAAGAATGAAAGCAATCGGATTGGAACCTATATACGATCAACCCCTCAGAAATAACCCTCTTCCTTGGACAGAGCACTGGTTAAATTCTAAGGGACAACAAAACGCACCACAAGAAACGGAGATTGAATCTTATGTCGTTGGAGGAATCAAACAAGATGTCACAGAAAACACTTTCGCAGGATTCTCTCTTTGAGGATGTCGATAAAAATTGGGAAAAGGTAATGGAGAATGCAGGACAAGATCCACTACCTTATAATGCCACAGAAATTTGGGATATGGAAAGACGCTTGTGGCAACAGCGTCAGAATAAAGATATAGATGAGCCTAGTTACTAATCATTCTTGTAAAGGACTTCCAGTGCGAGTCCTTGCATTGGAAAACATGCTTTCTATTTCAAGAATGTAGTTACTATTAATTAAAATTCTCTTGGCTTCGGTCATTTCTTCTGAGTATAGTATGACTGGTTGTTCACCGTGAAAATTGTCTCCTGACATATGTATTGTGTTGAATTCTACATATTATATTACACGAAACCCTGACAAAACAGGGGTTTTTTTATACTGTTTTTAGATTTGCTTGACAAGAGTTGACATGGGTGGTATATTATATTTGTCCGACGGGACATCGGGAGTGACTGAATAATCTTTCTGGCATATAGCTGGATAAGGTGATGAGACACAGGTGGTGCTGCATCGAAAGATGAATCGACTTACCAGTCGGGTCTCAGGCAGAGGTGATTTTACTAACTGTAGTAATGCCCTCCTCTTGTTGGTAATACAGCAATCCAACCTCCCCTATTACACCACACACAGACTGTAACATCCTGGACAACAATGTCAGGGTTTGCGGTTATATATAGTAAGTGGGTAGCAACCGCTACCTTTACGTTCAACCCGAAAGGGTCGCAAGTAAGTCGCGGAACGGATCGTTCATCCCACAAGGGACGCAAACGACTAAAGGAACGGGCCTAAAAATCCAATTACTTTAGGAGTAAGACCATGAAATTAGTTTACAGAGGAAAGGAGTACGACACAAACGATACTCCAGTCGAGTCAAAGGATTCTTCTAGTGAAAGACTCTATCGTGGAGTCAAGTATACTAGGACACAAGGAAAAGGATGGCAATTAACATCTGCTAATGGTGCCTACAGAGGAGTAAAATTCAAAGTAGACCACACTGGAAGGAGATTAGTTGCTTCGTAGTTTAAGTTAAGAAACCGTGACTAAACAGTAACAGAGAGGGATGTCTTGACATACCCTCTCTTTTCGTGTACACTAAATAGGATATAACATTTAGGTGCATGATGAAAATATTTTTAGACTGCTCCGATACTGAGCTTATTGCTCAAGGGTTTGCGACAGGTCTAATTGATGGTGTTACCACCAATCCGTCGTTGATGAAGAAGGCTGGCCAGGATCCTAAAGAGGTCATCCAACAAATTTCTGAAATTTTTCCTTGGGATGCATCCATTTCAGCAGAAGTAATATCTGACACTGCTGATGGTATGATTGAAGAAGCACAGCAATATCTGGAGCTAGGATCAAATATCACAATCAAAGTCCCGATGACTAGAGAAGGTCTGAAGGCATGTAAAGAATTAACTACTGATGAAATACCAGTTAATGTCACGTTGGTATTCAGTGCAGGTCAAGCAGTCCTAGCAGCGAAAGCAGGTGCAACATATGTGTCTCCTTTCATTGGTAGATTGTATGACCAATATTGGGATGGCATATCACTTGTGGAGGAAATCGCAGATGTCTACGCTACGCATGAAGTCAAGACTCAGATTCTTGCTGCTTCCATTAGGGAAGCTCACCAGGTACCCGCTTGCTTTAGAGTGGGAGCTGATATTGTTACTTTGCCTTGGGACATTTTCCACAGGTTATATGATCACCAGCTTACTGACGTAGGACTGGAAAAGTTTAACAAAGATTGGGCACAATTGCAGGAGGAACTAAAATGAATGGACGCTTATCCAAAGTAGAGATGACCGCTAAACTTATGAAGCTCAAAGTTGAGCTAAAAGATAAATGTGATCGTAATGAAATGGGTGAGTGGGAATGTATAGGTGCTGACAAGTACCTAAACAGATCCTTAGATATCTTAGAAGAATACTATCAATGATAAAAGAAAACCTTAAGGTGCTGGTAGCAGATTTAGAAAGGGCTATCGCAGAAATAAAAGCAGAAGTATATTCAGACCCCGATTCTTATCGTATAGATAGAGGTGATGGAGTTAAATCCTATGCCCAAATCAACGATGAAGACGGAGAATGTGACTGATGAAAAAGTTTCTACAATCGATTATGACAATCCCTGGTACTACCAAGGTTCAGCTTTCACTTCTGCTGATATTGGCGAGTTCTTCGGTTACGTCTACTGTATTACAAATCTCGAATCAGGGAAGAAGTATATCGGTAGGAAGTATTTCTACCAGAAACGAAAGCCTAGAGGTGGTGGACGCAGGAGGACGAGTGAGAGTAACTGGAAGGCATACTACGGATCTTCTAAGGAACTTAATGATGACAGGAAACGCTTGGGGAAGGATTCCTTTAGAAGAGAAATCATCTCCCTCCACAGAACAGCAGGAAAAGTAAACTACGAAGAGACGAGACAGATGTTCCTTCATAACGTGCTGATTGAAGCCAATGAAGATGGGACACCCTCGTATTACAACAGCAATATACTTGGTCGGTATATGAAGAAGGACTATTTCATAACTGGCACAATGACTTGACACCCCATGAGACTTCATATATAATAACATCATTACGAAAGACACGAGTATGGCTTGCGGACTACACACCAAACTAGAAGCAGCATATGCTGCTACAAGAGAAGCATTTGATGAAGCACATAAGACTGATGCATTAGAAGATGGTACTTTGAATCTATTGTTTGTATACTATCAAGGGATTAAAAAGATAAAGGAAGAGTTAAAGCATGAGCATGGAGAGCAGGTTGATGTACAGTTTCCAGACGGTACCTATGACCCAGATTATAATATAACTCTGCCTACTGACTCACTTAACTTTGACATTAACAACCTGGCATATGATGCAGCAGCACCTGTAACCTTTGGTGCTCCTGCTGGTGAGGATGTATTATCATTCACCACAACTGGTAACACTACTGTGACAGTACCTGAACATGAGGATGATGAGAAGATAGTTCTCTAGTCTTTGCCAATAGACTCTAAACTAGATGGTTGTCAAAGAAAGATAGAAGTCTATAACTAGGGGAGCACATGCTCCCCTTTATACTATGCAGTTTTTACCCAACACAGAGATTTTAGTTTGTCAGATACCTGATGAACCGTTTGATATATTAGAGAAGGCAGCACGTGAAGGTATTGAAGAGAAGAAGTCATTAGGTGACCCTCAGTATGCTTCCATTAGGCAAGAGTATAGTATGCCTATACCAGTATTGTTTCAGTCATGGTTGCAGTTTGTGATTGATGATATGTATGAGCTACACAAGGAGAGGTATGGTATATTCAATGGTAATAAAGAGATGCTAGAGATAGCAAAGATGTGGGTAAATGTTATGGAGAAAGGTGATCAACATTTCCCACACATGCATGAGCACGCATTCTATTCATTCGCTGCATACATTGAGGTGAATGATGACGATGCACCATTTTATTTCATTAAAGATAATCGTGGATCCAGGATAGAGATAAACAAAGAGTCAGAAAGACACCTCTTACTCTTCCCAAGTGCGTTAATCCACACCGTGTATCCAAAAGAGAGTGAGGGACAGAGAATTTCCGTATCAGGTAACGTTATATTGAATTTGAAATCTTAAGATGTAGGCATTTATACCTTGACAAGACCTTAATCTTTCCTATATAATACTGTTACGTTTCTTTACGAAACTTCACTTCGTTTAACAAATGACAACATCAAGTCCAACTTCAAGGTATACAACTACAGAGTATGGTAAGCAGAACATGTTTGCTTCCGAAGCTCCTATGGAATACGTTGAAGGCTATAAAGGATATTGGGTGGAAGCAGAGAGACTCAATGGTCGCCTAGCGATGATTGGTTTGTTTGCAGCAGTCCATAACTATGCCATCTTCGGATGGATAATTCCAGGTATAGCATAAAGACAAAGGTCTTTACACCACGAGCATACGCTCGCATCTTTTAACCCTCAAATCTAAAAAGGAGAAAAACAATGACACCAGAAGCAGAAAAGTTTAACGGTTGGATGGCAATGATAGGATTCGTTGCAGCAACAGGTGCTTACATCACCACAGGTCAAATCATTCCAGGTATATTTTAATGGCTGACCTAATCATCAGAGCAAACGGAAGGTTTACAATGGTAGCCTTCTGGATAGGTGTAGCAGTCTACACCAAGGTTACATACTTTAGTTAGTATAAATACTTATTCAAAATCTAAAGGAAAGGTAAAATCAATGAGCGACTTAGTAGCCGCCCAAGATACAATTTCACCACTAGCAGCAGTCCTCTGGGTATTCTATCCCATGACTGCTTTAGTCTTAATCGAACTACTTCTACGAGCATTTACTGATGATGACGATGATGACAATGGAGGTAAAGGAGTTCGTATTAATCAGCCAATCCCTGTTCCAGTACCGACTACATAAAATGAATCAAATATTATTCCTTATAATGGTTAGTGCATATGTTTACTTTAACGGAGCACAATACGTCCTTGCAGGTTAATCCAGAAGCAAGGATAAATGTAGATTACATAGGTGAGTCACGCAATAAGGTAATTATTGTTGACAACATCATAAAAGACCCAGATGAATTCCATGAGTTTATCTGTGGACTTCCTATACCAAGAGCAGAGGATGGCTTTCCAGGTTATCAACTGAGGATTAACTATACATTTCCTCAGTTGGAAACCTTACTTATAAGCATCGCAAAAGATTACGGAATAGATGAAAGGGAATTTCGATTCAATGTTAATAGATTCGATGGGAATCATACGCAACGCAGAAGGTGTACTTATCCTCACGTTGACCTTGATTGCAGTCTTGCAGCAAATATTTACTTAACTAAAGAAACAGAGGGAAAATCAGGCACTGCTTTCTATAAGCATAAGAAGTCTGGTATGGAGTACCGTCCTATCTTTAAGGCTAGGTATCGTTATGATGAGTTTGAAGCTGTGACTGACCAGGATCCAGAGGAGTTTGTCCCCTACGTACCAGTGGTTGACAACTCTGATTTTTTAATGTACAATCTTATCGAAGGTAAATATAATAGGATGGTCGTGTATGAAGGAGACCTTTTTCATAATCTATTTGTAGAAGAAGGTACCTATAAGACACAGACCAGAGATTCATTGGCAGTATTCCTATGATAGAATTAATAGCATACAGTCTCATGTCTTGCGAAGATGCTGAAGAAATTATTAAGAAATTTCAACAGAAGGTTAAAGACGACGTTATAAGAACTGAGATGATACAAGTAATAAAGGACAATTCAGAAACTGGATGCTTTGTTGACAAAACTTCATAGTATCATATATAATATTAGTGTCTTCGGACATTCATCTTCCCCCTAACCAAGACCACGGGGTTACAATGTCTTTATCATACCGCACACAATCGTTCTTTTAATTTCAGATGACAACTCTTCAAAGAAGAGAGCAAGGTCTACTGTCAGGATGGAGTGAGTTTTGTGAGTGGGTTACGAGTACAAACAACCGCATTTATGTTGGTTGGTTTGGAGTTCTAATGATTCCATGCTTGTTAGCTGCTGCTACTTGCTTTATCGTGGCGTTTATCGCTGCTCCTCCCGTAGATATCGACGGGATCCGTGAACCAGTTGCTGGTTCATTCATGTATGGTAACAACATCATCTCTGGTGCTGTCGTTCCATCTTCTAACGCTATCGGATTACACTTCTACCCTATATGGGAAGCTGCCACACTAGATGAGTGGTTGTATAACGGAGGTCCATATCAGTTAGTAATCTTCCACTTCCTAATCGGAATTTCTGCTTACATGGGCAGACAGTGGGAACTATCATACCGTTTAGGTATGAGACCTTGGATCTGTGTTGCTTATTCAGCACCAGTCTCCGCTGCAGCAACTGCA
>MPLT02113674.1_pt1 | contig 12264 bp, 9 predicted proteins | sample 1617391 | NCBI WGS metagenome assembly MPLT02 (sample SAMN05944800, study PRJNA350692) | marine metagenome | biome: marine; feature: ODZ; material: water; isolation source: 70 m water sample filtered on 0.2 um supor filter | place: Pacific Ocean | collected 2012-04-08 | depth 70m m
AAGAAATAATTAATATTTATACAGCATTAGGTGTAACAATTGGTACTGAAGAAGATAGTAAAGCTTTAAATTTAGAAAAACTTAGATATCACAAAATTGTTATAATGTGTGATGCAGATGTTGATGGTAGTCATATTGCTACTCTAATTTTAACTTTCTTTTTTAGGTACATGAAAGAATTAATTGAGAATGGTAATATATATATAGCAACTCCTCCTCTTTATCTTGTTAAAAAAGGTGCAAAAAAACAATATGCATGGGATGATAATGAAAGAGATAAGCTTATGGAAGAATTTGGACAGGGTTCTACTATTCAAAGGTATAAAGGTTTAGGAGAAATGAATGCTATTCAATTATGGGAAACTACAATGAATCCTGAATTTAGGACCTTTAGAAAAGTAACTATTGACAATGCAGTTGAAGCTGATCGTGTTTTTTCAATGTTAATGGGTGATGAAGTTCCTCCAAGAAGAGAATTTATAGAAAAAAATGCAACTTATGCTAATATTGATGTTTAATTATATAATAATTATATGAAAGTAACTATAGTAGGAGCAGGAAATGTAGGCTCAACTTGTGCGGATGTTATCGCATCACAGTCTATAGCAAGTGAGGTTGTCCTTTTAGATATAAAAGAGGGATTTGCTGAAGGTAAAGCTTTAGATATGATGCAAACTGCGACAACAATAGGCTTTGGCACTAAAATACTTGGAACAACAGGTGATTATTCAGTCACATCAAATAGTGATGTAGTTGTTATTACTTCTGGAATTCCAAGAAAACCTGGCATGACTAGAGAAGAATTAATTGGTATAAATGCTGGTATTGTTAATGAAGTATCAAATAATGTTTTAAAACATTCAAGTAATGCAATTATTGTTGTTGTTTCTAATCCTATGGATACAATGACATATTTAACTTTGAATTCAACAGGTTTACCTAAAAATAGAGTTATTGGTATGGGTGGTGCGTTAGATAGTTCCAGATTTAAAACTTATTTGTCATTAGCTTTAAATAGACCAGCCAATGATATTCATGGAATGGTAATTGGTGGTCATGGTGATACCACTATGATTCCTTTAACTAGGCTTGCAAGTTATAATGGAATTCCTGTTTCTAATTTAATTTCAGAAGATAAGCTTAAAAAAGTTGCTCAGGATACTATGGTTGGTGGAGCAACTCTTACTAAATTATTAGGCACATCAGCTTGGTATGCACCTGGTGCATCTGTAGCTTATTTAGTGAATTCTATTCTTAACGATCAAAAAAGAATTATTCCTTGTTCAGTCCTTCTTGATGGAGAATATAATCAAGATGATATATGTATTGGTGTACCATGTATTATTGGAAAAAATGGTTGCGAAAAAATTATTGATCTAGATTTAAATGATGAAGAAATGATTAAATTCAGTCAGAGTTCTGAGGCTGTAAGAAGAATGAACTTAACATTAGACAATTGATAAAATAGGAAATCAGTACCTTAACCTGTATTATTAATTGCTTTATCCTGTCGGAAATCATATATTTGCTCGTTTTTAAAAAAGAAATTTTCTTAAATTTAATTTTATGCAAAATAATGGACTCATAAAGTTTTTTGCTTTTTGTTTTGGATTAGTAAGTCTATATCAAATTTCATTTACTTTTATAACCTCCACCGTTGAGGATAATGCTTTAGAGTATTCAATTAACTCAGTTTCTGAAAATCAAACGAATTTTATAGATAAAAGACAAGAGAAATATGTTAGTTATTTAGATTCTATTTCTGATGAAAGTATTTTTGGATTTACAACCTATAATAGCGCTAAATCTAAAGAACTTAACAAAGGATTGGATCTTAAAGGAGGGATTGATGTTACACTACAAATTTCTGTAAAAGATATTTTAAAAGGTTTAGCTGAGAATTCTAAGGATGTAGTTTTTAATAATGCATTAAATAATGCTGATGAATTACAAAAAGAGTCCGATCAAACCTATCTAGAATCTTTTTTTACTTCTTTTGATGAAATAAAAGGAGATACAACCCTTGCTTCTCCTGATATTTTTGCAAATAGATCACTTAGTGATGAGATTAATTTTGAAATGTCTGATGATGAAGTTAAACCAATTATTAAGCAAAAAATTGATGAATCTATTGTCTCTGCATTTGAAGTGTTAAGAAAAAGAATTGATAAATTTGGAGTTACTCAACCCAATATTCAAAGATTAGGAAATTCTGGTAGAATTCGTGTTGAGCTACCTGGAGCTAAAGATGTAGCTAGAGTAAAAAAATTGTTACAAAGTACAGCCCAATTAGAATTTTGGGTTACTGAAAAAAATGATCAATTTTTACCTTTTTTATCACAAGCTAACGAAACATTAAAAGAAATTTCAAAAGAAGAAAATGAAGAAATTGTCGACGTTGAAACTTCAAAAATTGATGATTTATTAGCAGATGTTGAAGCAAATGATTCTATAAACACATCCATCAAAAATCCATTATTTGATTATATAGTAGGAACAGGTTATCAAGGTGGCCCAGTAATAGCTCAATTCTTATTAAAAGATCAAAAAAAGATTGAAGAATATCTTTCTATGCCTGAAATAAGAAAACTTTTGCCATCTGAAAAAAGATTTACTAAGTTTTTATTTGGAAAGCCTGATCCTAATTCAAAAGTGGTAGATCTATATGCAATCCAATCTAATAGAGATGACAAGCCACCATTAAGTGGAAGTGTTGTAGTAGATGCTAGCCAAAGTTATGATCAAATAGGATCTCCTGCAGTTTCTATGCAGATGAATGGAAAAGGGGCTAGAAAATGGGAAGAAATGACAGGAAATGCTTACAAAGATAAAAGCAATATTGCAATAGTTTTAGATGATATAGTTTATTCTGCACCTGGAGTTTCTAAAGGTGCAATTTCTGGTGGGAGATCTGAAATATCAGGTCAATTCACTTTAAATGAGGCAATTGATTTAGCTAATGTTTTAAGAGCTGGTAAACTACCTGCATCAGCCGAGATTATTGAATCTGAAATTGTAGGTCCATCTCTTGGAAAAGAAAATATTGAAAGAGGGATTAATTCATTTGCAATAGCACTATTACTGGTTCTTATATGGATGACATTTTATTATGGAAGAGCTGGAATTTATGCTGATACAGCATTAGTTTTAAATATTGTACTAATTTTTGGAATTTTAGCAGGTTTAGGAGCTGTTTTAACCTTACCTGGAATAGCAGGTATTGTATTAACAATTGGTATGTCTGTTGATGCAAATGTTTTAATTTTTGAAAGAATTAGAGAGGAATTAACAAAAGGAAAAGGTCAAAAACAGGCTGTAAGTGATGGTTTTAGTAATGCACTATCATCTATTCTTGATGCTAATATAACAACTGGATTAACGGCCTTAATATTATTTGTGTTTGGATCAGGTCCAATCAAAGGTTTTGCTACAACTCTTTTAATAGGTATTGCTACTTCATTATTTACGGCAATCTTCATTACTAGAATGTTAGTAGATGCTAGAATAAGTAAATCTAAAACTTTGGACTTTTCTACAAAACCTACCAAAAATTTATTTAGGGATTTAAGTATTACTTTTTTACAAAAAAGAAAAGTTGCATATATGTTTTCTTTATCCTTATTGACTATTGGTATTTTTTCACTTTTTACCAATGGTTTGAATCAAGGTGTAGATTTTGTAGGCGGAAGATCTTACACTGTTAGATTTGATAACAATGTTAATCCAAGTGATATTCAAAATAATCTCATAGAAGTTTTTGGAAGTGCTGAGGCTAAGACATATGGTTCAGAAAATCAACTTAAAATAACTACAAATTATAAGGTAGATATTGAGGGTACTCAAGTTGATGATGAGATCCAACTTAAAATGTTTAATGCTCTAAAAAGTGTTTTCCCTACTGATTTAACTTATGATAGTTTTGTCAATGGATCAGATGATAAGTCGATTGGTATTATGGGTTCATCAAAAGTTGGCCCAACTATAGCTGATGATATTAAAAAGAACTCATTTTTAGCAATATTTGGTTCTCTAGCCGTTGTTTTCCTATATATTTTATTGAGATTTAGAGATTGGCAATATTCTTTAGGAGCTGTAGCAGCGGTTTTTCATGATGTTTTAATTGTTTTAGGAGTCTTTTCTATAGCTTATTCATTTATGCCGTTTAATATGGAAATTAATCAAGCATTCATTGCTGCTATTTTAACAGTTATAGGATATTCATTAAATGATACTGTTGTTGTATTTGATAGAATTAGAGAATTTAGATTGATTAATAAATCATGGGAATTTACTAGAATAGTAAATGGTGCTTTAAATTCAACTCTAAGTAGAACATTAAATACATCATTTACCACTTTAGTTGTTCTTTTAGCAATATTTATTTTTGGTGGTGAGTCAATTCAAGGATTTATGTTTGCTTTAATTATTGGAGTTATGATAGGAACATATTCTTCCGTTTTTATTGCTACACCAGTAATGTTCGACACTTTAAGAAGAAGCATAAAGAAGTAATCTAAGTACTTTTTTTACTTCTTAACATTAGGAAAAAACCAATTATTATAAATGGAATACTTAGCCATTGACCTGTAGATAATACACCTAAGGCATCTTCAAAACCTCCTTGACTTTCTTTTACAAATTCGACTAATACTCTAATAGAAAACAAACAAATTAAAAAGAGTCCAAAAAGAAATCCTTTTTGATTTTTATAATCTGTTTTCCAATATAAATGCCATAGTAAAATAAAAAGAAGGAAATAACCAAAAGCTTCATATAATTGAGCTGGGTGTCTAGGATATATTTCTCCTCTATTAGAAAAAATAATACCAAAATTATTTCCTGTATAATTACCAACAATTTCAGAATTAAAGAAATTACCAATTCTTACAAACATTCCACCAATTGAAATTGGAATAACTATTCTATCAAAAATCCATAAAACAGAATCATACTTAAATTTGTATTTGTATATAAACATTGATGTGATAATGCCTATTGTTGCGCCATGACTTGCTAAACCTCTATATCCAACAAATTTAAATCCATCAATAATTCCAAATAAAAGAGAACTGTTTGGGTCCTTTTTTATTGGAAGTAAGATTTCAATTAAATTATTTTGGAAATATTCCCAATTGTAGAAAAAAACTTCTCCTAGTCTAGCTCCAATTAATGTTCCTAAGACAGTATATATAAATAATGGCTCTACTAATTCTATAGATTTATTATCATTTGTATATATCTTTTTAATTATATAATACCCTAGGGTAAAAGCAATTATAAACATCACACTATACCAATGAATAGCAAGAGGACCTAGTTTTAAAAAAATTTCATTTGGCGCCCAGTCAATCTTTAGAAATGTCATAAGAATATTTTGAATAAATATAGATAAAATTAAGGTACTGGATCTAAACCTTTTCCACCCCACGGGTGACACCTAATTATTCTTTTAAATGAAAGAAATAATCCCTTAATTAACCCATGTTTTTGTAAAGATAATTTACTGTATTCTGAACATGTAGGAGAAAATCTACAGGTTGATGGTAATAGAGGCGAAATTAGTATTTGATAAAATTTTATTAGTAAAATAAATGGATATACGATAATCTTCATTATTAGATCAATTTGTATGAAGATTCATTTTTTTCATCATTTAATTGTATTCCAAGTTTCAATAAGTCATCTCTAATTTGATCTGACAATTCAAAATTTTTATTTACTCTGGCCTGATTTCTTATTTTAATTAATAATTCAATTAATTCAGATGATTTTCCAGAATTTGAGTTCTTTTCATTTATTAATCCTAATATCTCAAAAAGAAATATTTCAAATGTTTTTCGAATTTTTTCTTTATCATTTTTATTTAGATTTTTAGAACCAATATTAACATTGTTAATAAACTTTACGCATTCAAATATTTCTGCAATTAGCATAGGTGTATTGAAATCGTCATTCATTCTAGAATAACAATTAGAAATCCAATTATCAACATCAAAATCAGACTTTTTATTATTACTATTTAAACTTGGAATTAAATTAAATCCATCTACTAACTTGTTTAATCCTTTCTCAGAAGCAATCAATGCATCGTTGCTCAAATCTAATATATTTCTATAATGAGCTTGATACATAAAAAATTTAACAACATTTGGAGAAAAATCTTTACTTAAAAGATTATTCTTTCCTGTGAAAATTTCATTAGGTAAAATGAAATTATCAGTCGATTTAGACATTTTTTTACCATTCAAGGTTAACATGTTTGCATGCATCCAAAATTTAGCTGGACTTTTATTGTCAATTGCTTCAGATTGTGCTATTTCACAATCATGATGAGGAAATTTTAAATCCATGCCACCGCCATGAATATCAAAAAAATCTCCAAGATATTTTTTACTCATGGATGTACATTCTAGGTGCCATCCTGGAAAACCTTTTCCCCATGGTGAATTCCAATACATTATATGATTATTTTCAGCTTTTTTCCATAAAGCAAAATCTTGTGGATTTTTTTTATCTGAAGTTCCATCTAAATCTCTAGAACTATTCATCATATCTTCAATTTTTCTTCCACTTAATTTACCATACTTATTTACTTTATTAAACTTTATAACATCAAAATATATAGATCCATTTTTTTCATAGGCATAACCCGATGCAATTATTTTATTAATACTATCAATTTGTTCTAAAATATGACCAGTAGCTGTTGGTTCTATATTTGGAGGAATTGTATTAAATTTCTTCATAATTGTATGAAAATCCAATGTATATTTTTGGACTATTTCCATTGGCTCTAATTTTTCAATTCTTGCCTTTTTAGAAATTTTATCTTCACCAGAATCATCATCATTTTCTAAATGACCTACATCTGTCAAGTTTCTAACATATCTAACTTTATATCCTAAATGGGAAATATATCTATGAATTATATCAAATGAAATATAGGTTCTACAATTACCTAAATGAGCGTTATTATATACTGTTGGTCCGCAAACATACATACCAACATTTTTTTTATTTATGGGTACAAAAATTTCCTTTTTTCCTGAAAGTGAATTGTATATTTTTAAATCTTTATAGAAATCAGATTTCATTGTAAATTAGAGTGAACTTTCTTTACTAATATAATCTAAAAATTCTCTTTTCACACTTTGATTTTTAAATTTACCACCAAATTCTGCAGTTACTGTACTACAATCAACATGTTTTATGCCTCTAGAATTAACACAAAGATGCTTTGCATCAATAATACAAGCTACATCCTGTGTTTTAAGAGTTTTTTGTAAAGCTTTTACTATCTGTATGGTTAATCTTTCTTGGACTTGAGGTCTTTTAGAAAAATATTCTACTATTCTATTCATTTTTGAAAGACCAATTACAGTACCAGTCGAAAAATATGCTACATGAGCTTTACCAATAATAGGTAATAAATGATGTTCACACGTTGAATAAACAGTAATATTTTTTTCAACTAACATTTCATTATAATCATATTTGTTTTCAAAGGTGGATGATTTAGGGAGTTTATCAGGATTTAATCCGCCAAATAGTTCCTTTACAAACATTTTAGCAACTCTTTTAGGTGTCCCTCTTAAACTGTCATCAGTTAAATCCATTCCTAATGTCTCCAATATATTGTGAATATCTTTTTCTATTAATGATATTTTTTCATCATCTGAAATGTCAAATGCATTATCTCTAATTGGAGTATCTGATGATGAACCTATATGATCATCACCCATTAAATCTAATTGATCTTCAAAAAACTTATCGTATTTCATATTAAAAATTTCTAATAACAAAGATAATTAAAGAATACTTAATACAATAATAGATTTTATTTATCAGGATTATTTAAAAATCTTTTAAAACTTAAATACAACAGATAGAGTAGATGCTGAATTATTCGAATCAATTTTGGCAAAATCTGTTAAACCAGAATCAAACAATTGATGATATCTATTAGATTCTAACATTTTATAAGAAAAACTAATCAATGTCTCCCCAAAATCATAACCTATTCCAAAAGAATATAATTTGGAATCATCTATAATTTTTGAGGGATTATTTACACCAATAGAGCCTGCATATGGACTCCCCATTTTTCCATATCCAGCTCTTAGACTTAACCTTTCTATTTTAATTTCTGTTCCGAGTCTAATATCAATAGTATTTGTAAGTTGATTCTCAATTTTTTTATTTGTATTTAAAAAATCTCTATTAGGTTTTGCTTTGATTTTAGAATAATCTCTATTAATAATATCTAGACTTAATAATCCTAATTTTCCAAAAATAATTGCAGCACTGGTTGTTATAGATGAAGGAGTAGTCAATTTGTATTCTGGATAAGAATTAATTACTCTTGGATCAATTTTATCCTGGTATTTAACACCATCCTTATCTATTGATTGGGTTTCTAGATATTGATAAGTTTCATCCCATAGATTATACCAAGTAGGTGATTGATATGAAACTCCTAATCTAAAAGAATTAAATTTCGCAATTCCCCCTAATTGAATAGAAAGACCCTCTCCTTGTGTGACTAAATTATTTTCAAATATAATACCAGTAATTGCAGAGTTCGAAGCAAAATTACTTTCTTGATGTTTTATATAATTATTTATATAAATTTCATGAGTATTAATGTTTAATCCGAAATAATAATTTTCTTTAAACTGGACAGCAAAATTTATATTGTATTTTGTATTAACTCCCTTAGTTTCACTTATATATTGTTGATCTACTCCTTCACTATAGTTTGCTAGTGAGTAAAAACTATTTGAATCTTTATCATAATTTATTAGATAAGCTTGATATGCTAAAAAAGCTTGTTGTGCAGAATATCCAAAATTCTCACCTAAATATTTATAAACACCTGCAATACTCTCATTGTTTCCAACACTTAAGTCAGATGAATTAAAACCTAAAGAATTATTTAGAAAAAATTTATCGATTGAATTAGATTTGTTTCTTCCAACAATTTCAAAACTATTGTTAAATGAATTATTGGTTTGAGCATTAATTCCAAAAGAGATCTTATTAATATTTCCTCCACCAAAATTTTTTAATAGCCAAACACCACCTGCTTGATTAACAGAGAACTTATTATTATTTGCTTTTTTTGAATTATTAAAAAACAGGGATTTATTAGATTTTTTTGCTGTACCTAAAGTTAAAATGTATTCATTATCATTAAAGACAGAACTACTTGCTGGATTTACATTAATAGCTGAAAGGTCACCTCCTAATGCGCCAAAAGCTCCACCCATGGATTCAAATCTAGCTGTCCCATTAGGTTTATCTAATGAAATATTTAAAATCTCTTGTAAAGTTTGAGAGTTTATATATAATGAGAAAAATAAAAACAGAAATAATACTGACTTTTGTAACATTATTTTTTTATTATCTAGGACCTTTTGAGCTTCCTCCGCTGCTGGATGATGGAGCACTTGGTCTTCCACCTCCAGATGACCTGCCACTTGAAGAGGAAGGAGAGTATGAAGATCTACTAGAACTTGATGAACCTGAACTGGATCGAGAAACATCATAGGACCTGCCTGATGAACTAGAATTATTTATTGAACCAGAACTAGATCTAGAAACATTGTATGACCTTGAAGATGAATTACCATATTTACTAAGTTGAAAATTAGATGGTTTACCACTTGATCCTGTATAAGGTCTAGAATCATTACCTTTCTTAACATTACCACCACCATTATTGCCTCCTAATTCATCACCATCTCTAGGAACTAAATAATTTCTAACAGATCTAGAATTTTTTAATACATAATACATTCTATTAATATTTCTAGTTTTATTTACTTCATCTTGAGAAGAACTATCTTCTGTATCATTTCTACCAATATTATAATTTGAAATAGATCTTGAACCAATACTAGTAGAATAAGAGGATGAATTGGTACTTCCAGTTGAAGATGAAGATGAAGAATTATTAGAATTAGTTCCTCTTCTTCCATTCATAAATGCAATGTTGTTTTCGTTATATCTATTATAATAAGGATCAAAATATCCGCCGTATCCTGAATATCCACCATAACCCCAAGGTCTGAACATGAAATTCCAATAATTATATCTGCCATATCTTTCATAAGGATAATAATGCCATGAATAGTAAGGGCTGTAAAAAGGAGAATAGTAATAATTATACCAAGAGTTCATATAGTATGGTTGATAATAATGTCCCCAATATGGCCTGAAAATATCATTATATATGAAATTAATTGATGTAGGGTTGTCACCCCAGGATCCATAACTATTTGTATAGGCTATGTTTGAGCTATTTGTGGTATTTGAATATGAGTTTACATCAGTAATGATACTATCATTAACTTGATTGTTTAAACCATATTCCTGAGCTTTTTGATCAAAATAATTTTTATAGTAAATTCCATTCTGATTGGTTCCATTCTGAGTAGTTTTCACTTGATTTTTAGTTCCATAAATTCCATCACTAGCTAAATATCCACTTGTGCTAAAAGATCCACAACTTAAAAAAGTCATGGAAAATAAAATAAAAGAAAAGAATTTTATTTTTCGAAGAATTTTATAATATGAATTTATCATGATATTATTTTGTTGTTAAAAAAATTAAAATAGTTATTTTAGCATCTATACATAATTAAACAATTATTATGCCAAAAACAATTTATGGGTAAAAAACTAACAAAAAGAGAAGATGATTATTCAAAGTGGTATAATGAATTAGTTGTAAAAGCTGATCTTGCTGAAAACTCTTCTGTTAGAGGATGTATGGTAATTAAACCATATGGATATGCTATATGGGAAAAAATGCAAAATCAGTTAGATCAGATGTTTAAAGAAACTGGTCATCAGAATGCCTATTTTCCCTTATTTGTTCCCAAAAGTTTATTTGAAGCTGAGGAAAAAAATGCAGAAGGTTTTGCTAAAGAATGTGCAATAGTTACTCACTATAGATTGAAAAGTGATATTAAAAACCCAGGAAAATTAATTGTAGATGAAAAAGCTAAATTGGAAGAAGAATTAATTGTTCGTCCTACTAGTGAAGCTGTAATATGGAATACTTATAAAAATTGGATTCAATCTTATAGGGATTTACCTATTTTAATTAATCAATGGGCCAATGTAGTTAGATGGGAAATGAGAACACGTCTTTTTTTAAGAACTGCTGAGTTTCTTTGGCAAGAGGGGCATACAGCTCATGAAACTAAGAAAGAAGCAATTAATGAAGCAATATTAATTAATGATATTTACGCTGAATTTGCAGAGAATCACATGGGAATTCCTGTTATTAAAGGATTAAAGTCTGATAGTGAAAAATTTGCAGGTGCTGAAGAAACTTATTGTATAGAAGCATTGATGCAGGATGGAAAATCGCTTCAAGCAGGAACATCTCACTTTTTAGGTCAAAATTTTGCTAAAGCTTTTGATGTTAAATTTGCTAGTAAGAATGGTGATTTGGACTATGTGTGGGCAACCTCTTGGGGAGTCTCTACAAGGTTAATGGGTGCTTTAGTCATGACCCATAGTGATGATAATGGGCTTGTTCTTCCACCTAAATTAGCACCTATTCAAGTTGTAATAATTCCAATATATAAATCAAAGGAAGAGTTTAATACTGTTGAATCTTACATTGAACCAATACTTAAAAAATTAAAATCTAAAGGAATAAGTTTTTTATTTGATAAAAGAGATACACATAAACCAGGTTTTAAATTCAATGAACATGAGATAAAAGGAGTTCCTATTAGAATTGTAGCTGGACCAAAAGATATAGAAAATTCTAGTTTGGAAATTTTTAGAAGAGATAAAATGGAAAAGGAAACAATAAATTTTGATGATGTTTTTTCTAGGATAGATTTTCTAATTACAGATATTCAAAATAATTTATTTGAAAAAGCACAGAATTTTAAAAATACAAATATTAGAAATGCAGATACATATCAGGAGTTTAAAGATTTAATTAAAAATAAAGGAGGCTTTGTGTCTGCTCATTGGGATGGTACTGCGGAGACTGAGGAAATAATTAAAAAAGAAACGAAGGCTACAATTAGGTGCATTCCAATAGATGGAGTTAAAGAAAAAGGTAATTGTATATATTCAAAAAAACCTTCTGAACAGAGAGTTTTATTCGCCAAAGCATATTAATTTCAACTTAAACAAAAGGATCATTATTATGTTGCAAGTTTGTGACCTTTGAATTACATTTGCAATCGTTTCAAATTTGGCCCGTTCGTCTATCGGCTAGGACGCCAGGTTTTC
>MPLT02222352.1_pt1 | contig 12255 bp, 11 predicted proteins | sample 1617391 | NCBI WGS metagenome assembly MPLT02 (sample SAMN05944800, study PRJNA350692) | marine metagenome | biome: marine; feature: ODZ; material: water; isolation source: 70 m water sample filtered on 0.2 um supor filter | place: Pacific Ocean | collected 2012-04-08 | depth 70m m
GAATATAAAGAATGGTATAAAAAATATGGGGAAATAGATAAAAAAGAGACAAAATCTACTTCTAAAAAAAGTAAGTCAAAAAAAGAATCTATTAGTATCCCACCAATGCCTAAAGACAAGAGAACTAAAGACTATAAAGAATGGTATAAAAAATATGGGGAAATAGATAAAAAAGAGACAAAATCTACTTCTAAAAAAAGTAAGTCAAAAAAAGAAGACTCTAAAATTAATAAAAACATCAAATTAAAAGATTTAGTAATTCTTTTTAATGATAAAATAGAATCTAATAAATGGATGTCATTAAGAAAAGAAATTGAAGAAATTAAAAAAAGAATTGAGATAGAGCTTAGTAAAGAGTTTGATAAAGAAAAGAAGAAATTTGATGCTAATAAAAAAACTGAGGAAAAATTCTTTTTTAAATCAGAAAATAAAATTCAATACAGGGAATCATTAAAAATTTATTCAAGCAAAAAAAGAAAATATTATTCTGAAATAGGAACAATCCAAAAAGAAAATCTTGAAAAACGATTAGAACTAATTGAAAATATTAAGAATTTACTTGATGCAGATAAAAAACCAAATAATCTATATCAAACATTTAAAAAATATAAAGAACAATGGCATAATATAGGCCAAGTACCTATTACTGAGAGAAATAATATTTGGGAGACATATAGACATCATGTAGAAAAATTTTATGATTTTCTGCACCTTAATAGAGAGCTAAGAGAGTTAGATTATAAATATAATTATGAAGAAAAACTTAAACTTATTAAACAGGCTGAAGCATTAGATAAAGTTAAAAATACAATGCAGGCCTCAAGAGATTTAAACATTTTACATAGATTATGGAAAAATGAATTAGGTCCAGTATCAAAAGAATTTCGAGAAGAATTGTGGACAAAGTTTCAAAAGGCATCAAATAAGATTCACGCCAAACGACAAAAACATCAAAAAGAAATTAATAGTGTTCAAACTGAAAATTCATCAGAAAAAGAGAAAGTGTTAGGAAAAATGAGAGAATTAGCTGAGAAAACTGCAAACTCTCACAATGAATGGCAAAATAGAATTCAGATATTCAATAAACTTAAAGATGACTTTCAAAAAATCAGGAATATCCCAAAGAAAAGGAATAAAATATTTTGGAATGATTTTAGAGAGATAACAAAAGAGTTTAATAATAAGAAAAACAGTTTTTATAAAAATCAAAAAATTGATGTTAAGAATAGTATAGAAAAAAGGAAAAATCTAATAAATGAGGTAAGTGATCTTATTAAAAAAGAAAATTATGCTCAAAACTCTAAAAGGGTTATAGAGATCCAAAATGAATGGAAAAAAGTTGGATATATGCCACGAAAAATTTCAAATTCACTATGGAATGAGTTTAGACCATTATGTAATGAATTTTTCAATAAACTAAAAACTAACAAACCCAGGTCAAGCAATAGACAAGGAGACTCTAGAAAAGGTAATAGTGAGGAGCAAATTCTTAGAAAAAAGATATCTGATCTGCAAAACGAATCAATTCAATTTGAAAATAACCTAGAATATTTTACAGATTCAAGCAACGACAACCCTTTGTTTAAAGATGTATCTTCTAAACTAACTGCGATAAATGATAAAATTGAAGTATTCAAGAAAAAATTAAATAAAATAACAAAAACTAAAAAAGCTGAAGTTGCTAAAGTAACTCCAACTGAAGGAGAAGTTACAACTGAAGAAGAAGCTTAAGTAATATCTTTATAAAAATTCATTTTATAATTAGGTTCAAAGTCTCCGGCAGATATAATATCTAGCTTTCCTTTAAGCTCTCTTTTTTTTAATAAAGATATTTTATCAGTAAATAAGATGCCATTTAGATGATCATATTCATGTTGAATTACTCTTGCAATAATACCTGAACATGTGATTTTCTTTTGATTAAATTTTTCATCTAAAAATTCTATTGTTAGATTATTTTTTCTAATAACTTCTTCTGAAATATCCGGTATACTTAAGCATCCTTCTGAAAATATAAAGTCATCACCAAATTCATCTAAAATTATTGGATTTATAAATACTTGTTGAAGTTTTTCTATTTCTGATTTAATAAATGATTCCTCTTCTTGAAAATAATCAAAGTCTGCAATAAATATTTGTTTTAGAACTCCAATTTGAGGGGCTGCCAACCCAACACCATTAGCATTATACATTGTTTCCCACATATCAATAATTAATTGTGAAATATCTTCTCTATTAATATCAACTTTAGATGAAGTTTGTTTTAAAATTGGATTTCCATATGCAAGTATTGGTCTAATCATAATTATTTTTTAAATAGGATTGTAAAATTAAAGTTGCACTAACCTTATCTATATTTTCTTTATTCCTCCTTTTTATCATACCCACTCCAGAATTTAAAATAGTTTGTTTTGCAATTTTTGAGGTAAACCTTTCATCAATTCTATCTACTAATATATTTGGAAATTTAGTATTAAGCAATTCTATTAAACTAAGAATGTTTTTCTCAATACTTAAAAGATTACCCTTTAAGTCAAAGGGTTTACCAATTATTATCTTCTCAATAGTCTCAGTTTTCTTAATATCCTGTATCTCATTAATAATAGTGTCCGATTTAATAGTTTTTAAAGGAAAAGCAATTTTATTAGATTTATCAGAAATTGATATGCCAGTTCTTTTTAATCCAAAATCTATTCCTAAACACTTCCCCATAAGTACATTTATTCAATTAAATTATTATAATTTTATAAACAAAATTACTATAAAATTGGAGAATGAAATCTCAAAAGCCTCTGAAGCACTTAGAAAAGATGGCACTATTTTATATCCTACAGATACCATTTGGGGTATAGGATGTGATGCTACATCGAATAGTGCAGTATTAAAGGTTTATAAAATGAAAAAGAGAGATTTAAAAAAACCTCTTATTTGCTTAGCTTCTTCTTATGAAATGATAAGTGATTATTTAGAATTTATGCCTGATTTTGACTATCATAAGTTCTATAAAGAAAGAGCTACTACTTTTATTTTTGATTCTCCAAAAGGAATTTCAGATTATATAACAAAATATTCTGAATCAATAGGATTTAGAGTTCCAAATAATGATTTTTGTAAAAAATTAATTACTGAATTTGGAAAACCAATCGTTTCTACTTCAGCTAATTTGTCTGAAGATAAAGTTCCATCAAAATTTAAAGAAATAAATAGAGCAATAAAAGAAGGTGTAGATTATATTGTAGACTATGAAAAGGATAAAAGTTATTCTTTACCATCAAGAGTAATAAAATTAAGTAGTAATGGTAATTTTGAGAAAATAAGATGAAAATAAATAATAAAGAAATAATCAAACTACTTGATCTTGATATATTCAAGTCAATTTCTAGTGCATCTGAAGAATTAAATCTAGAGTCATATGTTGTAGGGGGGTTTGTAAGAGATCTTATTTTATATAACAAACTTAATATGGATATTGATATTATGTGCGTTGGTTCAGGGATTGATTTAGCCAAAGCATTTCATAGAAGAATTAAACCAAATATTACACCTTCAAAAATTAATATCTATAAGAGATTCGGCACAGCAATGATAAATCATAATAATTATACGATTGAGTTCGTTGGTGCAAGAAAAGAATCCTATACAAAAGATAGCCGAAACCCCAGTATAGAATCAGGAAACTTCATGGATGATATGTTAAGAAGAGATTTTACCATTAATACACTTGCTATATCTTTAAACATTAAAACTTTTGGTAATTTAATCGACACTTTTGACGGAATTAATGATTTAAAAAATGGTGTTATTGTAACTCCGACAGAACCTGATAAAACATTCTCAGATGACCCTCTCAGAATGCTAAGAGCTGTTAGATTTGCATGTCAATTAGACTTTTCTATTCATAAAAATACTGTAGAATCAATTATAAAAAATTCTAATAGAACTAATATTCTTTCTTTTGAAAGGATTTCAGATGAGATAAACAAAATTCTGATGTCAAAAAAACCATCTAATGGATTTAAGAATCTTGAGAAATTAAATATTCTTAATAATATTATTCCTGAGTTAATTGCTCTAAAAGGTGTAGAGGAGGTTGAAGGTCAAACACATAAAGATAATTTTTACCATACTTTAGAAGTAGTTGATAATATTTCATCTAAAACAGATAATCTTTGGTTAAGATGGGCTGCACTTCTTCACGATATTGGAAAATCACCTACAAAAAAATTTAATAAAAAAATTGGTTGGACTTTTCACGGGCATGAATATGTTGGTTCTAAAATGGTTAAAGAAATATTTACAAGATTAAAATTACCTTTAAACGATTCAATGAAATATGTACAAAAAATTGTAATGATGAGTTCAAGACCAATTATAATTGCTGAAGAAATCGTTACTGACTCTGCAGTAAGAAGATTAATATATGATGCTGGTGACTCTATAGATGACCTATTAACTCTATGTGAAGCAGATATAACAACAAAAAATATAAGAAAATTTGAAAAATATCATAATAATTTCAAGATTGTTAGAGAGAAGATTAAAAAAGTTGAAGAGAAAGATAATATTAGAAATTTCCAACCACCCGTAACAGGTGAAATTATAATGAAACATTTTAAAATTGGACCGTGTAAAGAAATAGGAATTATAAAAGATGAAATAAAGAATGCAATTCTTGATGGAGAGATTGAGAATAATTATAAATCAGCATTTAATTTGATGAAAATTAAAGGCAAGTCCTTAGGGCTTTAATAATGAAAAATATTAGAAACCTAACAATAGCATCAATTATAATTGTCTATATAGTAATTCTAGCTGGAGGAACGGTTAGAATGACGGGAAGTGGCATGGGTTGTCCTGATTGGCCAAAGTGCTTTGGTTATTTAATTCCTCCAACAGATAGGGCGGATATTGAATGGAAAAACAATCATAGCTATAAAAAAAATCAAATTATTATCTTAAATGATAGTTTAATTTATGCAAATAGAAATTTTATAAGTAAGGATTCTATTATACGTAACAATTGGGCAAATTACACGAAACATGACTATTCTAAATTTAATGTGTACCATACATGGATAGAATATATAAATAGACTAATTGGTGCATTAGCCGGGCTATCTGTCTTAATTCTGTTTATTAGTTCACTTAGATTCATTAAGAAAAATAAATTAATAACAATACTAGCATTTTTATCACTAACAGGTATTTTATTTCAAGCATGGTTAGGTAAAACGGTTGTTGACAGTAATTTACTTGCAGGAAAAATAACTATTCATATGTTGATGGCAATCATAATAGTATCTATTCTATTTATTTTATTATCGAAATTAAATGCAAAAGAATCAAATCTTGTTTTTAATAGATATATTTCTACCCTTACATTTATCTCACTGGTTTTTCTTATAATTCAAGTATTTTCTGGAACAGAAATAAGACAGTTTGTTGATATTGAAATGCTATCAAATAACTACTCTAATAAAAATAAATGGCTTATTAATCCGCCTGAAAGTTTTTATTTTCATCGAAGTTTCTCAATAATTATAGTTATTGTAAATAGTTTGGTATTCATAAAACTTAAAAAAATGATAGTTGATAGTAAAATATTTAAAATCATTATGATACTTTTATTTATTCAGATACTTACAGGTATAATGATGTATTATTTTAGTTTCCCTTTTTCTACTCAACCTATACATTTATTAATTTCATCACTTATAATTGGTTTTCAGGTTTATTTTTATGTATTATTAAATAATAAAAAAAAATATGGTATTAAGAATTAGAGTAATATTAAATGTAGAAGAGGATGTATTAAGAGATATTGAAATTGATGAATCATCATCAATGATAGAATTTCATAAAACTATATCAAGTTTTTTTGGTTTTGATTCTTCTGAACCTTCAACTTTTTATAGATCAAATGATAAGTGGGAGAGGGATGAGGAAATTAAGATTTTTAAACTCGATGAGAATGATAAAGTTTATTCTGAATCTAGTATTTCAGAATTTATAAACTCAAAAGGAGATAAGTTAATATACATATACGATTTCTTAAATTATTGGACTTTTTTTATTGATGTTAATGAATCTGTAGAAAAAATTAAAGATAAAGAATACCCTGACTGCGTATTAAGTGTTGGTGAAGTCCCGAAAGAGTCTCCAACAAATATTTTCCTGAATAATCCTAATATTGAGGGAGAATCCAATAGTGATTTAAGCTAAAATAGTATAATGGGTTTTAATTTAATTTCCGATTTTTCTCCAACTGGAGACCAACCTCAAGCAATTGATGAGATAATCAAAAGTTATACTCAGAATCAGAATCATGTTACTCTTCAAGGTGTAACTGGTTCAGGTAAAACTTTTACCGTTGCTAATGTCATTAATGAACTAGATAGACCAACACTAGTGTTGGCTCATAATAAAACATTGGCTGCACAACTTTATTCTGAGTTTAAAAATTTTTTTCCAGAAAACTCGGTGGAATATTTTGTTTCATACTATGATTATTATCAACCTGAAGCATATATACCAAGTTCAGGCTTATATATTGAAAAAGATCTTTCAATAAATGAGCATATTGAAAAGTATAGATTAAGTGCAACCTCCTCTCTACTTTCAGGGAGAAAAGATATTATAGTAGTTGCATCAGTATCGTGTATTTATGGAATCGGTAATCCATCGGAATTTAAAAAACATGTAATAGGAATTGCTATTAATCAACAAATTTCAATATCAAAATTACTATCTCAATTTGTTAAAGCTTTGTACTCAAGAAGTCTTGATGATTTAAACAGAGGAAGTTTTAGGGTAAATGGAGATATTATTGATATTTATCCAAGTTATTCGGATGTATTTTATAGGATTAATTTTTTTGGTGATGAAATTGAGTCCATTGAATCCATTGACCCAATATCACTCAATAAAATTGAAAGCTTTGAATCCATAAGAATTTTTCCAGCTGAGATTTTTGTTACTTCAAAATCTAGTATTTCATCTGCAATAAATAATATTGAAACAGATCTTAAAGAAAGGATAAAGTATTTTGAAGAAGTTGAAAGAAAGCTTGAAGCTAAAAGAATAAAAGAAAGGACAGAGTTTGACCTTGAAATGATAAAAGAACTAGGCTATTGCGCAGGGATTGAAAATTATTCAAGATATTTGGATGGAAGAAAACCTGGCACAAGACCCTTTTGTCTTTTAGATTATTTTCCTGAAGACTACCTTATGGTTATTGATGAAAGCCATGCAACAATCCCTCAAGTTCATGCTATGTATGGTGGTGATAAAAGTAGAAAAGAAAATTTAGTAGATTATGGGTTTAGATTGCCAGCTGCATTAGATAATAGGCCACTTAAGTTTGAAGAGTTTGAAAGTATTCAAAATAAAGTATTATATGTTAGTGCAACACCAGCTGATTATGAACTTGAAAAAAGTGAAGGGTTTTATATTCAACAAATTATTAGACCAACTGGAGTTCTTGATCCAATAATTGAAGTAAAACCATCTAAAAATCAAATTGATGATCTAATAGAAGAGATATTATTGAGAGTAGAATCAGATGAAAGAGTATTAGTTACAACTTTAACAAAAAGAATGGCTGAAGAATTAACAAAATTTCTTCTTAAGGCTGAAATTAGAACAAACTATATACATAGTGATATTGATACACTTGAAAGAGTTGAAATTATGAAAAATTTAAGAAAAGGAATTTATGATGTGGTAGTAGGTGTTAATTTATTAAGAGAAGGTTTGGATTTACCTGAAGTCTCACTTGTTGTTATTTTAGATGCAGATAAAGAAGGGTTTTTAAGAAGTCATAGATCATTAATTCAAACTATTGGAAGAGCTGCAAGACATATTAAAGGAAAAGCTATTATGTATGCAGATAAAATGACTGATAGTATGAGAAAAACAATTCAAGAAACTGCTTCTAGAAGAGAGAAGCAGGAAGAGTACAATAATAAAAATAAAATTATACCTAAAGCAATGACAAAATCATTTGATACTGCTTTCGAAAAGGAAAAACAATTAGTATCATCAGATTACAAAGATTTTGAGAAAGACTTAGATCATTATTTAACAAAAGCTGCTCTAGATAAAAAAATTAAAGAGCTAAGAAAAGAAATGGAAGAAACAGCTAAAAGATTAGACTTTATAAAAGCTGCAGAAATAAGAGATAAGATTAAATTTCTTAAAGATAAAGTCAAATAAAAAAAGAGGTGCATTTTCATACACCTCTTTTATTTAGTTATCCAATAGTAATTACCCTATTAGATTTTGATATACTATCCTTTTTCTTAGGTAGTAATATTTTTAGGATTCCATTTTTATAACTTCCCTTTATCTTATCCAAATTAACTGATTCTGGAACTTTAAATGATCTTTGAAAAGATGAGTAATTAAATTCATTGAGTCTTAAGTTTTCATTTGAAACATTTTCTGATATTTCAGATGAAATTATAAGTAAATTATTATCTAATTCAATAGAGAAATCATCTTTTTTCATACCCGGAACAGCTAAGTCAATTTCAAATGAATCATCATTCTCAATTGTATTAACAGAAGGAATAGAATAATTTCTGTTTAAAAAATTAACCCTAAAGTCATCATTAAAAAATTCATTTATTAATGATGGGAATATATTATTGTTATTATATTTTACAATTTTCATAATCTTATATTTTTTAGTTAAACAATTATTTTAAAACAATGGAAAATTGAATTAAAATCAATTAACTATAGTCAAAATAGATACCAAACATAAAATTATGACTTTTTGTCATAAAAAGAAGAAAAATTAGCGACACATTGTCATTTTATAGCAGATTGAACCTTTTTAGCGGCTTCATCAAAGCCAATAGCAGATAAAACATTAAGACCAGAATTATCTATAATTTCTTTTGCTTCGACTGAATTTGTGCCTTGCAGCCTAACAATGATAGGGACATCAATTTCTTTAAGATTCTTATATGCCGCGACAATTCCTTCAGCTACCCTATCACATCTCACTATACCTCCAAATATATTAACCAGTATAGCTTTTACATTATCATCTCTCAATATTAATCTGAATGCCTTTTCAACTCTTTCCGCATCAGCTGTGCCACCAACATCTAAAAAATTTGCTGGCTCACCCCCTGCAAGCTTAATAAGATCCATTGTAGCCATTGCTAATCCAGCACCATTTACCATACAACCAACATTTCCATCTAGATCAACATAATTCAACCCATCAGCTCTTGCCTCTACTTCTACTGGACTCTCTTCATCTAAATCTCTCATTAACTCATACTCTTTATGACGAAAAAGAGCATTATCATCAAGTGTCACCTTTGAATCAACAGCAATAATTTTATTATCTGAAGATTTTAAAACAGGATTTATTTCAAATAATGAGGCATCAGACATCTGATAAGCTCTATATAAAGAAGTAACAAATTTTACCATATTTTTAAAAGCTTCTCCTGAAAGCCCAAGATTAAAAGCAATTTTTCTCGCTTGAAAAGGAAGTAACCCTTCCATAGGATCAACTTCTTCTTGAAAAATCAAATCTGGTGTTTTTTCTGCTACAGTTTCTATATCTACTCCACCTTCCGTAGAATAAATTATCATATTTTTAGAGCTTGACCTATTTAATAGTACAGAAATATAGAACTCTGATCTTTCTGATTCTCCATCATAATAAACATCCTCTGCTATTAAAATTTTCCTAACCAATTTTCCCTCAGGAGGAGTTTGCGGGGTAACAAGATTCATTCCAAGGATTTCTGAAGCTATTTTTTTAACCTCTTCAAGACTTTTTGCAATCTTAACACCCCCACCCTTTCCTCTTCCACCAGCATGAATTTGTGCTTTAACTACAAAAACACTAGCACCTGTCTCTTTTTTAATTTTTTCAGCACACTTAATAGCATCTTCAGGGGTCTCAGCTACATAACCCTTCTGAACTTTTACATTAAACTTCTCTAGAATTTCTTTACCTTGATACTCATGTAGATTCATGAAGGCAAATATAACTACAAAACTTAAATTATTTGAATTAAATAAAATCAGATTTATATTTAAAAAATAAAATTCATAGAATGGACAGAAGATTACTTTTAAAAGCTACAGAGATTTATGGCTCACCAATCTATTTGTATGATCTGGAAAAAATAAAATCCCAACTAATTAAATTCAGAAAATCATTTAAGGGGATAGATAATGTTAAGATACAATATGCTGCTAAGGCTTTATCCAATATATCTATTCTAAAGTTTATTAAGAATTTAGACTGTGGTTTGGATGCAGTTTCTATCCAAGAAATAAAATTAGGAATAAAGGCAGGTTTTAATACTAAGGACATTGTGTATACTCCAAATGGTGTTTCAATTGGAGAGATTAATGAAGCTGTTAGACTTGGAGTAAAAGTAAATCTTGATAGTATTGAATCCATAAAAGAATTTTCTTTAAACTTTCCAAATGAATCTATTTTTATCAGAATTAACCCAAACATTCTTGATGGAGGGAACGATAAAACAAGAGTTGGACATTCCGAATCTAAATTTGGTATACCTATTAATCAAATAGAAAGACTAATAGTAATGGAAAAAGAAAAAAAAATTTCTATAGATGGAATCCATGTTCATTCAGGCAGTGACATTTCAGACATTAATAGCTTTATCAAAGGAGCTAAAACAGTATTTAATTTAGCATTTCAATTTAAAAATATAAAACATATAGACCTAGGCGGCGGTTTTAAAGTGCCTTATTTCAAAGAGGATAGCTTTACAGATATGGAGGTGTTAGGAAAAAAAATAAGTGTTGAATTCAATAATTTCAAACAAGAGTATAAGAAAGATATTAGCCTAATTTTTGAGCCAGGAAAATATTTAGTCAGTGAAGCTGGCTTTTTTCTAACTGAAGTTAATTATATAAAAGAAGGATCTAAAAACAAATTTGCTCAAATAAACTCTGGATTTAATCATTTTATAAGACCTGCTCTTTATAACTCCTTTCACGAAATAGAGAATATATCAAACATTAATGCAAAAAAAGAAAAATATTCTGTAGTTGGATATATATGTGAAAACGACACATTTGCAGAGGATAGAGAAATAGCAAAAATAAATAAGGGTGATATTCTATGTTTTAAAAATGCTGGTGCATATGGATTTTCAATGAGCAGCAACTACAACTCTAGATATACTCCAGCAGAAGTTTGCTTTTATAATAATGAATTTAATCTTATTAGAAAACCTCAAGAAATTGATGACCTATTAAATAACCAAATAATTATTGATTTTAAAAAAACCTAATAATATTTAAGATATATAGACAATAAATAGAAAATTTATATTTAAGTTTGCTGCAAATAAATTACCATGAAACCTATTTATATTTTATTATTTATTTCTTTTTTCTTTTCTACAGAGGTATTTTCTCAACAAGGACTTGGGGTAGTTACAGACATGGCCCAACAAGCCCTTACTGAATTTTCAAATAAGGCAAATAGAAAACCAAAACCATTAAATATTCAAGGCACACACTATTTTAATGAAAAATTTCAAGTTGCATCACTTGACTATTTTGGAACAGAATTAAATGATAAAGGTTTCATGAGATATAATGCATTTAGGGATGAAATTGAAATGGCAAGCACAACAAGCCAAGGTGAATCAGATCTAATCCTTATGAAAAGTAATGATATTGTTCCTGTTATTGGAGGAGAAAAGTACCTTTATCTTCCGCATAGACTTGAAGACGGTAGAGCAAAAATAGGCTATCTAGTTCTTCTATATGAAGGTGAGAAATATACACTTTATATCAAAAGAGAAAAAGTATTCATGGAAGAAGTAGTTGCAAGAACAGGTCTAGAAAATCCATTTCCTCCAAGATTTGTTGATAATATTCAAATATATGTTAGTGTTAATGGAGATACTCCCGTTACATTAAAACAAACAAAAAAGGGAGTTTATACATTTTTCAAGAAAGATTCTGACAAAATAAGAAAGTTTGTAAAGTCCAATAGACTTAAAGTAAGCGTAACGGAATCTATCATCAGTATTTTTGAATTTGCAGAAAACCTCTAGTATTATTAAAAAATCATCAAAATTTTAATCTAAATTTTGATTATATCGCATCAAATCAGTAAAAAATAAAAGAATAATACGTTTTTCTTAAAATAATCCCACCTTATCCTAAAAGATTCTTTTTTTTAACGAAATATTAACATATATTAGCCCTTACGAAAATTTTAAGAAATTTTTAACA
>MPLT02336835.1_pt1 | contig 12202 bp, 9 predicted proteins | sample 1617391 | NCBI WGS metagenome assembly MPLT02 (sample SAMN05944800, study PRJNA350692) | marine metagenome | biome: marine; feature: ODZ; material: water; isolation source: 70 m water sample filtered on 0.2 um supor filter | place: Pacific Ocean | collected 2012-04-08 | depth 70m m
CGGGCGCAGCTCCAGCTCCTGCTCCTGTTCCGGGCGCAGCTCCAGCTCCTGCTCCTGTTCCGGGTGCAGCTCCAGCTCCGGCCCCAGCACAAGGGGTACCAACTTCAGGCGTGGCTCCGGCTCCTGGTGCGGCTCCGGCAGTGGCTGTTCCAGCTCCCATGCCAGGTGCTGCGGGTCCGGGAGATGAAACGACCCCGCCAGGGGCTGTTCCGGCTGGAGCACCCGCTCCCGTGGGCGGTCCTGTTCCCGGGGCGCCTGCACCGCAACCTATGCCCGGTGAAGTACCTGTGGCTGCTTCAGCTCCAGTTGCGGCTGAAGGCGGTGGCGCACCGGATAAGATCGACATGATTTTGGCCGTGGTTGCCTTTCTCGTCACCGTGGGATGTGTGGTGGTGTTGAAGATTCTTTAATCGTCTGCCAAAAACGCTTTCCCTCCGGCCCCTCGGCCTTTACCCTCCGCGCTTATGGCTTCTGAAAACGTAATTGTTGTGAGCGCAGAAAACTTCGATTCCGAAGTATTACAGAGTGACGTGCCCGTGCTGGTGGATTTCTGGGCGCCGTGGTGTGGCCCGTGCAAAATGCTGGGTCCCGTGATCGATCAATTGGCTGATGAATACGCTGGCAAAGCGAAGGTCGCCAAGGTGGATATCGAATCGGACGAAGCCACCAAGCAGCTGGCCATGACGCAAGGGGTCACGAGTATTCCAGCGTTGATGGTTTTCAAGGGAGGCGAGAAAGTGGCAAGCGAAGTCGGCGCACAGGGTAAGCCCAAGCTGGCTGAGCTGATCGATAACGCTCTGGCCTAGCCCATGAGGGGAGCGCCATGAACCTCCCCGAGCTTCAACAAGACGACGCCCTTCGGCGGCGCGAATTTCCCGTATGCACGGACAAGGTCTACTTGGCCCACGCCGGCGTGTCGCCGGTGCCGGCGTGCGTGGAACGCGCGGTGGCAGTCGCCGTTAGCGGTGCTGCACGGGGAGATCAGGAAGAGGGTTTGGGACCTTTGCTCCGCCAAACCCGCGCGCGCGCCAGCGAATTGCTGGGAGCTGATCCCTCCGAAGTGGCGCTGCTAGGGCCCACCACCGCCGGTCTCAGTGCCGTGGCGGCGGGGCTGGATTGGGAGGCGGGTGATGAGGTGCTGATTTATCAGGACGACTTTCCGGTGAACGTCTACCCGTGGTTGGCGCTGGAAACGCGCGGCGTGACGGTCCGGCGCTTGCAAACGCCCACGCTGGGGCAGGTCACGCCGGAGTTGGTGCTGGAACAACTCACGGACAAAACACGCCTCGTTGCGCTGGCCTCATGTCATTTTGTTTCCGGCTGGCGCATTGATCATGATGCCATTGGACGCGAACTGCGCGCGCGTGATGTTTTATTTTGCCTCGATGCCATCCAGACGCTCGGCGCGTTTCCCACCACCGTGGAGCACGTGGACTTCCTTGCTGCCGATGCCCACAAATGGCTGCTCGGCCCGTGTGCGGCCGGTGTGTTTTATGTGCGGCGCGATTTGCAGGATCGTCTCGCGCCGCAGGCCTTTGGCTGGAACAATGTGCGCTGCTCCGGTTATGTCGCGCAGGAGCAAATGACCCTCCGCACCGATGCTCGCCGTTACGAGGCTGGTAGCTTTAACATCCTTGGCATCGCCGGCCTTAATGCCGCGCTCGGGCTGCTGCTCGAGGTGGGCATTGACCCCATCGCCGTCGATCTCACCGCCAAGCGCGCGTGGCTCGTTGACGCACTACAAGCCAAAGGCTTCGATGTACTTTTCCCTGAGGCCCAAAGCGGCATCACTTCCTGCTCCTGCCAAGGCACTGATATGAAAGCGCTTGGCGAAACACTTGCCGCCGCCAATGTCGTTGCCTCCATCCGTACCGAACGCAGTGGCCGTGATTACCTTCGCTTCTCGCCACATTATTACAATACCCCTGCTGAGCTGGAGCGGGCGTTGGAGTTGATCTAGGGAATATTGGTTATAGGTAGAGTTTGTTTTTATTCGGAGGCGCAGGAGGATTTTCTCCGCTGCTTTGTGCCTCCGCGTGTGCCTCAATGGGGGATAGGTTCCACCTAGGATCATTTCATTTGGGACAACTCTTGGGCAATTCGAAAAGGCTTTGCTTGCGCAGACTTGACCCGGTGGGCTTTACTGCCCCGGTTTTATATGGATTCGAATTTACTGGAAAAAGCAAAGGCGTACGGTTTTTCGGACCGGCAGATTGCGCATCTGACGGGGAGCACGGAGGATGCTGTTAGGGCGGAGCGCAATGCGACGGGACTGGTACCGAGCTATCGGCTGGTGGATACGTGCGCGGCGGAATTCGAGGCGTACACGCCTTATTACTATTCCACCTACGACCGCGGCGATGACGAGATAAATCCTACCGATCGCAAGAAGGTGATGATTCTCGGTGGCGGTCCGAACCGGATCGGGCAGGGGATTGAGTTCGATTACTGCTGTGTGCACGCGGCGTTCGCGCTGAAGGAGGATGGGTTCGAGACGTTGATGGTGAATTCGAATCCGGAAACAGTTTCCACCGATTACGACACGAGCGATAAACTGTTTTTCGAACCGCTCACGCTGGAGGATGTGCTGCACATTTATGAGCGCGAACAATGCTGGGGCGTCATCGCGCAATTCGGCGGGCAGACGCCACTGAATCTCGCGCTGGGCTTGCAAGCCAACGGCGTGAACATCTTGGGCACCAGCCCACAGAGCATCGAGCGCGCGGAGGATCGCGAAATGTTTGCTGCCATGCTGCATAAGCTAAATATCCCGCAACCGCCCAATGGCCTGGCCACCAACGAGGAGGAAGCAGTGGTCGAGGCGCACAAGTTGGATTATCCGGTGCTAGTTCGGCCGTCCTTCGTGCTCGGCGGGCGCGCGATGCAGATTGTGTATTCGGACAACGAGCTGCGCCATTATATGCAGCACGCGGTGGAGGCATCGCCGGAACGGCCGGTGTTGGTGGATAAATTTCTGGAAGACGCTACGGAAGTGGATGTGGACTGCATCGCGGATGCTAAGGACGGCACGATCGTCATCGGCGGGATGCTCGAGCATGTGGAGTTTGCAGGTGTGCACTCGGGCGATGCGGCGATGGTGCTGCCACCGCACGAACTTTCGCAATCGGCCATCGACACGATGCGAGAGTACACGCACGCGATGGCGCGCGAGCTGAAGGTTACTGGCCTGATGAACGTGCAGTACGCGGTGAAGGATGAGATTGTTTATGTGCTGGAGGTTAACCCGCGCGCGTCGCGGACGATTCCGTTTGTTAGTAAAGCCATCGGTAAACCACTCGCCAAGCTCGCCGCGCAGGTGATGGCCGGCGCAAAGCTAAGTGAGCTTGGGTTCACAGAGGAAATTTGGCCGAGCTATTGGGCAGTGAAAGAGTCGGTGTTTCCGTTCAACAAATTTATTGGGCAGGACATCATTCTCAGCCCTGAGATGCGATCAACCGGTGAGGTGATGGGTCTCGATAAAGACCTCGGTGTGGCCTATGCCAAAAGCCAAATGGCCGCCAGCTCGCCGTTGCCTATGGAAGGCAAGGTGTTTATCAGCGTGAGCGACGCGCATAAGGCCGTCGTGCCCGCGTTGGCGAAGGACTTTGTGGATCTCGGCTTCGAGTTGGTCGCCACCGGCGGCACGGCGAATGTTATTGAGGAGTCGGGTCTGCAAGTGGAGCGCGTGAACAAGCTCGCCGAAGGCAGGCCAAACTCGCTCGATTTACTAAAGAACAACGAGCTGCAACTCGTCATCAATACTCCCACCGGCGAAGTGCCGCGCAGTGACGAAGTCCAAATCCGCACCAGTGCTGTTTACACCGGCACGCCTATCATGACGACCATCAGTAGCGCCAAGGCTGCAGTGAATGGAATTCGCGCCCTCAAAAAATCCGGCTACGGCGTGCGGACGGTACAGGAGTTTCATTGATTTTTTACCACTGCGGCACCGAGGTCACAGAGGATTTGGAATGGATTCTCTCTGTGCCTCTGAGGTGAGAGACAGCGCTCGCTCAAACCCGCGCGCCTTCGCCAACGTTTCTTCGTATTCCATATCCGGATCGGAATCCCCCACGATACCGGCGCCTACTTGGAAGTGCACTTGACCGTTACGCACGATGGCGGTTCGGATGGCGATGTTGAACTGGCTCTCGCGGTTGAATCCGAGGTAGCCAAGGCTGCCGGTGTACGGCCCGCGGGTGACGGGCTCGAGTTCGTCAATGATCTCCATCGCGCGAAACTTCGGCGCGCCGGTGATACTGCCGCCGGGGAAACAATCGCGCAACGCCGCAAGATGTGAAAGCTCCGAGCGTAATCGGCCTTCGACCGTGGAGACGAGGTGTTGCACTTGAGCGAATTTTTCCAGCCGCATTAGTTCCGGCACGGCGATGCTAGCAAATTCGCACACACGCCCGAGGTCGTTTCGTAACAGGTCGGTTATCATTACCAGCTCAGCGCGCTCCTTCTCGCTGGATTGTAGTTCGTATGCGAGTTGTGCGTCGCGTTGCGGATCGGCGTCCCGCGGACGGGTGCCTTTGATGGGTCGTGTCTGGATGTGTTGACCGCTTAGACGCAGGAAACGCTCTGGACTGGACGAGGCAATCTGAAAATCGCCCGCATCGAGGAACGCCCCAAACGGCGCCGGACTGGCGGCATGCAACGCCCGATAAAACTCCCAACCTTCCCCGCCCCAAGGCGCGGTGAACCGTTGGGAAAGGTTCACCTGATAAATGTCTCCGGCGCGGATGTATTCGAGCGCGCGGCGAATGGCGGCGATGAATTGGTCGCGGGTGAAGTTGAAGGTGGGAACGGGGGGGGCGAGTTCCACCTCGCCCGTGTTTTTTTCGAATCGATTTGGGGCGCGGAGGCACGAGTCCTTGCCTAGCTGTTCATGCCACCAATCGGCCTGTTGGCGGGCGCGGGATTCGTTGCGCGACCCATCAGCGGCTAGGCCGGTGGCTACCAGCCAGGTTTTGCCGAGGCGATGATCGAAAATCGCGAGGCTGTCGTAAAAGCCCACTGCACAATCGGGCAGCTCGAGATCGTTCACTGCGCGGGCGCGCAGGCGGGGTTCGATAAAGTTTTTCAGGTCGTAGCCCCAGTAACCAAAGCAGCCACCCAGTGGAAAGGGTAAATCGATCTCGTCGATCAATTCATACCGCTCGAGCAATTGCTCAAGTGCGTTCCACGGGTTGCCAAATTGAACCCCGCGATGGTTATCCGTGCGTAATTCACAGCGGCTCCCCCACGCGCGGAACGTCAAAAATGGCTGCGCCACAACAAACGAATAGCGCGCCTGATCGGCCGCCTCGCCGTCACTGCGCAGCAGCATCAGGCCGGGCAGGCTACGCAGTTGCTCCGCCAAAGTTTCTGGCGTATGGCGCGTGCGCACATGCTCGATGAGCGGGCGCATCAGGCGAAGGCGGAAGGCGGCGTGGTTTGGTCGCCGGTCTTGGCGTGGAAATCGTTGATGATCTTCATGGCCTTGGCGGGGCTGTCGGTGATGGTCACCAGATCCGTATCCTCAGGGCTGATGTATTTGCCGCGCTTGAGCGTGCCGTTGGCCCATTTGAGCAACCCACTCCAGTAGCTGCGCCCAAAACAAATCAACGGGAAGCGCGGGACTTTGCGCGTTTGCACTAGCGTGAGGATTTCAAAGAACTCATCCATCGTGCCAAACCCGCCGGGCATATAGACAAACGCCGTACTGTATTTGGCCAGGCAGACTTTGCGGGAGAAGAAATAGTGAAAGTCCACCGCGATGTTGGAGTACGGATTGCCGCACTGCTCGAAGGGCAGTTTGATATTCAGGCCCACGGATTTCCCGCCTCCTTCGGCTGCGCCCTTGTTGGCGGCCTCCATGATGCCGGGGCCGCCACCGGTGATGACGGCATAGTTGTTTTCCGCTAAGCGCCGTGAGAGATCGACTGTGGCCTTGTAAAATTTATCGCGCGGCTTGGTGCGTGCGGAGCCAAATACCGTGACCGCCGGGCCAAGGTGGGAGAGTTCATCGAAACCCTCCACGAACTCCGACATAATTCGGAACACGCGCCAGGGATCCTCGTTGACGAAACGGGTAGATTTCTTTGGGGGCTGTTTCTTTATGGCCATGCCCCAGCCTAGGCACGGCTTCCAGTGGGTCAATGCCGTGTTGCTGACAGGCCCTTAGCTGTTGCGCCGGACCGGCTCGATGGACTTTGGGCGTTCCTTCACAAACAACCGAATTGGGCAGCCCTCAAAGCCAAACGCGCTGCGGAGCTGCCGAGTGACGTACAGCTCGTATTGATCACTGCAGACGTGCGGAGCATTCACAAACAGGGTAAAGGCGGGCGGGGAACCCTCCAGCTGGACGGCGTAGTAGAGCTTGAAGCGTTTGCCGGTTTTGTTGGGGGGTTGGCGCTGGTCGATGATGTCTTGCAACGCGCGGTTGATCAGCGGCGTGGGAATGCGCTGGCGCCATTGATCATCCACATAGCGAATGGCCTCGAGCAGGCGGTCGAGTTGAAAGCCCTCTACAGCGCTGGTGAAAATGACGGGGGCATAATCGAGAAAGAAAAGCTGGTCCTGCACCCATTGGCCAAATTCGCCGAGGGTGGTCAGGCGTTTTTCTCGGTCATCACGATGGCGGTCCTTTTTGCGTCGGTGCTCAATTTCATCGCGGCGCGCGGCCTTGACTGCTTCGGTGGTGAGGTCCCATTTATTGATCACCACGATGCAGGCGCGGTGGTTCCGAGTGATGAGGTCGGCGATTTTTTTGTCCTGCTCCACAATGCCGGTTTCGGCATCAATCACCAACACGGCAATATCGCAACGCTCGATGGCGGCGGCTGTGCGGGTGACACTGAAATATTCGAGCGTGTCTTTGACCCGACTTTTTTTGCGCATGCCTGCAGTATCAATGAGGAGACATTCCTGCTGCCGTCCGTCGGTCTCGATGGTGAACGGCACATCCACTGCATCACGGGTGGTGCCCGGGATGTCACTCACAATCACGCGATCGCTTTGGGTGAGCGCATTGATGATGGAGGATTTTCCTACATTCGGCCGGCCCACAAATGCAAGCTTGAGCGGCTCGGCTGCGGAGGAGCTCTCCTCAGTGCTAGGCGTTTCCTGGGGAAGATGCGAGAGGCCCTCGAGCATCATGGAATCCGTGCCGCGATCGTGTAGGGCACTTACGGGAAAAATCTGGTCGAAGCCGAGCTGGCTGAACTCCACCGCATTTTCGGCGAGCAGATTGTTGTCGGATTTATTGACCGCGAGCAGGGTGGGCTTGCCGCTTTGGCGCAAATGTTGGGCGACCTCTAGGTCCAACGGCACAATGCCTTCCTGCACGTTCACCACGAAAATAATGGCATCAGCCGCCTCAATGGCGACATTGACCTGATCCACCGTGGCCGTGGCGATGACATCCGTGGATTTTTCGCCGGGCACAAGCCCGATACCGCCGGTATCCACGAGCGTAAACGGCCGGCCCTGCCATTCCACCTCAGCCGCCACGCGGTCCCGCGTTACGCCAGCCATATCGTGCACAATGGCAATCCGTCGACCGGCAATTCGGTTGAACAAGGCGGATTTACCGACATTCGGGCGACCCACAATGGCAAGAGTTCCGGGCATATAATCTTCGTTGAATGATGTGTTTCGTGCGGAGAATCAGCACGAACTCGGCGTTTTTGCGCGAAAAACGTTCAAAAAATGGCGACCCCTACGGGACTCGAACCCGTGTTGCCGGCGTGAAAGGCCAGTGTCCTAACCACTAGACGAAGGGGTCAACCGTGTCAGGGCGGGGAAATATACGAATGAAATCCGAATTGTCACGGGAAAAGTGCTTCCAATTTAAACTCGGTCCAATCGCAGGTTGACAGACGAGAGGATCTTTGGCAGCTTATCTCGACACCCAGTTTTCTGATCCGGGCGACAGAACGTTTCTTCAGAGGGGTTCTCCACCCCCACCTCCTTGGCGTCTGTTGCCCGGATCACTTTTTTTCACATGACCCCTCGAAACGATTGACGCATGCGGCGCATTGGCTTAATTTCCCGCCTCCCATCACGGGAACGTTGCGGGGGTGTAGCTCAATTGGTTAGAGCGCTGGCCTGTCACGCCAGAGGTCGCGGGTTCGAGTCCCGTCACTCCCGCCACTTTTTTCTTCTATTTTGTGCGCTTATCTCACCGGAGCTGTCGTACAGCTCGAGTAAACTGTCTGTGTTTAACACAGTCTTAACACAGTAGATGAGGAGAAAAGCGTTATGCCTAACGGTTCGCCCGTACACTTTGGTAAGAGTCCCTTCAAAGTGGGTGTGAAGCCGGTCATTAAACGGTCAAGGGCGTTAAGAGTGAACTACTAATTCGGCCATTGAGAGGAAACTATGAAGCCTCTTAGTGTTTCCAGATAACCTGAGGTAGACGGACAAACCTGAGCTACCAAAAGCGGACTTTCTTTTGTATTAAAATGTGATCTGAGTAATTCTGTGAATTTAAGGCGAGGAAGAAGTCCATCACTTGAGAGTCTTAGCGTTGGAGCTAGCCAGTAGGGTTTGGTTAACACAGTCCATAATGCGTCTTTGGTTTGTTCAGGGAGTTCCTCTTCACCGTGGCGTATCCAGAATCCTTTGAGGTGTTTTGAATCGAGGCTCGAAAGGCAATTGCTATTCGTATCATAAGGTTTGTTATAAAAGAGCCACCCCTTAAAAAAGGCCTGTTGTTGGATCGAATCAATTCCATTAAGGGTACCCAGTTCGTGGTTTAGGTTTTCCCGCGTGCTGCGGGGTAACTGAATATTTAATAATCGTGCCTTTTTTAATGCTAGGTTGTCGGCAGCATTAGGGCCTATGTATCCTTGTTCGTCGCAATCAGGCGTCAGTTGAATGAAATATTTAACAGCAGTTTCCCAATGGATAAGTTGATTGTCATGACTAAAGAGAAAATCGATCTCTCCCAGAGTTCGTTTTCCTTTATGTATCTGCAGGTTGCTCGCAATGACCTCAAATTCAGTCAGGTGCTCAAGCCAATACTGTACTAGTATTTCAAAATATCGACCGACACGCTGGCTTGGAAATCGCTCTAGATAAGAGAGGAGATGCGTAGGGTTCTTTTCTAGTTCGTAAAGTTTGTCTAAGGCCTTATCAAATAATAATTCACAATCCTCTTCGGTGAAAACAGAGTGCTGAGGCGCGTCGTCTTTTAGCATTGATGGGCTACACATGACCCAGGCCAAATCGCGGACTCGCGGATGTTTAAATGCCTCTAACATTGGAATCAATACCGCCAAACTCTAAGAACCCAAATAAACTAGGAAGTAACTAACCTTTCCCGTGAAACTTCCCGAGTGTGTTGGTCTTTTCAGTTGGGAATGTTATGTTTACCCTAAACAGATGTCAGGACCTAGTAATGTTTTGGGTGAGAAGTTGGAATTGTGCTGTTCTGATCCGATGACCGGTTTTTACCGAAATGGAATGTGTGCTACAGGCCCCGATGATCATGGCTTACACACGGTCTGCGTCAGGGTGACAGCTGTGTTTCTAGAATTTTCCAGATCGAGAGGAAATGACCTTTCAACACCCGCCCCGCACTTTGATTTCCCGGGGTTGGTAGAGGGCGACAAATGGTGCCTATGCGTCACCCGCTGGAAAGAGGCATTGGATCACGGAGTGGCGCCGCAGGTTTATCTAAAAGCTACTCATATCAGTTCCCTTGAGTACGTAGATTTGGAGGATTTACAATCTCATGCCGCAGAAGATGAGTCTTAGAGCCAAAACTGCCTCACTGTAGCTTCATGATAATTGCTCGCTAGGGAAGAGGCGAATTGGGTGCGTGGAATGTCATGATTCAGCAAATCCACATACTGGTTTGGTGAATGGAATGCGGATTGTGTTACCTCTATGGAGAACATAGGACTATTGAGGGGCAATTATTGCCGGGCCATAAAAAGACTGGGCAATTTTGTGCTCACTTAAATTTTGAGGGAGTGTGCCGATGGATGTTCATCCGTGGAGTTGACTAATAGCAAAGAACCCAGAGAATTCGGACAAGCAAAGGTGAGGGTGTGACTACCCGCTGGAGGATGAGGAATATTTGTACACCTAACAGTTAGTCTAATTTTTAGGGTCTATCAGACGCCCGGTGATTTTTTTTGCCATATTCAATCCACATACAGGTCCAAAGCTTATGCCAAGCCTCAGAAGCATAGAGTTTTTGGGACTCGGCTCTGACTCTGCGCTTAAGTTGTTGATGTGATTCATTTGCTACCCTTTTCACCTGACAGGTCATTTCTCAACTTATCACATTATTACCCAAGCCACTAACCAGCGGTTTTTACATCAGTAAATCATCTAAAACAAAAGGCCCTTCCGAAATGCACTCCGTGAGGACTTTCCCCGCTAGTCTCATGACTTGCTAACAGTTGATAGTCTTACTGCATTTGTTTGTTCTCACATTCAATTCTAAACGCCAAAAAACTACATCTAATATCGTTAGTGTTTCGGTAAGATGAAAACGCTTTCGCCCAAAAATGATCAGTAAGATAGCTTATGAGCTTGCTCATGATTATCATGAAATTGTTTCGTTTCCCCAAACTAGAATTTCATGGTTGTTTAAATCAACGAAAGGGTCTGCCTATGTAAAAACTCATAATTGGTCTAATGAATCATAAGGTGATATAGGAGCCTTCACGGTAACGGGGAGGCTTTTTTGACGCTTGCTCAGAAATGTGTAATCGAATCACCAATGGACAGAGGTTGGCCTCGCCTGAATTCATAGTTACCCAGAGCGAAGACTACCGGTAAGGTTTTGATCTGGGCTAACGTTGCTGCGCTTTGAGCCACTTGGCGTCGTGGGTTTGCAGGAGGGCGAGCAGGAGCGACTGGCATTCCTTTGCGGAGCCATCCAAATTGCGCCGAACCCAAAAGCCTAGGGCGACATTGCCCTCATACCAGTCGCCCCACTTTTCCATGCGATCGGCTTCCGGGCGGAAGAAATCCTGCAACCACATGCCGGCCTTGCCTTTCGAGGCCAATTGATCGAGATACCCTTCACGGGCCTTGGTGGCGCGTTGGGGGTTGGCTTGGAGGGTTTGATGGGCCCAGAAATAATTACGGGCCAGTTGCCTTAAGTGTTGATCATAAACCGGCTGAAGCTCCTTTCGCAATTGGGCATTGTGCTGTCCGGGAATGCCCTGTTGCGTGGCCCATTTTAGAAAAGCCGGGTTGTAATGGCCGAAATCCTCCCTAGCATTGAGATGGAGTTGGCCGTTTTGATGTGGGCCAAGGCGAAAGATTTTATGGCCAGAAAGTTTTTCCAATTGCGCCAGGTTCAACGCGAATTGCGCCTTGGCATAGAGCCCACGGACACCGCGATTGGGCAGCCACGTATCCAGCTTTCGGTAGGCCTCCTTGGGGGTGCTCTTGGCCAAAGCGGGCAATTGCCGCCACAACGCCAACACTTCCTTGGGCGACCCTTCAGCCGCTTGGAGCATCATTGGGAGAAGAACAAGCCAGATGCAACGCATGTCGCAACGTGGCAGAACCTTGGCCTTAAACACAGGGAGAGTTATTGACGCTCTGAGCGGGGTGCGATTTTCTAGCCCGGCTGTGGATTCAAAAATTGAACATCGTGTGCAACGGAAGCTGGATGCCTTGTGCAGGGTGGTGCAGGAGCGGTTTGAGGTGGTGATGCGGCCTGAGGTGGCTTGGGATTTGCGCGGGCAGGCGGCGGGGCAGGCAAACGGGCGACGGAACTTGATCCGTTTCAACCGGGAATTGGCCGAGCGTTATCCGGAGGAGTTTGTGGCGCAAACGGTGCCGCATGAGCTGGCGCATTTGGTGGCGTTTCAACAATTCGGGGCGCGCATTCGGCCTCACGGGCGCGAGTGGCAGGCGGTGATGGTGATGTTGGGGGCGGAACCGCGCCGGACTCATTGCTACGAGGTCACGCCGGCACGGCGGTTAAAGCGGTTTGCCTATCAATGCCATTGCCCGGGATCGGAGTATCAGCTGACCTCCATTCGGCACAACCGCATTCAGCGGGGGCATGTGTATGTTTGCAAACGCTGCCTCCAACCGTTGGAACCGAAGGCGGCGGCTCATTGATCCTCGGAGCCGCGGCGGTCTTGGGCGCGTTTGCGGGCGGCGGAGAGGGCATCGAAGGTGGTGCCGGTGTCGGAGAGATTGGGCGGAATCACCGGCGGCTGGGTACTGTCTTCCTCCA
>MPLT02106190.1_pt1 | contig 12200 bp, 10 predicted proteins | sample 1617391 | NCBI WGS metagenome assembly MPLT02 (sample SAMN05944800, study PRJNA350692) | marine metagenome | biome: marine; feature: ODZ; material: water; isolation source: 70 m water sample filtered on 0.2 um supor filter | place: Pacific Ocean | collected 2012-04-08 | depth 70m m
CTCACTTCCGCCGAGGAAATGGCCCGCATCCAAGCCGAACGGCAAAAGGCCGAACAGGATTTACAGCGTGAACGGTTTGCGTGGCAGCAGAAGGAACGCGAGTATCAGGCGCGCCTGCGCGAAGCTCTGGCCGCCCGTCCAAAGGCGTTGGAGCCCGGCGAGATGGCCAAGCAGATGAGTGCCAATCGTCAACTGCGTACGGACTTTGAATTTCTTAAGGTCGCAAGTAAGCGGGGCGAAAGCGAGCTGCTACAGGCGCTGGACAATCTCGAGGACGCCCGTCGTGAAAACGAAGCACTGCTCAAGCAGTACCGCGCGTTGCAGGCAGAAAACGCCCGTCTGCGTCGGGCCATCAGCGGCGGCCGTTAATCATGCGCATTACCGGCGGGCAGTGGGTGAACCACAACATCGCCGTGCCGCCAGGGCAGGGTGTGCGGCCCACGCCGGACAAGGTGCGGCAGGCCATCTTCAACAGTCTCGGTCCATGGATCGAGGGGGCTTCTGTTTTGGAACTCTTCGCCGGCAGTGGCGCGTTGTGCCTGGAATGCCTCAGTCGCGGCGCGGTCTCCGCAGTGGCGGTGGAGAAAAGCTCGAAGCACGCCGGGTTCATTCGCCGTAATACCCAGTCGTTACGAGTGCGCATTGATGTGCGTGTGCAATGCGCTTTGCTGGCAGTGAAACAATTGGTCGAAGCGAAGCGACAGTTTGATTTCATTTGCGCCGATCCACCTTACGGCGACAAGACTGCGCCCGGTCAACGATCGGAAAGTTGGGCACAACGGTTGCTCGATGAGCCGGCCTTACCGCAGCTCCTCGCGCCGGAGGGGCGCTTGCTGCTCGGCCACACTAAACGAGATGTTATCGAATTGGCTGAGCCTTGGCGCGAACGCAAGACTCTCAAACACGGGGATACCTGGATCCGGATTTTGGAGGTTTGATTGAGGGATTCGGGACGAGGTAGAACTCGTTCCCCCCATGTCCTTATTACTCTGGCTTGTCGGCAAGGCGTCGGTAGCTCGACAGCCCGGCCATGGTGGCGATCATGGGATAGAGCTTTTCGTAGTACCATAGTTTGGCGAAGTAAAAGCCGATAGGAGAAGGCTCGATCCAGCCGCCAGATTCCACTTGTGAGACGAGCCAGTCGGCGGCGCGGTCGCGGTCTTTGACGAGCTTGGCTTGGGTTTCGTCATCAGCTTCAGTGACCCCGGAGAGTGCCTCGAGGGCGAGGGCAGTTTCCTCGATCGACGCCTCGCCGCCCTTGAATCCGCTCCAGGCACCATCGTCCCGCTGCATTTCGAGCAGGGCATTCTTGGCGCGAGTTACGCGCAGGCCGCCGCCGGGTAGGGCTATTTGTGCCGGTTCATTGAGCGCCAACAACACCTTGGCCGTGCCGTAGGTCCAGTTGATTTCCTCTGGTGCATGCTGGTTGCCAAACCACAGGGGCGCCCAGCCGTCGAGACCGGCTCCTTCGCTCTGGGCTAGGAACCGGGCGGCAGCGTGCAGGGCAGTGTCCAGGCGGTTGGTCAGCTCGGGCAATTCCTCGCGCCACGCCAGCCAGGCGCGGATGGTGTGGGCCGTGAGATCGGGGCTGGACCGGTCGAAAGGCAGATTGGTCCAGCCGCGGCAGAAGGTCGGGATCCCGCCATCGCGGTTTTGCAGATCGAGCAACCACTGGCACCCGGCGCGGGCGGCCTCACGCGACGCGTCATCGATCTGGCCGAGTTGTTTCAAAGCCAACAGCGCGCCGGGAGTATCATCGGCATCGGGCACACCACCAGGCAAGGGCGTCCAGGACCAGCCGCCGGGCGCGGCGTCAGTAAAGGGATGCACCTCGCGATATTGCTGCTTCAGTAGCCACTCACGGATGGGCGCTCGCGCGTCATCGGGCAAATCTTCACCCAGCGCGTTGACCGACAGGGTGGTGACCCACGTGGCCAGATGAGTGTCAATCGGCCAACTACCATCGGCGCGCACCGAGGCGTGCAGAAACTCGATTCCTTTGCGGGCCACCGGATGATCGGGCAATCCGCAACCGGCCAAACTCATGGTGACAAAACTGGTCAGCGGCGTGGCCTCTAGAAACCCGCCGTTGCTCGGCTGAATTTGCTCGAGTACCTGTAGCGTTTTTTCGCGCGCGGCATTCCGGAGCACGCGGGTGAAGGGATTCCACGAAGGCCGATGTTGATGCCGGCATTGGCCGATGGCAATGAGCGCGGGCAGCGCATAGCTCACCACTGGCAGGCGTAGCGCGGCAAACCAGTTGCGCGGCAGCGCGGCCAACTCGAACGGCAGCTGGATGACATCCTTCCAGCGTCCCTTGCCGGCCAGCGCGCAGTGGGTGAGGATCGGCACGGAAAATGTACGATCCTTGCCGTAGCGGGCGATGATGGCGGGCGCGAGAAAATCAGGCGTCACGCCGCCGGCGGCCTTTGTGAGCCATTGTTCGGCAGCGGCGACAACCTCGGCGTATTCCTCCAAAGCACCCGGCACAGCGTGAAAGGTGGCCCAGCACAGTGTGGTGGTGGAAATATTACTGAGACTCCTGGTTGTATCCCCCCAACCGCCATCGGCATTGGCGTGCTGGGCGAGCCAGTGCAGTCCGCCTTGGATGAGTGCGCCATGCTCCTCGGTGCCGGTGGCTGTTTGCACGTGTTGCATGGCGGCACAGGCGACGGCAGTGGAGAGGGCACTGCTGGAGAGTTCACCTTCCCAATACCCCTCGGCAACGCGTTCGGCGAGGAGCGCTGTGCGCGCGGTGTCCAGCGCGGCATCCAGTCTGGCAGTATCAAGGCTCACTGGCCGGCGGCGTCCGAGGATTTGCGTTTTTCCTGGAAGAACCTCTGCAACAGACTGCGGCAATCCGCTTCCATGACGCCTGAGGTTATTTCGGTGGCGTGATTGAGCGTAGGAAACTGGAGGAGATTCATCGCCCCTCCAGCCGCGCCACCCTTGGGATCAGATACTCCAAAGACAACCCTTGCCAAGCGGCAGTGGACAATGGCGCCGGCGCACATTGGACAGGGTTCCTTGGTGACGTACAGAGTGCAATCGTTGAGGCGCCAATCGCCTACAGCGGCCTCGGCAGCGGTTAGAGCCAGCATCTCGGCGTGGGCTGTGGCGTCATTGAGCATTTCAACTTGGTTCCACGCGCGGGCAATCACACGGTCGTTGCGCACAATCACTGCGCCGACCGGCACCTCATCGGCCTCGTACGCCTTCACCGCCTGCCGGATGGCATCCTGCATGAAATGCTCGTCGGTCAAGATGGTTTATCGGTAGTGGGTTGCGGGTTCACGGAGGATTGCAGCAGCGTCCATTGATCGGGCTGATTCTCGGCGCAATGACAATGGGCGGCGAAAAAGCCGCCACGATGTTGCCAGAAGAGCGGCCAGATTTGTTCACGATCCGTGCCGGGCAGCGGGAGAGTATCGAGATCTTCGCGAGTGGCCCAACGAAAGGCGCCCTCCTCGTGGTCGGGCGGTATTTCGGTGAGGCGTGGTTTAATCTCGAAGAGAAACATTAGCCAATGAGTTTCGCCTTGGTAGCCGTTTTCGCTGACTATGCCTGTAAGGTGTAGATCGTTTGGCGAAAGATTCAGGCCGGTCTCTTCGTTAGCCTCGCGGATAGCGCAATCGTGTGGGCTCTCACCAGTGTCTGTTTGTAGCTTCCCACCAGGTGGACTAAATAAGCCGCGGTTGGGATCGTGTTGTCGTTCCATCATTAAAACGCGGCCATCCTCGTGAAAGGCATACAGCAGCGTAGCGATTTTGTAAGGCAACGGCACTCGCGCAGTGAAGCAATGAGAAGCAGTCAATCCGAGCATTTTTCTAAGATTTTTGGATGTGAATAGGTGAGGATAACTTCCACTATGAAAGTCGGTGGGCTCCTGTAAAAACCGCGGCGACGTTTGGAACGGAGCCCAGGTGAAACCCCTAATGACTGATCCAGTGAAGCGCCCGTCAGGCCATTCGGTCTGTGTAAGCGGATAGATTAATCCGTAACCCTTTTTATTTCCCCCCTTCTCCATGAAAAACGAGAAACTCCTTACTGTCCTAAAAATTACCGGTGTCTTTGCTTGTCTTTATTTGTTTTTGATCGGCATTGGCGGCATGGGGGCTGCCTTTAAGGGCAGCTTTAAGCCAATGGCCGAGAACTTATTGAAGGCAGCTACTTCACCAATTGTTGGGTTGTTCATTGGTATATTGGCCACCACTATTGTGCAAAGTTCATCCACAACCACAGCATTGATTGTTGGGCTTGTGGCTGGCGTGGGCGGCGACGCGGTTCCATTGCATGGAGCTATTTTCATGGTCATGGGCGCCAATATTGGCACCACGGTAACCGCTAAAATCGTGTCGTTGGGCCACATCACCCGCAAGTCGGAGTTTAGAAGAGCCTTTGCTGCATCATCGGTGCACGACACGTTTAACCTCGTCACCGTGGCGATCATGCTGCCGTTGGAATATACCTTTCACATTCTGGAACGTTCAGCGAATTATTTGGGGAATCATTTTGTGTCTGTGTCGGGTGTCACAAAACCTGGAAACCCGGTGAAGGAATATACCAAGCCAGTCATAAAAATGATGAGTGACACGCTCAATAGCGATTTGTGGTTGTTGATTGTTTCCGTGTTGATCACGTTTTTCATGCTCTTTGCCATAGTAAAATTACTGCAAAGTCTGGTGCTCAAGAAACTAGAGGCGTTTTTCGATGCGTATTTGTTCAGAAACGCAGTTCTAGCATTCGTGGTGGGCCTGTGCCTGACCGTGTTGGTGCAGAGTAGCTCAATTACCACCAGCTTGATCGTTCCGTTGGCTGGCGCGGGGGTATTGCGCTTGGTGCAGATTTTTCCATTCACCATCGGGGCCAATATCGGTACCACCATCACAGGGCTTATCGCGGCCCTTGCCGCCGCCAGCACCATGGATGATGCAGACCCTGCCGGGGCAGCCAAAGTGGCCGCCGGCGCCACCGTGGCGTTTGCTCATTTACTGTTCAATTGTGCAGGGGCGGCGATTTTCCTGCCCTTCGCTTCCATCCGCGAGTTGCCAGTAATTTTTGCCGAGCGTTTGGCAGAGTTTTGCTTGCGCAATCGCGTTATTCCCATTGTCATTATTGTGGTCATTTTTTACCTGATCCCCATTGCGGTAACGTGGTCGACCGTTTCGGAAGTGCTGAAAGGAGGGAAGGCACAAGAAGAACAGCCAGTGCCGGGCACAGGGGATGCCAATGGGACTCAACAACGAGATAGAAATGCAACGGACAGCAATGCTACAGAATCAGGCGAATAGATTCGCCAATTAGAGAGAGATTGTTTAGGCTCATCGCTCATGTGGAAAGAAATCATCAGCATTTTCAAAAAAGACAACCTCTATCAACAAGCGTTTGAAGAGGCATGTGAAATGCTTGATACCGACGGCAGGATGTACACCGCCTCCATCGAATCTCTCCGTCAACACGACAGTGCAGAAATCGATTTGGACATTTACGCACTCGACAAGGAGATCAACCGATCTGAGCGCGACGTGCGTAAAAAGGTCATGAAGCACCTGATGCTTTCCAGTGACACTCAACTCAACTCCGGCCTGGCACTGGTGAGTGTGGTGATCGATATCGAACGCATTGGGGATTACACAAAAAATATTTACGACCTCGCACGCAGCCACCCCAAGCGCCTCAAGGCGGGGAGCTTAGAGGCGAAGTTACAGGAAATTGAGGCCCACATTACCGAGGTGTTTACCCACGCCATCGAAGCGTTCAAGGAGGGCGACGAGGAGCTCGCGCGGCAGGTGATGGAGGAATATAAGGAGGAAATATCCACCGATTGCGATGATATGGCGGGTGAAGTCATATCCGGCAAGGTGAGTGATCTGGAGTCTCCCGAGGCGGCGGCGGTGGTGCTGTATGTTCGCTTTCTCAAGCGCATTGGCAGCCACTCCCGCAACATTGCCACCAGCATCGTCAATCCGTTTCACCGCATTGGATATCAGGAAAAAAAGCAACCCGGCTCCGATGCTGAAACCAAACAAAGCTAAACAACGAAAGGGTTGCGCCCGTCATCGAGGCGTAGTACTCGCGTATGAACTGTCTACGGGGGAGTTGGTGATGAATAATCTACTCCTTAACAGAGATGTAACAATTTCGTCCTTGCCCTGTCATAGATCACTTTCAAACGACAGCTTCAGTATATAAACGTGTTCAACAAATACTACTAATGAGGAAGTTCAATATAACTAAAGCTCTTGGGGTCGGAGTACTGGCCAGTGCTGCCGCCTTTAATGCCGAAGCTGGAGACAATGCGAGCCTTCTAAAAAAGCTCGTTGAGAAAGGTGTGATTACTCAAGCCGAGGCCGATGTGCTCTCCGAGGAATCCAACGCCGAATTCAACGACAGCATGCCCAGCTGGGTTAACAGCCTGACGCTCAAAGGGGATCTGCGCTTGCGCTATGATCATACCAAGGATAGCAACTCTGCCGGGGATGGCGCCAACGATCGCTGGCGTTATCGGTTCCGCTTCGGCGGCACGGCCGATATGAATAACGGCGTGAAAGTCGGCTTCCGCTTGGCGACGGGAGGCGAAAATGGCGATGATGATATTGGTTCCACCAACCAAACTTTTAGTAACGGGTTTGCCCGTGATACCATCAGCCTCGATCAGGCATGGGCCTCCATGGATATTGGGGAAGTAACCTTCATTGGTGGCAAAATGCAAAACTTTGAAAAGACCGGCTGGAAGGTTTCTAAAGTCCTTTTTGATGGCGACATCACTCCGGAGGGTTTGGAAGCCCATTACAGCACTACCGCCGGTAGTGTAGATGTAGGTTTCCATGGAGGTGCTTATTTGATCAATGGTGAGAAGAAACACGCCTCTACGAACATGAACGCTATGTACATGGCTCAGGTGACGGCTAGCTCTTCTCTCAATGCTACCACCAACTGGGATCTGGGCTTGGGCGTTTACACGGTGGATGACGGTGGTCTCAGTCAGTCAGGGGCATCAAAGCGTACCGGTAACAGCTCAGGTGTGGGATACACTCCGGTCTTTATTGATGGTGCGTTGAGCTTCAAAACCGGGCCAGGGGTCAAGATCTACGGGACGTGGGTCAACAACCAGGAAAGCGCTGCGAGTAAGGACACTGGTTTTGCCACCGGCGTCAAATTGGGTAGTGCCAAGAAAGCGGGTCAATGGGAAGCCAGCCTGGGGTACCGGAGCATTGAGCGCGATGCCATCTGGGATGATCTCAGCGACTCGGACTTTGGTGCGTGGGGAGCCAATACGGCGAACTCGTATGGGTCCGGCACTAATGTGGAAGGATTGCGGTTACAGGGTAAGTACATGATCTATGATAATGTGCAGGTGGCTCTGACGGTTTATGATACTCAATCCGAGGATGGCACGGATGATGAGAGCAATAACCGCATGCAGGCGGATCTGATCTTTAAGTTTTAGGTTGTCCTGTTACACAATCACACGACGGCCCGGATTGATCTGGGCCGTTTTTTTGTGAACTCGCGTTGTTCCAAACTTGGGCTGTCGTGAGCGTGATTTAGGTGTTTAGGGGTAAGGCGGAACTTTGCCTCTCCCGACCATGGGAGGGACGAGTTCCATCACGTTCCTGTTTTGACACAAAAAAACACCCCGGTTCACGGGGCGTTTGGTGATTCTGGATTTCTCTTCGCTTACTTGCCCACGCAGTAGAGCTTGGTGTTGGTGCGGATGAAGAGTTGGTTACCGGCGATGGCGATGCTGGACCGGATTTGGTCGTCTCGCGATTCGCCCATCTCGGTGCGGTGCAGAATCTTGCCGCTCTTGGATTCGAGCACGTACACCTCGCCGCCGTGGTTTTGCAGATAGATTTTGCCGTCGGCTGCGGTGGGCGAGCAGCGGACGAGTTTGCTGCTGTTCAAATCGGTGGTCCAGAGGATCTTGCCGGTTTTGGGTTCGCAGGCAGCAATGGTCTTGTCGCGGCCTTCGCCGTACACCACGAAGAATTTACCTTCATAATAAAGCGGCGTGGCTACGTCGCTGGTCAGGATGTCTTTGTTATTGCTGATCTGACCTTCGCTCTTCCAAACGAGATCGGCGCCCTTGTCGGGCTTGAAGGCGTACACGGGTTGTTTCTTGGGGGCGCACACGAGCACGACGCCGTCGCCAGCCACGGGTGAAGGCACGAGCCGCCACCATTGTTCGCGGTGACCGGGGTTCCAGGTGCCCGAGCGCCAGTTTTCCTCGCCGTTATCAGGATTGTGTCCGGTGAGCACATCGCCGCCAGCGATCAGGAGTTCGCCGTTGTGCGGGATGATGGTGCCGAAGGATTCAAGGGATTCCTTGTTGGCTTCGCTGGGCCGCACGTGTTTCCAGAGGGTCTTGCCGGTCTTGGGCTCCATGGCGAGGATGAAGGAGGGGTTGTTCGCCTTGCCGCGGCCGTGCACGGGTTCGTCGCGCTGGAGCACGGGCAGGTAAAGCTTGTCCTCATAGAGTGTGGGCGTAGCGGAGAAAGTCCACTGGAAGGTGAAGTCGCCGTAGTCCTTCTGGATGTTACGGGCCCAGAGCTTGTCACCCTTCATGTTGAACCCGACGAGGTCGCCGTTGCCGTAAAAGAACACCACGGTCTCACCATCGGTCACGGGCGAAGGCGAGGCGTAGGTGCCGCGGTTGTCGAGGCGGTAATCGGCGCCGTCGCCGTTGGGCCGATAGCCGCTGCCGGCATTGCGTTCCCAGAGGGTCTTGCCGGTTTTGCGGTCCAGACAGAGCGCAAGCAATTGGCCCTTGCCGCTGGCGGCGTTCTCAATGCGTGCAGAGCTCAGGAACACGCGGTCACCCACGATGATCGGCGTGCCGGCGCCAGGGCCAGGCAACTCGATTTGCCACGCGATGTTTTCAGTTTTGGAAAACTTCACGGGCAGGTTCTTGCCGCTGGTGGCACCGTTGTAGTTCGGGCCGCGCCAGTTGGTCCAGTCTTCGGCCAGGGCGCTGACACCTAGGCTGAGGACGGCGATTGTGAGGATGCTATTTTTAATCATGGTGGATTGGTTAAATTTGGACGGTGCGAGTTGGAGTTACTTCAGGGATTTTACAAATTCGCCGTAGGCCTTTTGGGCGGTGGCGCGCCAGCGGGTTTCCTGACCCTTGCTGACCTGCGGCGGGAAACTCTCGAGTGCCGGCTGCTCGCTGGGCGAAATGTGAAAGCGGTAATCGAGCTTCTGCGTCTCGCCTTGCTTGAGATCCTTTTTGAAGAAGAAACCAAACCGGCCGTAGTTACGCCAGGACAGTTCCTCCACCGGCTGGTTGGGGCTGTTGAATTGCGTGGCGCTGTACCAATTGCCGCCGAGCTGGAATTGTAGGCGGTTCCACTTCCATTCCTTGCTTAAAATCTTGCCGTTGCCCGCCACCTTGCCTTGGGGTTCCCAAAGGTAGCTGGTGAATTTCGTGCCCTTGTCGGCCACCTCGGTATGCGCACGGAAATGGCACCCGGCATGTTGCAGATCGCCGCCCAATGTGAGATCGCGTGCGGCGGTCAGTTCAGTGTGGAAATCCACCTGTGTCACGCCGTCGACTTTGGAGACTGTGAGCGTGCGGGTTTCGCTGACCAGTAGGTCATCGCTGTCGCCTACTTTGCCGGTACGCCACTCGATGTCTGCCACGATGGTCACGCCATCGTCCCCGGCCTTGGCGCTTTTAATTTCTTTCACGCGCATGATCTCACCCTTGTGAATGTGCCACAGGTCATACGTGCCCCCGCTGATCACGCGCCAGCCGATGTAAATGCCGCGATGATGCGGGTATCGGCCCGTGTCCTTACCGTCAGGTCCCACGCCTGGGTTGGTGAGCAGCTCACCTTTCGCGCCGTACACGTGCAGGAACGGTTTCTTCTGGCCTTCGCCAAAGACAAAATGCGCGATGGGCTTATCATCATGGGCAATCGCCAGACCTTGGCCGGGAGCCTTCGGGTTAGCGGCGGGTTTCACCGTCCAAGCGGCTTGGACGGAAAGCGAAAGGAACAAGGAAAAGACGAGCAGTTGTTTCATGACAAAAGTGTGCGCCGATGATGCCTGCACGGCGGTGGCGGTCAAGCTGGGATTGAAGGGCACCTAGCGCCCTGGCGGCTCCGCGTGTGAATATTTTCGTTTGCTTTTATTATCCCGTCCGCAACCCTTGTGGAGATGAATTGGGGCCTGCCAATTTCAATTTGCCTGGTGTTCACCGCGGCTTTGGGCGCGGCGGAGCCAAAGCTGTGGAGTTTGGAGCGGTTGCAAAAACCGGCAGCGCCCGCCGTGAGCGAATGGGGCCGGACGCCGGTGGATGGTTTCATTACCGCTAAATTGCAGGCAGCAAATTTATTGCCTCAGCGCGAGGCGGATCGGCACACGTTGATCCGGCGTTTGACCCTCGGCCTCACCGGCCTGCCGCCGACGGTGGCAGAGATGGAGCAGTTTGTGGGGGATGCGAAACCCGGTGCCTACGAACGTCTGGTCGATCGGTTACTGGCAAAGCCGGCATTTGGTGAGCGATGGGGACGACATTGGCTGGATGTCGTGCGTTTTGGTGAAAGCAGTGGGGAGCTAACGGTGAACGATGACAAGCCGCGATCTAACGCATGGCGCTTTCGCGATGCGGTGATCCGGGCGCTCAATGAAGATGTGCCGTTCGATCAATTCGTTCGGTTCCATTTTGTGCCGGACGAAAAAAATAAGGAGCTGGGGCAGTTCATTCATCTGGGTACGCGCCTGCAGGATAATGCGAATCCGAACGATAAACAATTTCATCGGTTGGACGATATGGTGGCAACCACCGGAGTGGCTTTCCTTGGTGTTAGTTTTGGCTGCGCTCGGTGCCATGATCATCCGGTGGATCCGATGTCGACCGAGGAATATTATCAACTCACCGCGATGTTTTGGGATCAGGTGAAGGAAACGCCTAAAGCAAAACGTAAGACGATTCCACTTGAGATTAAGGAGCCGAGAGTACTTGGTAAAGGGAGTTGGCGTTCGCCTAAGCAGACGGTACAGCCGGGTTTTCTCAAGGTGCTGAACCGTAAGGAGGATACGGAGTGGCTTCACGGAAAAAACGAGTTGGCCGCCCTGAGTAATTGGCTGACGGATCCTGAGCAAGGCGCGGGCGAATTACTCGCGCGCGTGATTGTCAATCGCCTGTGGCATCATCACTTTGGGCAGGGTCTGGTGCGCACGCCGAATGATTTCGGGAACCTTGGTACGCGCCCGACGCATCCGCAGTTACTGGATTACCTTGCGCGCCGGCTCATCGAGGGCGGTTGGCGGCTCAAGCCGATTCACCGGCTTATGGTCACCAGCGCCGTGTATCGGCAGGCGGGCACGGCGGACACCGCGCCGTTGAAGGTCGATGCCGAGAACACCCTGCTTTGGCACTGGCGGCCCAATAGGCTAGAGGCCGAGGCGATCCGGGATTCGCTGCTCGCGGCGGCGGGCGTGTTGAATCCGGACCTGTACGGCCCGAGCATTTCGATCGGGCACGCGCGACAGCAGGTGCGCGATGAACCGAATAGCTGGCGACGGTCAATTTATCTCCAGGCGCATCGTTCGGCGAAACATCCGACCCTGAGTTTGTTTGATCCGCCGGACTACTCGCAGAGCGTCGGCGCGCGCACCACCGGCGCCACACCCAATGGCGCGCTTTTCGCCCTAAACGCACCGCTCGTTTGGGATCTCGCCGGTCATCTGGCCCGGCGCGTGCAATCCGAGGCTGGCGAAGAACCCGCGGCGCAGGTGAAACGGTTATATCGTCTCACTTTGTCCCGACCGCCTCGCGCGGAGGAATTGAAGATCGGCTTACAATTGTTGGGGGCGGAAACCCCTGAAGCCCTGCGCTACTACTGTCACTTGATTCTGGGTCTGAACGAGATGATTTATGTGAACTGATGAACGACTCATTGCACATCGATCGCCGACAGTTTCTCGGGCAACTGAGTCTGGGTGGGTTGGCGTTGAACGAGATGCTGGCGTTGGAGTCCCAAGGGGCGTTGCTGCCGCGGCCAGGGCATCATCGGCCGCGCGCAAAGAATGTGATCATGGTGTTCATGTGCGGCGGGGCGAGTCATCTCGAGACGTTTGATCACAAGCCGAAGCTCAAGCAATGGGCCGGCAAAAAGGCCTCGGAGATTTTCAGCAAGGACGATCTACAGGGTTTTAATCCAGAAAAAACGGTGGAGAACTGCCAGATC
>MPLT02374604.1_pt1 | contig 12194 bp, 8 predicted proteins | sample 1617391 | NCBI WGS metagenome assembly MPLT02 (sample SAMN05944800, study PRJNA350692) | marine metagenome | biome: marine; feature: ODZ; material: water; isolation source: 70 m water sample filtered on 0.2 um supor filter | place: Pacific Ocean | collected 2012-04-08 | depth 70m m
CGCCGCATCTTGGCCGGAGCCGCCAAGCCGTTACGAGAGCAAACCGTTAAAAACGAAACAAAGCCCCCACCTTCGCCACCAACTCGAAATTCTGCAGGGCTAGGCCGGTCCTCTCATCTACGTAGCCCTGATTGAGTACGAGAAACATTTTTGCGCCTGGTTTGTACTCCCACTGTAAACGACTGTTGACGCCGAGAGACTTCGAGATGTTGTCGTACTGGGCGAGGTTGAACCAGACCAGATCAGGAGTGAAACTGTACCGTAGTGTGCCGGACATCAGCCGGATGGTAGAGTCATCGTATGCGTCCCAATCAATCAGGTTTAACGAATACTCACCCCCAAAAAGTAGCTTGGGCCAAGGACGGTAAAAGGTCTCGAGCGAAATCTGCTGGCGCGTGCCATCGTAAAAACCACCGACACGATACATCGGTCGCAGGAACAACTTTCGGTGCATGCCGAGGTAGCCGTACACCCGAGCCTCCCACCAGTCATAGTTTCCGGCGGAGACGACGGAGCCGTCAGTGATTTCAAAATCAGCGTCCGGCCGGTCGGTGACATGGGAGACACTCACCCCGACGATGTCTTGGCTCTCGAGGTAAAGCGACGCGAGGTTGAACTGTTGTTTAGTGTTCACGACATCGTTGCCAAGATCGGTAAAAACCTCTGCCTCGTAGCCGTGGCGGGTGTTGCGCAGCCAGTCGATGTTGTCGTGGTATGGCACATAGTCGGCGTCCAGTTTGTAAACACGCGTGCCTCGGCGACGGACGAAGCCCATCGCCGGATCGAATTCGTCGCCGATTTCCGTGACACTGGCGGCCAGCTCAACATTGCGATCATAGAGCCGTGCGTTGGTTCCCCAAGCCGGTTCCAATCCGCCGGTTTCTTCCGAGTAGGTTCCCAGTGTGAAGAGGTTGACATCTAATGTGTACCCTCCCATGAAGTCGCTGTTGCGATACTGAAAATCCGTCCCCACCACGGCGTTCTGTTCATCCGAGTTGGGATCACCCACTGTTGTCAGCAACCCGACCGAGGATTGCTCATACACGTTTCGGCTAACTCGCCCGACGAAGGCATTCCGAGGGCCGTCTTCCCCGTCGAGCACGGCGTCGAGCAGGCCGATGTTGTAGTCTCCGATGCGGCCGGTGACCTTGCCGGCGAACTGGATCGGCACGATTTGTCCCCCACGGCTCAGGCCGATTCGGCGGCTGAAGAATGGCATCAGCAGCGTGTCCGACGTGTCACTGGAACGCCGCCGTGACGACTCGCCGCCGCCAAAGCCGAAGATGCCGGAATCCTCAAGAAAAAACTGCCTTTTTTCAGCGAAAAAAAGTGGAAAACGGGAAAAATTAACCTGCCGAATGTCGGTCTCTGTTTCGGCGAAATCGGTATTCACACTGGCCAGTGCGGTAAGACTCGGCGTCAGGCGGTAGCGGGCGTCCAACCCGAAATCTCCAAGCCGATCGGTGTCATCGGTATCATAATCCTTTCGGTACTTACCGATCGCATACGGGTTGATGTCCAGGCCAAGTCCCTGCCGGAGTCCGCGAAGGCCGGTCAAGTCGCCGCACTCCGACACATAGTAACTTCGGTTGGATGATCGCGAATTGGCCCACTGCCCTCGTTCCCCGGCACGGCCGATGTTGCGGTAAATATTGATTCCCCAAGTGTCGATCGTTTCGTCGAAGCTGATTGACTTGAATGGAATAGTTAATTCCATGCTCCAGCCCCACGCGTGGCGTTGGCTGCGTGCCATCCACGCGCCGTCCCACTCGCCGTTTAGAGAGTTGTTATTGCTAATGGAGCCGTCGCCGCGAGCACCAATTGAATTGATGGAAAAGAAGTATCCGTTTCGTCGATCCAAAAATGTGTCCAGCGTGACGTTAACCACATCTTCATAACGCATATGACCATCACGCTCCATGTTGTGCGCGACAATCCGCCCAGCCTCGGTGTCAAAACACCACACGCCGATGTACAGTGCATCGTCGTCGTACACCACGCGAAACTCCGTGCGCTGCGCATGGGGGATATTCTCTCCCGGGCTTTTTTCCAGAAACTCACCAGCCGGTTTTGCTTGGCGCCACGCGTCGTCGTCGAGGTGGCCGTCGATGGTGGGGCCTTTTTCGACCCCCACTGCCTCGACGGTGGGACGGCCTCGGAAGGTACCCTTGCTGCCCGGGGCGATCGGGGTGTGCTCAACCGCAATGGCCGCTTGGCCAAGCGCACAGACGGTCGCCAGCAAAGCCGCCCGCTTGGCCAACGGCTGGTTCGTAATATTTTTCAAGTCGATTCGTATGGGGCAGAGGTTAACCAAGTTTCGGGAACGCCGCCTTCAGGTCGAGGGTGTCAGCGTGCTCTTTTTGCAGACGGAGCAGGCGTTTGTAGAGGCGTTTGACGACTTTGGCTTTCGATTCGTCGGCGGCCTGATCGTTTATCTCCAGTGGGTCGCGCTTGATGTTGTACAGGCGCGCCTTGGAGATTTTTGGGTACAGGATCAGCTTCCAGTTGCCGACGGTCACGGAACGTTGCAGGCCGAGGTACGCGCCGTACACGGCTTTGACCTCCGATTTCTTCGTCTTTCCGTTCAACAGCGGCATGAGGCTCTGGAACTCGACCTGCTCGGGGCGCTTGGCCTCGGCGATGTCGAGCGATGTGGCCATCATGTCCTGCAAATAGATCGGAGCGGCAATCTTTTCGCCGCCCTTGATGCCGGGCCCGGCCGCGATGAATGGCACGCGCGTGCTGTGCTCGTACAAATTCTGTTTACCGAACAGGCCGTGATGCCCCACGCCCAACCCATGGTCGGCACTGAAGAAGATGTACGTGTTGTCGGCCTGACCGGATTTTTCCAGTGCATCGAGGATGCGGCCGATCTGCGTGTCCATGTGCTCGATGATCGCGTAATACTCCTGCCGGTGCACTTTCACCGCGTGGTGGGTGCGCGGGAACGGCCCAAGTTTTTCATCACGCAACCGGGCGCTGCAGCCGATGTCATCCTTGTAAGGGTACTCGTCGAGGTAGCTCGCTGGCACCTTAATGCGGCTCAACGGATAGCGGTCAATGTACTCCTTCGGGGCCTGTCGCGGATCGTGCGGCGCGTTGAATGCGATGTACATGAAAAACGGCCGCTTGTCCTGCTTGGCTTCGCCGATGTAGTCGACGGCATCGTCCGCGACGACCTCGCTCCAATGCTTGCCGCCCTTCCAGAATCCGTCGAACTTGATGTCATATGGGCTCCACGGATCCGGCTTGTCGGGCAGCGGCCGGTTGTAGCCCTCGGGAGTCTGGTTTGGCATGCCGCCCCGGATGTTTCGCGCCACCTGAAACGCCTTGTCCGCCGCCGCCGAGATGTGCCACTTGCCGGTGAAAAATGTCTGGTAGCCGGCACGCCCCATCACCTGCGGCCAGAGGTTGTTGAACTCCGCATCACGTGCGGCCTTCTGTGCGTCGGTCAGTTTTTTGCCGCCGCGTAAAACCTGCTGCGCCTTTTGCGCACGCCAAATATGCCGGCCGGTGATCAGCATGTGGCGGCTGGCCACGCAGACCGCGCCGCTCCACGAGCCCATGTTGTAGGCGCGGGTGAATTGCGTGCCGCGCTTGGCCAGTCGATCGAGATTCGGAGTGTCGATGTCAGTGTGGCCCAGGTTCGCCACCGTCTCGTAGCATTGGTCGTCGGCGAAGATGAAAAGCACGTTCGGCTTGGTCTTCGCCTCCGCTTGGCCAAGCGCAAGACCAAGCGCCGCAACGGCAACCAAGCGGCTCGCGAGATGGTTCAGTTTTTTGCTCATAAATCGTCCTGAAACAGGGTCAGCCAACCGTAGAAAGCCGATTGGGTGCGGGCATCGTACGGCTTGGCCAAGCGGAGTCGAGCCAATTAACGGCGTCGTTCCCAAGCGAAATTTCATCGTCTTTTCCGGGGGCGGATGCTACTCTTGCCGCGCAGTCGGCGGCCCCTGTCCATCGATGCTCGCGAGCCATGGCATACGAATCTTACGCAGAGTTTTTGGACGCCCTCGAGAAGGCGGACGAGCTGATCCGTGTCAGCGAACCGATCGCCACCGAGTTGGAAATCACCGAGCTGGCCGACCGCGAGATGAAAAAACCGGACGGCGGCAAGGCGCTCCTCATCGAGCAGCCGACCGTTAACGGCGAGGTCTCCCCGATGCCGGTGGCCATCAACACGATGGGCTCGGTCAGGCGGATGGCCATGGCGCTGGGAGCCGAGAGTGTCGACGCCGTGGCGGAGGAACTCGGTTCGCTCGTTCAGGCCAAGCCACCCACCGGGCTGCGCGATGCCGTGGCCCTGCTTGGCCAAGCGCTTGGCCTGCGCCATGCCCGGCCGAAGAAGGTCAAGCGCGGGCCGTGCAAGGAGGTCATCCACCGGTTTGATTCCCCGCCCTCCCGCACCGAGCCTTGGCCAAGCGCGCCGGACGTCAACGATCCCTCAACCCTTATCCCCAATCCGCCAACTCTTTTGGACTTGCCGATCATGCAGTGTTGGCCGCTCGATGGCGGACGGTTCCTCACGCTGCCGTGCGTCGTCACGCGCGATCCCGACACAGGCGACCGCAATCTTGGCATGTATCGCATGCAGGTTTATGACGACCAGTCGACCGGCATGCATTGGCAGTTGCAAAAAGTCGCCGCACGCCACGGCCGCCGCTACTACGAGACCGGCGAGCGGATGCCGGTGGCGGTGTTTCTCGGCGGCGACCCGGTCTATCCGTTCTGTGCCACCGCCCCGATGCCGGACGGGCTGGACGAATTCCTGCTCGCCGGCTACCTGCGCCGCAAGTCGGTGGAGATGGTGCAATGCGAGACCTGCGACCTCGAGGTGCCGGCCAACGCCGATATTGTCATCGAGGGCTACATCGATCCGACCGAACCGCTGCGCGACGAAGGGCCGTTTGGTGATCACACCGGCTACTACACCCTGCCGGAGCCGTACCCAGTTTTTCACATCACTGCGATCACTCACCGCAAAAACGCCACCTACCCGGCCACCATTGTGGGCATCCCGCCGATGGAGGATTTTTACATGGGCAGCGCCAGCGTGAAATTGTTCCTGCCGATCTTCCGGATGAATTTCCCGGAGATTACTGACATCGCGCTGCCGGCCGAGGGCGTGTTTCACAACCTCGTTTTTGTGAGCATCAAAAAAACCTACCCGATGCAGGCGTTCAAAATCATGCACGGCCTGTGGGGCATGGGGCAGATGATGTTCACGAAGTACATCGTCGTCGTGGACGATTTTGTCGACGTGCACAACACCAGCGAAGTGCTGTTTCACATGTGCGCCGATACTGACCCGCAGCGGGACAGCATCCTGACCAAGGGTCCGGCGGACGTCCTCGATCACGCCACCAGCGAGATCGCTATCGGCGGCAAGCTCGGCATCGACGCCACCCGAAAACTCCCCGGCGAAGGCCACCACCGAAACTGGCCCCCTCTCATCCAAATGGATGAGGCGACCAAGGCGAAGATTGACGGGTTTCTGAAAAACAACCGGTAACTCCAATGTGTTGTCGAGTGGCACAGGGGTCCGCGAAGGACAAAGTCAAAAAGAAGGTGAAGGCGAAGGGCCAGGCACCCGACGTCGCGGCCCGGTTGAATCTCGCGCCGACGCAGGATGCGCTGGTGGCCGTTCACGAATCAGGCGACACGCAGCTTGAGTCGATGCGGTGGGGGCTGATCCCGCCGTGGGCCAAGGACAAGTCGATCGGGGCCAAGCTGACCAACGCGCGGGCAGAGACAATCGACGAAAAGCCCAGCTTTCGGAAGCCGTTCCAGCGTCGGCGCTGCCTGTTGCCGGTGGACGGTTATTATGAATGGGAGTCTCGGCCAAGCGGCAAGCAGCCGGTTTACTACTCGATGTGTGACGGCGACCTGTTTTGCCTTGCCGGACTTTGGGAAACTTGGACGACGCCGGAGCCGTATACCGAACCCGAATTGCCTGGCCTGGAGCTTGGCCAAGCGGAGCCCGAGACGCTGCATACTTTCACCGTCATCACCACCACCCCCAATCGCTTGACCAAGCGCGTGCACGAACGCATGCCGGTAATCGTGCATCCGGATGACTACGACCAATGGCTCTCGCCCGAAAGCCAGGCGGCCGATCTTAAGCCGTTACTGCAGCCGTTCGACCCCGAGCCGATGCGGGAACATTACGTCACGCCGCAAATGAACAACCCTCGCTTCGAGTCACCGGTGTGTGTCGAGCCGATTACATTCTAAAGTTTGTTGTAACTTTTCTTGGTAGTTTAGCATCTCCCAGACTGCAGCGTTGAAACAAATAATTAGCGATGAAAATCGAGCACAAAATCACGAAGGAAGGCAACCTCTCCATCAAACAGGCCCGCCCCTGGATCCATTAATTTTTCAACCAACACGAACTATGAATCAATTCACATTTAAACTCATGACGGCCGTCGCCGGGCTTGGCTTGATGACAGTTAATGCACTCGCACAGGAACGCGAACGCGATGAACGCCGTGAAGGCGAGCGCCGCGAACGCACCGAGCGCGACTCAGATCGCGAACGCCCCCGAGGCGAGCGCAGCCGCAGCGGGGAACGCAGCGGGGAACGCAGCGAACGCAGCAGCCGCGGCGAACGGTCGCGCCGACCACAAGCCGGTGGCAGCGGCGGAAGAGGCGGTTTTCAGGGACGTCCCGCCGGCCGGCCGGGTGGTGCCGGCGGTTTCGGAGGCCCTCCGGGTGGTCCCGGTGGATTCATGCGGATGTTTCCGATCATGGCTGCGCTCGACGCGGACGGTAACGGCGAAATCTCCGCCGAGGAAATCAAGGCAGCACCCGCCGCGCTCAAGAAGCTGGACAAAAACAATGACGGCAAACTGACCGACGCTGAATTGCTTCCGAGCTTCCCCGGGGTCGGCGGAAGCCGAGGCGGCAGCGTGCGAGGGGGGCGAGGCGGTTTTGGAGGTCGAGGCGGAGCTCCGCAGGGCCGACCCTCATTTGAAGGCGATAACCGACCGCAGTCACCCCGAGGAGGCGCGGATCGCAGGGAGCGCGGCGAACGAGGTCAGCGTGGAGGAGAGCGCAGTGAACGCGAAGGCGAACGCCGTCGTCGTCCCTCCCGTCCCCGCGAATAGAAAAACAACTCTCTCGAAAGCCCGTTGGCCAAGCGCTTGGCCAACGGGCTTTTTGGTGAGCCGTTTGGATCCTTTTCCCTCTCGGGAGAAGGTGGCCGAAGGTCGGATGAGGGGGCATCCACACCAAGCGGGTGACAACGGGGAAACAACTCAACAAAAACCTGCGACTCAGTCGCCGTGTTATTTGAATTCCCCCTCACCTTCGTCCTCTCCCCCGGGGGAGAGGATATTTTGGTGTATGATTTTGTTATTGAGTTTGTCTTGTGCGCTTGGCCAAGCGCTTGGCTACCAGACCTCGACCGGGCCCTTGGGGACGGGGATCACCTGACGCTTGGCCGCTGCCGGCTCGTCGTCTTCCTGCATGAATGTCGGCACCATCGGGCCCTGCCGATACCGCTCAATCAACTCGCCGTCGGCATCGACAAACTGCTCCCGCCAGCCGAGGTAATCGGCCAGCGTCGACTCGAAATCGTCGCGCGTCGAGATTTGCACTACCCGCTTGTTGAACGGTTTCACCGGGCCGAACCGCTTGGCGTACCACGGGGCGACCTTGCGGAACATCAGGCAGCCGCGCTGCTCGCCGAACACCTCGAGCATCAGGTCAAAATGCCGACGCATCACCCGCACCCGCTCGACGAATGCCGGCTCCGGCATCAGTTCGCCGGTTTTTAAAAAGTGAGCCGTGTGGCGGAAAATCCACGGGTTGTAAAACGCGCCGCGCCCCACGCTCACCCCATCGCAGCCGGTGACCTCGATCATGTGCCGGGCCGACTCCGGGGTCGTCACGTCGCCGTTGCCGATCACCGGAATCTCCCGCGCAGCCTCCGCCACCTCGCGGATGCCAGCCAGATTCACCGTCCCGGTGAAGCCCTGCTCCCGCGTCCGGCCGTGGATGAATACCGCGCGTACGCCGACGTCCTCCAGCACGCGCACGAGGTTCGGCGCGGTGATGTTGTTGTCGTCCCAACCGAGTCGCATCTTGGCCGTGATCGGGATCTTCACCGAGTCGACCATCATTTTCACAAGGTGCGCGGTCTTGCCCAACTCGGTCATCATCGCCGAGCCGCCTCCGGTCTTGCAGACCTTGCGCACCGGGCAGCCCATGTTGATATCGATCGAGTGAATGCCAATCGACTCGAGGTATTGCGAGGCATCGCGCATTTCCTCCGGCACAGCGCCGAAAAGTTGCACCGCGAGCGGACTGTCCGCCTCGTTGGTCTCGATGAGTTTGAGCGCCTTGGGGTTGCGTTCGAGCAGTGAGCGGGCGTTGACGAGGTCCGTGGTCGTCAGGCCTAACCCTCCCACCTCGCGCAGCACCAGCCGAAACGGCAGGTTCGTGTATCCCGCCAGCGGCGACAAAAAGAGGTTGTATTCAAGTTGGAGCGACCCGAATTTCATAACCCAAAACGCGACACCCAGCGTAAGGCAAAAGAAAAAACCGTCGCGACAAAAAAGTGCGCTTGGCCAGGCGGGTTATTGGACGCCGGGGTTGGAGCGGAGGTCGTAGCAGGAGATGTTGTCGTCCATCCTCAGGTATAGTTTACCGTCGACGATCACCGGGGAAGGGCACCACATGGCCTTGATGCGTGTCTTGCCCAACTCGCGATGGGCCTTGGTGTCGGTGTCGATCATTACGAGGTCGCTGCCTTTCTTTTCCAGCGCAATCATTTTCCCGTCGGCAATGATCGGAGAGGAGATGGTGCTTTGGCGCGACTCCTTCCACTTCAACTTGCCGGTCGCCAACTCGACGCACATGTGCCACTCGCCGCCAGTCAGGTAAACGTGCCCTCCAAAAATCACCGGGGACGACTGCGAGCGCCGCTCCGACATCGGGAAATTCCAAACCTGCTCGGCCCCGCCATTGGCCAAGCTATACGCCGCGAGGCCGACTTTTTTGTCCTTGCTGTAAACCACAATCCAATCGCCGGAGATGACCGGGGTGGAGTCACCGCCGCCGGCGATCTTCCAGTCTGTCTCGCCGGTCTCCGGGTGGACGGCGACGTATGCTTTTCGCTCGCTGCAGATCAGCCGCTTGCCTGCTTGGCCAAGCGCCAGCACAGGCGAGGAGTTGCTGCTGCGCACATCGTCATTTTCCCAAAGCAACTCACCGGACTTTGCATCGTACGCCGTCAATTGCCCGGCAATCAAAAATAGACGACCGTCATCGACTAGGATAGAGGACGCCGGCCCCTTGCCGCGCTTGGGTAATGGCGCCGCCCAGAGCCGCTTGCCACTTTTCGCGTCCATGCAATAGACGTGCGTGCTACCCGCGGCAAACAGCCGGCCATCGGCCACGCAGGGAGTGCTCGACGACTTGCGGCCGGTCGGCTCGCCGGGCGCCTCGGTTTTCCAAAGTCGCTTGCCGGTCTTGGCGTCGAGGCACACGACGACGTCCTTGGCCACGCGCACGGTGCTCGGGATCGCCTTAAGCAGTTCGCGCTTGGCCAAGCGGCTGATCGGCTGGGCCTCCATCCACTCCCGCAACGCGGCGTCATTCTCAAATCGTTGATCGCCCTTCTGTGCCACGCGCCGCATGTCCGCAAACGGGATCGCCGCACGGCCCTTTTTGAATCGGCTGACAATCCAGCTGCCGTTTCGCTCGGCCTGCTCGGCTGACAGGTTTTCGGTCACCCACTTTTCCGACCACTCGGTGAGCTTGCGACCACGCAGGCGGGGGCTCAGCGACTCACGGGCCTTTTCCATTTTCGAGATGATCGGTTCCGGCAGGGATAAGTTTCGGTAGCCGAGCTTGCGCAAAATGAGCGCGTTGATCTCGCGCTCCTCCGACGGCTCGTCGTCGTGCCATACAAGGCTGATGTAGGTTTTGCCGTCGGCCACCACCACGCTGCCGTGTCCGCCGTCGTCACCGCTGGGAATGGTTTCGCTGCGCCAAAGCAGCTTGGGCCCGCCCTCCGGCCAGGCGCGCAGAAGCGGCACGCCGTCCGACACCACGCCGTTACGCTGGCTCCCCCGCCACTGCGACCAGTCACCAGCGTTACCCGTCGGCCAGACGCCACCCAGCGCGAACAATAGAATGCTACCGCAACGAATCATTGAGAACGGGACGATGCCGCCGGATGTGACGCCAAGCAAGGTTTTGAATGACCACAGCGCGGCCAAACGCAGCTTGTATTATAACAGGCGCTCCACTAGCTTCCGCCCGAATGGCATTGGAAGATCACGTCGGCGACGTCATCGGCAAGGCCCGCAAGGGGCTCGGCGTCGAGCCTGAAAAAGTCGCCGAAGCCGCCGGGCTCAGCGCCGGCAGCTACGCCCGTTTTGAAGAGGAAGGCACGCTCGAAGAGCTGCCCGACTTTGACAAGGTCGGTGCGCTGCTCGGACTCGCACCAGACAAATTGGCCACCATCGCCACCGGCTGGATACCGCGCGCGGCCGATCTCACCGAAAACAAAACTGTACGGCAGATAACGACCAACGAAGGCATGGAGGTGCACTGCTATCTTGCCTGGGACGCCGAAACCCGCGAGGCGGCATTGTTCGACACCGGTTGGAGTGCGGAGCCGATCCTGAAGGAAATTCAGGAACATGGCTTGACGCTGAAACACCTGTTCATCACCCACACGCATCACGATCACATCGCAGCGTTGACGCCGATGCGGAAACAATTTCCGGACGTAGAGCTACACTCCAGTTCACCCAACGCGCCGGAACGCCAGCGCAACCGCCCTGAACAGGTCGTCGAGTTGGGGGCGCTGCAAATTACCGCACGTGAAACCCCCGGCCACGCCGACGATGGGGCAACGTACGTGATTGACAACTTTCCCGGTTTCGCCCCGAAAGTGGCGGTGGTGGGAGATGCGATTTTTGCCGGGTCGATGGGCGGTGCACCGAACCACTACCAACTCGCCCGCGAGAAGGTGCAGTCGGCGATTCTCAGCCTTTCAGCCGAGACCATCCTCTGTCCCGGCCATGGCCCCATCACCACCGTCGCCGAGCAGCACGTCGTCAACCCATTCTTTTGATTGGCCAACCCGGCAGATCAAAGTAGTTCACGAATCTTTTCCCGGAAGCGATTGTATACAAAACCGAGTCCGAGAAAAACCGTCCCCATGACGAAAAAGCTGGCGATTTTCATCTCAGTCGAAAGCTGCCAAATAATCGGAAACAACGAGACCAAAGCGATAGCCAGCGTGCACAATCCAAGCAACCGATAACAGCGTTCCATCAATCCCAAACCGGCACCGAAATAAACCACCGCAAGGATCGCCCAACTGATCGTCAACGCTCCCGCACCGTCGAGATCGCTGCCAACTTTGATCGTCAACCAAAAGAACAGCAACCCGCCCGCAGTGATAATCATCCACGGATGAACCTCTTCTCCGACACCGAATCCCCCCTCTTTTCGGCGACACATTTGTTGAACGACGAACAACGCCAGCACCGCGACCAAACTTTGCCAAAAAGCCTGATCACTCAAAAATTGGTTGGCGAGAAACATATACCCCAGCGCACCGTAAGCCAGCGCCTGCCACTTCCACTCTCCGCCGGCCTTCACCAGCGGTACGATGAACAGACCAAAACCCACGGCCATGTAAACCAGCACCTGCCATTCGTTGGGCACATAATTGCTAATCCAAACCGCTCCCAAAACAGCAGCCAAAATGCGATAGCCCAAGCGGACCGAATCCACCGCACCGAGCACCCCTTCTGGCACGTTGCCAAGGCGTTCCAGCGCGATCGGGATAAACCCGTTCAACAACAGCATCGCTGCTATCGGCACAAGCGCCAGAGCGGCGTAATCCCGATCTCCATCAATACAAAGCTTCACCAGGCACAACGCGGCCACCAACACAAACACCTGCGAACCCAATCCCAAAAATCGTGCCCGAGTAATCACAGCGTAAGCAGCCAAACCGAACGAAAGCAACGCCCCCACCCAAATCCATTTTTCTGAAAGTTCCACCCCCAGAAACAACCACACCAACACCAGCAGAACGAACCCGAGCGAGTGCAGCGCCTCAAACCCAGAGGCCAAGCGCTTAGCCAAGGGCGTGTTCGCACAGCAGTCCGTGAACCGCCCAAACTGCCATCGCCACCAGTGCGCTTGGCCAAGCGCAAGCCCCAG
>MPLT02069582.1_pt1 | contig 12173 bp, 19 predicted proteins | sample 1617391 | NCBI WGS metagenome assembly MPLT02 (sample SAMN05944800, study PRJNA350692) | marine metagenome | biome: marine; feature: ODZ; material: water; isolation source: 70 m water sample filtered on 0.2 um supor filter | place: Pacific Ocean | collected 2012-04-08 | depth 70m m
ATCCAAATGAGCCAACAGAAAAATTAGAATGGTGGGGAGATGATATGGAGGATTCATATACAAGTGCAACCGCTGCAATGAGACTGGCCTGTTTACAAAATCCAAATGAGGACATATATTGTATCGGGTATGATTACTACTTAAATAGAACTGCGGATAATATCATTCTTTCAACAAGAAACGAACCAATGACTGAAGAATACGATACTACGGAATTATTCAGACAACATAAGAGGATAGAGGAAGAATTCGACAATAACATACTTCATGTGGGAAAACATCTGAATTACGTGGAGTTTGAAAATCTGTTGAATAAATAGTAATAGTAAAGGAATCTATGGCTGCATCAAACAAAACACCAGACAATTTAAATTATCTTTCCAATATCAGTTTCAGACTGACAATGGAAGACGCACCAAACTTAACTTGGTTCTGTCAGGCAGTAAATGTACCTGGCGTCACCATTGAAGGAATAGATGTATTCAATCCATATGCAACTTTGCCTGTTGCAGGAAATAAAGTTTCGTTTGAAGAATTATCTGTTCGGTTTATTGTCGATGAGCATTTGAAGAATTGGTCTGAAATTTATAATAGAATTATTGCAATGGGTCTTGCAGAGGGCCATGAGAAATATCGAGTATTAAAAGGATCGAATACACTTAACCCAAGAGGTGGAGGATATTCAACTATTGTTCTTACAGTATTGACAAGTGGTATGAATCCTCAAATGGAGTTTCATTTTTACGAAGCATTCCCCATTACTCTTTCTGCACTAGATTTTGACAGTTCAGCTGCAGATGTAGAATACTTTCAAGCAACGGCATCATTCCGTTATCAAAATTATGAGGTTAAAAACTTATTGAATAACTAAGGTTATTATGACAATTGAAGAAATTATGGAAATGTGGGGGGAGGACTCTCACATTGATGATACAGATTTGGACAACGAATCTTTAAACATACCAAATGTACATCAAAAATACCTAGACATATACTCAAAAGAGAAACGAAAAATGAGTGATCTTGAAACTCATTGGAAAGTTCTCTTTCAGCAAAGGTGGGAAGTGGTCGTTTCCAAGAACGGAAAAGCACCAGATCACAACATCCGTATATCCAAAACTGAACTGGAACGACACTATGTTGCTGCGGATGAAGTTCTTCAAAAGGCCGAAAAAATTATGAATGAACAGAAAGGTAAAGTTGATTACTTGAAATCAGTACTTTCAATGATTGAGAATAGGAGTTTTCATATCAACAATGCAATCAATTGGAGGAAATTTGTAGCGGGTCTTGGATGAATACTGAGATTGTTATGGAAAAGGACACAGAAGTCTTTGTGAGACTCAACTGTGAGCCTGGAGTGAAGATGGAATTGAATCATTATTTTCGATTTAGGCCAAACGGATATCAGTTCATGCCCATGTATCGAAGGAAGAAATGGGATGGATATGTATATCTTTTCAACATGGACAACCATCGAATCTACGCAGGACTCAAACCAGAGATATCTAGATTTGCAAATGATCGTGAATATAAGATAATAGACAATACAGGAGATAACTTTGAAAAAATCTCCAATGATGAATATTTTGAATTCCTTACATCATTTCCTTGTGAATACAAATTAAGAGATTACCAAAGTTTTGCAATTAGACATTCGATAGACAAGCAGAGATGTTTGTTGTTGTCTCCAACTGCATCTGGAAAATCTCTCATTATCTACTATCTGATTCGTTATTACTTCCCTGAGAAGTCGTTGGTTATTGTGCCGACTCTTTCTCTGGTAAGTCAGATGTATTCAGATTTTGAAGCATATGCAAAAGCAGATGATTCATTCCAAGTTGAAGAAAATGTCCATAAAATTTTTGGTGGTCAAGAAAAAGAAACAGAGAAACCAATAATAATTTCAACATGGCAGTCATTGTTTGAGTTGAAAAAGAACTTCTTCACAGATTTTCGATTGGTAATAGGAGATGAAGCACATCTTTACAAGGCCAAATCACTTACCAAGATTATGAAGAACTTGGAAAATGCACCTTACAGAATCGGAACAACTGGAACACTAGATGAAATAGAGGTACATAAATTAATATTAGAGGGGTTATTTGGTGCAACAAAGAAAGTAACCAGCACCAAAGAACTAATTAAGGAAAAAACATTATCATCAATCTCAATCCGTTGCCTCGTTCTCAAATACAACAAACAGGAATGTAAAGAAGTATCGGGAATGAGCTATCAAGAAGAGATTGATTTTTTGGTAGGACATCCAGAACGGAACAAATACATCTGTAATCTAGTAAAAGGACTTACTGGAAATACATTAGTGCTATTTCAATTCATAGAAAAGCATGGTAGTATTTTACATTCGATATTAAAAAATATCATTGATCCGTCTAGGAAAATCTTTTTTGTTTATGGAGGAACAGATGCAGATTCAAGAGAAAAAGTCAGAGAACTTGTCGAGGGTGAAAAGGATGCAATCATTTGTGCTTCTTATGGTGTATACAGTACCGGCGTCAACATTAGGAACATTCATAACATTGTTTTCGCTTCTCCTTCTAAATCTCGTATTAGAAACTTGCAATCGATAGGTCGAGGTTTGAGGAAATCGGAAACAAAAGAGGCTGCGAGTCTTTACGACATTTCCGATGATTTAATGCACTCAGAGAGAAAAAACTATACTTTAAACCATTTCATGGAGAGAGTGAAAATATACACATCAGAACACTTCCCATATCGCATATACAGCATTCCAATCAAGGGTAGGTAGAATTTCATTTACAAATCGTACAGACTCAGTATAACAAATTTTACAAGAAAAGTCAAGACTTAATTTAATTAATTTTAAACTTGACATTCGTGACAGAATTTAGTATAATATTATAATGAACTCAAGAAAGGATTTAAAATCATGCCTAGAAAAAAACAACATTATGTAGATAATGAGAAGTTTTTAGAAGTTATGACGGAATATCGAAATGCATTTTTGGATGGTAAAGAAAATGGTGAGGAACAGAAGCCGATGATACCAGATTATGCAGGAGAGTGTTTTCTAAAAATTGCAGAAAGATTATCGCATAGACCAAATTTTATAAACTATGCATTTCGTGAAGAGATGGTAAGTGATGGAATTGAGAATTGTGTTATGTATGCAAGTAATTTCGATCACGAAAAATCTAGTAATCCATTTGCATATTTTACTCAAATTACTTATTATGCATTTCTTAGACGAATTGAAAAAGAAAAGAAACAACTTTACATCAAATATAAAACGATGGATGAGTTTAGTTCTCTTGAAGACAATTCTGATATGAACTCTACAAGTGATGCAAGTGCAATTTCTTCTGGTGCATCTCCTTTATCCTCAGACAAACGAGCATCGATATATGATTTTATAGCAACCTTTGAAGAGAAGAAAAAGGCCAAGAAAAGAGTTAAACCTACACCTAAAAAAGATGATACCATAGTTTCATTTTCTCCATTAACTACATTCATTAACGAAGCACAAGCATGAAGGTTGCATTAATTACTGATACCCATTTCGGTGCAAGAAATGATAGTTTAATTTTTACAGATTTTTTCCGAAAATTTTACGAGAATATATTCTTTCCTACGCTGAAAGAAAAAGGAATAACAGAAGTTATTCATTTGGGTGATGTGGTTGACAGAAGGAAATTCATCAACTATAAAACTCTCAATTCGATGAAGGATATTCTATTCAATCCTCTCAAGGAAATGGGTGGTAATATTTCGATCATTGTTGGAAATCACGATATCTATTACAAGAACACACTTGCTGTGAACTCTATGACAGAGTTGACAAGGGGAATGGATCATGTAACAGTTTATGCAGAGCCGAGTGAGGTATCATTAACCAAAGACCATAAGGTTTTGTTCCTGCCATGGATTTGTGATGACAATGAGGATCAGACAAAAGAATTGATTGAGAAAACAAGAGTACCAGTTGCATTTGGACATCTTCAAATTGAAGGTATCGAACAACACAAAGGTTCTTTTGCAATTGATGGACATTCACAATCAATGTTCAAGACATTTCAGAAAGTATTTTCTGGACACTTCCATCATCGTTCTACTACTGGAAATATTACATATCTTGGAAATCCTTACGAGATCACATGGAGTGATTATAATGATAAAAGGGGATTCCACATTTACGATACTGAAACGATGGAAACGGAGTTTGTAGAAAATCCATATTCAATGTTTCATAAGATCTATTATAATGATGAAAAGGTAGACTATGGGGATGTGTCCAGATACGAAAATTGTTATGTGAAAATCATTATTGAGAACAGAAATAATTCCTATATGTTTGAGGCTTTGATGGATAAGTTATTGAACGCAGGAGTTGGACATATTTCAGTAGTGGACAATCTTTTTGATATAGAAGATTTGGGAGATGATATAGAGAGTATGGAAGATGTTGAAGATACAATGAGTGTTATTAAAAGTTGTGTCGATGGGCTACAAATTGAAAACAAAGATGCATTAAATAAATTGATGCAAAATCTATATAATGAAGCACTAACCGCGGAGACAGTATGAGTCAGACAAGACAAGAACGAAGGAGAGCAGAACGAGCTGCAAAGAAAAATGAAGAACAGTTTCAACTCCATTTTGAGATGTTGCAGCCTTGGTCTACTTTTGTGATGAAGACACAATTGCCCCCAAAAATTCTGGAAAAGATGATCCGAATCACAGATAAGATTGTTGATAATGCGGAAAATGAAAGAAGTCATGGGGAATATCTTGCAGGACAGATAGAACATGAACTTTGGGTGGAACATGAAATTTTACGAAAAGAAGAAGTGATGGATTTTTTCTTGGATGTTGCGAGAAATTATGTGGTTCAAGCACAATGTCAAAATGAACCATTTAACAGACCAGCAATTCTTGCAGAAGAATGGTATACTCAGATGCTTTCGATGTGGATCATATCTCAAAAGGATAATGAATATAATCCTACTCATGTTCATACACAATGTGATCTTTCATCCGTAATGTATCTTAAAATTCCAGAATACTTACCTACTCGTAAATTCAATAGAACAGAAGATGATGGTGCAATTACCTTTTCGGGCCCCGCAGGGAAATGTCACCGATGGGGAAAGCCAACAATGACAATGCAACCAGCAGTAGGAGATTTTTATATATTTCCTGCATCTCAACAACATTGGGTATATCCATTTAGAACACCAGATGGAAAGGGAGAAAGAAGAAGTGTTTCTTTCAATGTAATATTTTCAAGTAAAACAGAACAAGAAGAATATAAAAGACAACAGGAGGAACAACAAAATGACAAATTATGATATGGATGAATTAGAAAGGCAAAGAGATAAAGAAAATCGTATGACTTCTAACACTACAAGAAGTAGAATAATCCAACCAGAGTCAGAACCACAAGCAGCAATAACATTAGAAATTTCTGATGATATGATATTGAAATTATCAATGTTGGCACATGAGAGAGGAATTACTCTCAATAAGATGATTAATATCGCATTAAAAGATGGTCTAAGGAGTGAAAGCAATCCTTTTGAAACATCCAAACCACAACTCTTAAACGAAAATAATTAATATTAATGATAATATTTGAGAAAGTCTCTTGGAGAAATTTTCTTTCCACAGGAGACGCCCCAACAACTGTTCTCTTAGACAGATCATCAACTACTCTTATAATAGGTGAAAATGGATCTGGTAAGTCAACAATCTTAGATGCATTGACTTTTGCACTTTTCGGAAAACCATTCCGTAATATCAACAAGGCCCAGTTAATCAATACAATTAACGAAAAGGGATTACTGGTTGAAATCGATTTTATTATTGGGAAGAGAAAGTACACAATTCGTAGAGGGATAAAACCCAATAAGTTTGAGATTCTACAGGATGGAAAACTGATAGATCAACTCGCAAACAATCGGGATTATCAAGACTATCTGGAAAAAGTGATTCTCAAGTTGAATTACAAATCTTTCACACAGATAGTTGTTCTTGGAAATTCTTCCTTTGAGCCATTCATGCAACTGAAGCAGTCAGATCGAAGAACTATTGTAGAGGATCTACTGGACATCCAAATCTTTTCTTCAATGAATGGTATTTTGAAATCCAAGAACTCAGAGTTGAAAAACGATATGGGAACTCTGGAAATCGAGAAGGGATTATACAAACAGAAGATTGAGATCCAAGAGGATTATATTGAGAGATTGAAGGAAGATAGTAAATCGGTCATCTCCCAAAAAGAAAAGGAGATTGAACGATTTGAAACAGAAAAAGAAACGGCCAAAACTAAAATAGATGAACTTCAATCTGAAATAGGAACTCTTGGTGAAAAACTGTCAGATGAGAATTCTATCAAAAAGAAATCTGCTGACTACGAAAAGGTTCAAGATCAGATTGAATACAAACTGAAACAGGAAGAAACTGAAATATCTTTTTATGAAACGAATTCTACTTGCTCAACTTGTAAACAAGTCATTGATGATGAGTTTAAGAAAGAGAGGGTGATTGACATTTCTAAGAAGATGGATGAGAAGAAAGATGGCCTGGATAAGATTCAAACAGAGATTGATACTTTAGAAAAGACATTGAAGGAGTATCGGGAAATCGGAGGACAAGTTGTTGAGAAGAATAAGCAACTTGTAGTAACACAATCTAAGATGGAATCTCTTGCAGAGAATATTCATAGAATTGAGAGAGAAATTAATAAACTCAAGAATGAGAAAAAGAATGATAATTCGATAGAGAAAGAATTGCACATATTAAAGGAGAATTTAGAACAATCCTTACAGGACTATGCAAAGTTGTCGGAACAGAAAAAACTCCATGAATATGCCCATGAACTGCTCAGAGACTCCGGCATTAAAACAAAGATTATTAGACAGTATGTTCCTATCATAAACAAGTATGTAAATAAATATTTAAACGAACTTGACTTTCTTATCAACTTTTCAATTGATGAAAACTTCAACGAAACGATTCAATCTCAGTATCGTGATGAATTTTCGTATGCATCTTTTTCTGAAGGTGAGAAGATGAGAATTGATCTTGCATTATTGTTCACATGGAGAATGGTTGCAAAGCTCAAGAATAGTGTGAACACGAATCTTTTGATCTTGGATGAAGTATTTGATTCATCTTTGGATGCAGAAGGAACAGATGCATTTCTGAAAATCATCAATACACTTGATGCAAATACAAATGTGTTTGTGATCTCTCATAAGGGGGAGATACTTTTTGACAAATTCATTTCGACAATTAAATTTACGAAAGAAAAACAATTCAGCAAGATAGAGGCAACATGAGTGACTTGATATGTGAACTGGTAAAAGAAGATGATCCTTTTTTAAGGGAAGTGCCAGATATTTTTGATTTTGATAGCCCACAAGTTGATCCAGAGAAATTGGAGAAACAGTTGCTCGAAAATATGTTTCATCATCGTGGATATGGTTTGTCTGCAAATCAAATAGGAATTCCTGTTGCTGCATTTGCAATGATGAATGGGTATGATCCAGTAGTGGTTTTTAATCCAGAAATTACAGAGTTTAGTGAAGAAACAACTTTTATGAAAGAAGGTTGTTTGTCCTATCCAGGCTTGTATGTGGCCATAGAACGAGCATACGGAGTGTCCACCAGATTTCAATTTTCTGACGGACAAGAACAGGCGGGAAATTTCATCGAACTGTCTGCAAGGATTTTTCAACATGAATCTGAGCATATGGACGGAGAGATTTTTATAGATAATGTATCGGGGTATAGATTAAAAGCTGCGATGCGCAAACGAAAAAAATATTTGAGAGAACTCAAAAAACAAAAGAAGGGGTAAAATGGCAGAAACAAGAGGTATCGAAGAAACGAAGGACATTCTAGATTTTATGTTCTCATTCGTTGAAGCAGTCGGTAAAGCACAAAAGGATGGAGAAATGACATGGAGTGATGCAAGATATTTCATCGATCCTGTAAAGAAACTGTTTGAAGCCGTAGATGACATCGAAGATGTTCTTCCAGAAATCGAAGATCTTTCAGAAGAAGAATACGATCAGCTCGTAGAATATGTCAAGGAGAAGTGGGATTATGACGAAGAAAATCTTGATTGGATCGTTGATACTGCAATTGAAGCAGGAAAATCCATATTAATGATGATTAATCTCAAAAAAGCATAAAAAAAACTTGACATTTGGCTCTAGGTTTGGTATAATAGTAGTGAAAGGTGAGGGAAGGTTCTCACCTATTTGATGAATCTCTAACGAGAATATATTATGAGTACTAATTCTTTAGTTGCGTATTTAAACGAAGACGGATCAGTTGTTTCATCCTATGTACATTACGATGGGTATGCAACTGGTGTCGGTGAAATGTTGTTAGAAAATTATAATACCGATAAGTGTGCGAGGGATCTTGCATCAACTTTGGGTTATGCATCTTCTTTGAGTGAGACAGTTGCTGCTTCTCATGAAGATCGTGCAAATTCGGATGAGGCCGAAACCTACGAATCATACGAAGATTTTGAAGAATACATTCGTGAGTGTAGTCATCTTGAATATGTTTATGTTTGGGATACTCATAAAGATGAATGGTTAGTTGCTACTTGGGAAAATACCAAGAAGAAGTTTCATAATGGAACTTGTTTCGATTATGAGTTTGAGAGTCATTGGAATGGTTTTGAAAGTCTGGTTACTGTTTACATTCGTGAAGGTAACGAGACTGTAACACGATACAGGAAGATGGTATCTGAAGGTAGAGTTGGTGATGAGTATTTAGATTACGCTTCGGAACTGGAAGAGGTGGTTTCAAGGTATCATCGTGCTGCTATGAAGGAAATTGCTCGGACTGCACTTGCTGCATAAAGGTATGTTACCTTTTCTCTGTGGGTAACACAGTATATATAATAATCAAGAATTCAAGACCACTTACGAGTGGTCTTGTTGTATAATGACATAAAATGGTTCGTTCTGTAATAGATTTAGTTAAAGAAAGAAAATATATCACATTTCCTGTCATTACAGATGTGAGGCAAACCAGAAGATATCATGTATTAAATGCACATATAAGAGAATTTGGATTTAAAGTTGGAGCAGAATTGGGTGTTTCTGCTGGTGAAAATTTCTTCCATTTATTAAATGCAAATCCTAATTTATTTTTATATGGTGTAGATACATGGGTTTTACAAGAAGATAATAAAATCGAAAATTATGATATAGACGAAAAATTAAAATTAGAACAACGCAAGAAAACTGTTTTTTCACAAGTATCATTTTATGGTAATAGATGTAAAATATATGAAGAAAGAACAGATGTGGCCCATGAACATTTTGAAAATGATTCTTTGGATTTTATTTTTATAGATGCAGATCACACTTATGAAAGTGTTAAAAAAGATATAGAATTGTGGACTCCTAAAGTGAAGACTACAGGAATGATTTTTGGACATGATTTGAATTGGGGATCGGTTGCCAGAGCAGTCGGTGAAAGTTTTCATCATTTTTATATTAATGCAGATTGTGTCTGGGCAGCTACCAGACATCATTATAAATTCAATAGGTAATTATGAAACAACACAATAGAAGAAATCGACAAGAAGAAGCAATCAAACGATTGGAGAAGACACTTGCAATGCATGAAGCAAATGCAGAATTAACAGTTGCAATCATGGAAGACAAGAAACTTTCTACTGGTGCAGCAGACAAAGTAGAATCAATTCGTCAGCACAAAATCAAGAGTGCTAAAACTACAATTGAGAACACAAAAGCAAAAATAATGAGGTAATGTCGATAAATAAAACAATACACGAATTTTGGAGAGATTGGGCAGCACTTGTCTATCTCTTCATTTGTTTAATTGATTTTTTTGTTGCTCCTTTAATATGGAACATTAGAATGGAAGCATATTGCACCAGTTTAGATGCTGGTGAGGTATGTAGTGTGACTCGTTGGATTCCCCTAACATTGGGGGCCGGAGCTATGTTTCACATTTCATTCGGAGCAATTTTAGGTGCAACTTCTCTCAGTAGACATAAAGAAATGTCTAGTAATAATAACGACAAGTCTGATTCTTAGTGGATGTTCGTGGCTCAATCCTTTTATATATTTTGAGGGAGAGAGTGGAGGAAGAGATACTTTACCAGTTGCAGTTGAAGAATTATATGAAATGTCAGAATATTGTGTTGAAGCATATCATTCTGCAAACGAAGAAAACAAGTTATACGAAATAAGAAATAATGAATTTTCATACCATGTGAAGCAAGATCAAGGTGTAACAATTTTGATCTTTAGAGGAACAGATAACGGAAAAAATATCTGGACTGATATCGATGCAAGACCTACTAAAGATGATGGATTAGGAGTCTATCTTCATAGAGGTTTTAAAGATGCTGCAACATGGATTTTTGATGACATAAAGAGAGATTATGAGTTAGAGAAAACAGTTTATCTTACTGGTCACTCATTGGGAGGGGCCATTGCACAGATCATAGGACTATGGTTGGACAATGCTGGATATAATGTTCAAATTTATTCTTTCGGTAGCCCCAAAGTCTCTACATCCTTTTTTGGAAACAGACCGATTCATTACAGGGTGGCTGTTCGTAATGATCCTGTGCCTTTTATGCCTCCTTATCCTTTTCTTCATTCCGGCATTTCGATAGATCCGAAAACTCTGGATTGGGAAGAAGGTGGAGAAGCAAACAGAGGGTCTTTTACAGAAATAGATGGAAGAGATCACTCTATAACATATTATTCAAGAACTTTAAACGCGAGATTAAAAGATGGCAAGTGATGTAAAAATTTTGAAAATGATTACTGGTGAAGAAGTCATGGCAAGGGTAGAAGACGATTTATCTGATGGTGGGGGTTTAATTACTCTTGATCATCCTATGACACTACAAGCAGTTCCTTCACAACAAACAGGACAAATGGGATTTGCACTTATTCCGTGGCTCATGTCAGGAAAGAGTGATAAAATAACAGTCTCAATAGATCATGTTATTGCACAAGATGATCCTCAAGATCAAGCAGAGAAAAATTATCTTGCAAATGTAACTGGTCTTACTTTATAATGTATAAACCTCTTCCAGATTGGGTAACAATCAAGTCATCCCCAATTGAAGGGCTAGGATTATTTGCAACTGAAAGGATTCCTGCTAACACTTTAATAGGGAGAATTCATGTTCCAAATGAAAAAGAAGAAAATGGTTATTTTAGAACTCCTCTTGGTGGTTTCGGTAATCACTCTGATGATCCTAATTGTACAAAATTGGTAATGGAAGACGGATCGTGGTGGATTGCCACAAACAAAGATATTATGGCCGGTGATGAGATCACATGGAAATATTCACTTTATGAAATAAAAACTTGACATTTCCTTTAAAATTTAGTATACTTATATTATGATGAATCTCTAAAAGAGAATATATTATGAACATTCGTGAAAATGCTGGAAGAACAGCAAAATATGAAGGACATCTATTTGAAAAAATTCTTGCAGAAAAATTAGGGTATAATGTTGATGGGAGATCAACTACCAAAGTTGATATTTTTGGCAAACATAAAATGTCTGTCAAAAATCCATCTGGTAAAAATACCCAAATTTCTTTATCAACTCAAAAAAAATTCATTAAAGCCTTCGGTCTTGAAGGAAACTGTTTGTCATTTGTGAATGAATTTTTTGGTGGAGAAAATTATATTGAATTTGATAGACATAGAAAAAAATGGTTTGAGATAGATGAAGATGTTAGAAATGACTTTTTAACTTTTCTCAATTCACGATTATCTGAATTGTTTGAATTCATTTTTACACATGGTTTTGAAATGGAAGATCATGTAAATGTATTTGCTTGGGCAACTGTAAAGAATGATGTAGATAGTGTAGTTTTTTTAGATTTAGAAAAAGTTAGAAAAGATTTTTCAAGAGGAATATGGACTGCAAATGATACTACATTAGAATTTCGTATTGATGGAATGAAACTGCTTCATATTCAAATGAAGGGATCTGGAAAAAAATATACCAATGGTTATCATGGTATAATGATTCATGTACATGGAAACTTCAAAAAAAGTTGGGAAATTGTTATTTGATATTCAACCAAGAAAATGTTCTTATGAAGATTTTTTGAAAGAAGTATCTGTTTTAGATGTAATGGATAAAACTGGCACATTTGC
>MPLT02080407.1_pt1 | contig 12132 bp, 12 predicted proteins | sample 1617391 | NCBI WGS metagenome assembly MPLT02 (sample SAMN05944800, study PRJNA350692) | marine metagenome | biome: marine; feature: ODZ; material: water; isolation source: 70 m water sample filtered on 0.2 um supor filter | place: Pacific Ocean | collected 2012-04-08 | depth 70m m
AGCCCTTGACGAAGAGCAGGTCGTTGCGCATGAGGTAGGCCATCCAGCCGGCCTTGCTGTCGAAGCCGAGCTTGGGCATGCGCGGCGGTCCCTCGACGAGTACGTAGCCGTCGCGCTGGCTGATTTTTTCGTCGTCCGGCAGGAAGTTGATGGTGGTGCCGTTCTCGTAAATGACGTGCTTGCGCGGCATGCGGCTGTGCTCGGTGACCGGCACGACGCAAATCCCCTGGCCGTGCACAAATGTCCGGCACCAGTAACAGACCTGCCGCGTTTTGTCGGAGATGTTGATGACAGTCTGCTTAATGCGCAGATGCGTGCCCTTGGCGGCGAGCCGGAAGTCGCGGACGATCTGGAAGCCGGTCGCCTCATCCTTGCCGCTGGTGAAGCGTGCCGATCGTGCGCCAGTGATCTCGCCCTCGTACGGGCCGCTCCAGAGCAGGTCGTGCCGGGGCAGGACGCGCTCCGGGCCGATGTCGAAGCGTCCGGCGCTCGAGCCGCCCTTGCCTTGGCTGTCGGACTCGCTGAGATAGAGTGTGTTTACGCCGTTGATCTCGTAGGCGAGTACGCGTCCGCCGGACGGCGCAAGCACTACGCGAGTGGTTTTGTTTTTCAGCTCGATGCAATTTTCGTAGCCGAACGCAGTGAGTGAGCGGGCACCCTTGGCGGCCAGCGCGACATTGCCAGATAGGCCAAGCAGAAGGCTGACAGCAAAAAAACCCTTGAGCATGTGAACCGGTTTCATGGCGGGAACGGTAGCCGTGTGGGCGTTTCCGGACAAGCCGAACCGGTGCTGGTCGGTGATGGGTTTGTTGGATGAATTAACTTTATGTTTAATGGATTTTTTAGAAGGATGAAGCGCTGTGCTGCCAGAGAATTGGTGGTCGGAAATAGTGAGCGATGAGTGACGAAAAGCAGTTTGAGATGATGGGTATCGACGGTAAGCAGTACGGCCCGCTTACTGAGTCGGAGTTGAGGGCGTACGTTTCACAGGGCCGAGCCAACTCGGAGACAAAGATTAGGCGAGTGGGTGACGAGTCGTGGCAACCGCTGGGTAACCTCCTCAGGATCGCTGCGCCCAAGGTGGTGAGTCAACCTCAGCAACTGGAGGCAGCTGTCCCGAGTGATATACCGCTGGAGGTCGGGTTGGCACTCAGCGAAGGCTGGCAGTTATTTAAGGAGCACGCGGGAATGCTAGTCGGTGCCGGGGCGATTTTTTTAGGAGTCCTGACGGCGGCTGGGTTAATCGGCGCGGTAATCCCCGCAGCGCAATTGCTGGTTCAGGGGCCGCTGATGGGTGGGCTGATTCTCATGATCCTGAAGCTGTCGCGGGAGGGTCATGCAGAGGTGGGTGATGTTTTTTTGGGTTTCCAAAACTACGGGTGGCTGCTGTTGGTGACCGTCATCCAAGGAGCGGTGATTTTTGCTGCATCAATTCCCGGACTTATTATGCTCATCATCGGGGCTGTCATGATGACACAAGAGTCGGGAGAAATGGGTGTCGGTTTGATGGTGGTGGGCGGAATCTTGATGTTCGTCCTGATGATCCCGGCCGTTACCTTAACCAATTTCGCCCTCTATCTGGTTGCAGACCGTCGAGGGACGTTTGGGGAGGCATTCTCGGCGGGCTACAAGGGAACCATAAAGAATTTATGGGCAGCCCTGGGGTTGATGTTTGTGATTAGTCTGGCTTTGATACTGGGGGTGATTCCCTGTATGCTTGGTTTGATAGTTACCATCCCCTGGTCGTTCGCCGTGATGGTCAAGGCCTACGAGCAGATGTTCCCATTGCCCAAGGATCAATCGGCCTAAGCTGGAGGCGAAACTGCCTTGGTCAATCGTGGATGAAAGGCTCCCGTTCATGAGACGAGTAATCGATCTTGGTTTGACGTTGTGTGTTTGGTGCTGGGCGCTTGGCCAAGCGCAGGCGGGGCCATGGCTTTTTACCGCTGACGAAAAGAAATCGAAGTTCGACATTGAGGTGACACTCGACCTTGGCCTTGTCAAGGAATCGGACGACGACTCCACCCGAGTAAAGGGTTCGATCATTGCCGAGCTTGAGCCGGATGAAGATCCGGAGACCATCCGTATCACTCACGTCGACGCCCAGCCGACCAAGTCCAAGCTGCAACTCAAATACTCGTTCGGGCCGTTTGGTATTCTCGGCAAGGCGAATTTCACGATGACAGATTTCCGGATCATGCTTGAGCCAGAGGACGCGGGAGAGGCGGCGGAGCTGGACGAGGACGGCAACTTTAACCAGATTGAAAATGTTCCGTCCATGACTGGCCTGGTGAAATACGACTTGGACACCGTAGCGGTGAAGCGCAAGGGTGAGATGGATCTGAGCGACCCGGAGGAAATGCCGGAGGACGCCCCCGAGCCGGAGCCATTCGATGTCGAGGGGCAGTTGACCTGGGACGGCGACGTGCCCGTACTGACGTTCGACTTTGACATCGAGCAGGAGTTGAAGAGCGACGAATTCAAGGGCATCACCGTAGAAGTCTCGGCCGAGGGCACGATCGTCGCGCGTGGCGAACGGCTGGTGATCGAACAGCCTGTGCTGACGATCGCACCCATTGATGGAGGCGGACTGCGGCTGAGTTGGGAGCCGAGTGATTACGTCCTCGAGGCCGCCACCGAGGTGACCTTTGCCGAGCCGGAAATCATCGAGCTGGACGAGGGGCAGGCGGAATATGTCGCCAAGCCAAGCGGAGACCAACCGCAACGCTTTTACCGCCTGCGTAGCCGGTAGCCGGGCGCTTGCGCTTGGCCAAGCGGGTGCGTCACACTCGCTGCGTGAGCTTTGTCACCCATCTTGAGTGCGCCAACTGCGGCAAACAGTTCACCGCTGGCCAGCCGCACAACCTCTGCACCGACTGCCAGCGGCCGCTCTGGGTTCGCTACGATCTTGATGCGGTGAAGTCGGCGTTCCCGAGGGAGCGCTTGGCCAAGCGCACGGCGGATCTTTGGCGTTACCGCGAACTGCTGCCGTACGCCGACCCGGCCAATGTCGTGTCACTGGGCGAGACCATGACGCCGATTCTTTCGCCGACCCGGCTCGGCGCCGAGCTTGGCCTGGGCAATCTGCTTTTCAAGGACGAGAGCCGGTTGCCCACCGGGAGCTTCAAGGCGCGCGGCATGGCACTGGCGATCACGATGGCCAACGAGTTTGGCATCCTGCGCGTTGCCTGTCCCACTGCCGGCAACGCCGGGGGCGCCATGGCCGCCTATGCGTCGCGTGCCGGGATGGAGTCGTACGTGTTCATGCCGGACGACACCCCGGTGATCAACATGAAGGAGACGCACCTTGCCGGGGCGACTGTGGTACGAGTGAATGGGTTGATTAACGATTGCGGCCGACTCGTGGGCGAGGGGCGCGAGCCGATGGGTTGGTTTGACCTCTCCACCCTCAAGGAGCCGTACCGCATTGAGGGCAAAAAAACCATGGGGCTCGAGTTGGCGGAGCAACTCGACTGGGAACTGCCGGACGTCATCCTGTACCCGACCGGCGGCGGTACCGGGCTGATCGGCATGTGGAAGGCGTTTGCCGAACTGGAGGCCATCGGCTGGTTGCCGCACGGCAAACGCCCCCGGATGATCTCCTGCCAGAGCGAAGGGTGCGCCCCGATCGCGAGTGCGTATGCGGCGGGCGAAAAACACGCGCCGCCGTTCGAGAACGCCCACACCGTGGCCAGCGGACTGCGCGTGCCGGTGGCGGTGGGCGACTTCATGATCCTCAACGCCGTCCGCGAAAGTGGCGGCAGCGCCGTGACCGCACCGGAGAGCTGCATCGAAGAGTGGATGACGCGCCTGGCCAAGCTGGAAGGGCTGGCGATCTGTCCCGAAACCGCCATCTGCATGGGAGTGCTCGACCAGTTGCTCGCGAAGGGAGAGATCCAGCCAAGCGAGCGCGTGCTCGTTTTCAACACCGGCGGCGCGATGAAATACCCCGACCTCATCGAGGAACCCACGCGCCACCACGACCTCGGCCAAGCGCCCGACTGGAAGGCGATAGCTGAGAGTTGAATTGAACGAATAACTCAAGTACCAACCTCTGGTCACTAATGAGATGAATCTGAGAAAAAATCCCCAGTTGGCGAAGACTTGGTTATTTTTCCTGTTGTTGCTCCCGCTTGGTCAAGCGGCGGAGGCGGCTAAGCCGAATGTTTTGTTCATCGCGGTGGATGATCTTAACGACTGGGTTGGGGTGCTGGGTGGGCATCCGCAGGCGCGCACGCCGAACATCGATCGCCTGGCCAGGCGCGGGACGCTCTTCACCAACGCCCACTGCTCCGCGCCGGGTTGCAACGCCTCACGCTCGAGTTTGCTCAGCGGATTGCGGCCGTCGACCACCGGTATTTATGCCAATGCCCACGACTGGCGGCAGGCGCCTCGGCTGAAGGGGGCGGTCACGCTGCCGAGGCATTTCAGGGACACCGGCTACCTCACATTGGGTGCCGGCAAGCTGTTTCACGCGCACACTTTTTTCGATAAGAAAAACCTCAGCGGCTACCCCGATCCCGGGGCGTGGCACGATTATTTTCCGTCCAAGACTCAGCAGATGCCGGAGGAGGCCGTGCCGGAAAACTGGCCGGTCAACAGCAGTCGAAAGTTTTATCGGGGCCATTTCGATTGGGCGCCGCTGCAAATCCGAAACGCCGAAATGGCTGATGCGAAGGTTGTCTCGTGGGCGGCCAAGCGCTTGGCCAAGCGACACGAGCAGCCGCTGTTTTTGTCGGTCGGGATTTACCGGCCGCACGTGCCGTGGTACGCGCCGCAAAAATATTTCGACCGATTCCCGCTCGATGAAATCCAGCTGCCGAAACACTTGAAGGGCGATCTCGGCGACGTACCCGCTGCCGGTCAAAAAATGGCCAAGCGGCATTGGCACGAGTGGATCACTGAAAATGGCCAGTGGAAAAAAGCGGTGCAGGGCTACCTCGCCTCGCTCGCGTTCGCCGACGAAATGGTGGGCGAACTGCTCGACGCACTCGACAACGGCCCGATGGCCAACGACACGCTGATCGTTTTTTGGGGCGACCACGGCTATCACCTTGGCGAGAAGGAGAGTTGGGAGAAGTTTGCCCTGTGGGAGGACACCACCCGCGTGCCGCTCATCATCGTCGATCCGGGCCGAACCAAGCCAGGCACCCACTGCGATTCACCGGTCAGTTTGCTCGACTTGTACCCAACGCTCATCGAGTTGTGCGGGCTTGGCAAGCCGCCGCAGTCGCTTGAGGGCAGCAGTCTGGCCAAGCGCTTGGCCAAGCCGGGCGCTAAAACTGATCGTGTCGTCATTACCACTCAGGGCAGGAGCAACCACGCAGTGAGGTCGAGCCGGTATCGCTACATTCGGTACGCCGACGGCAGCGAGGAGTTGTACGATCACGAGACCGATCCGCACGAATGGCACAACCTCGCCGGCGACCCCGGCTTGGCCAAGGTGAAGTTGCGCCTGGCCAAGCGGCTGCCCGCCGTAAACGCTGAACCGGTCGTGGTTCGCCGCAGACAATGAATACTCGAATCCAATTTTTGACGATCCTCGTTTTAGTGGCAGCACTGCTGCAGGGCTGTACGGTTACGGGTAGCTTGGCCAAGCGACCGGCATCGCTAGGCCCCGACAACGGCACGCTGATCATCGTTGGGGGCGGCGGGATGCCGAAGGTGATTTTTGACCGCTTCTTTGAGGCGGCCGGAGGACGGGATGCCAAGCTGGTCGTTGTGCCCTCGGCGGGAACAAAAGCGACCTACGATGACTCCGATCGCTCGGTGAAAATGTTCGAGGCGGCCGGGGCGACGAATGTGCACCTGCTGCACACGCGCGATCCCAAGGAAGCCGACACGGATGAGTTCGTCGCGATGTTGAGCGACGCTAAGGCAGTTTGGTTTGCTGGCGGCCGGCAATGGCGTCTGGCCGATTCCTATTTGAACACGAAGACCGAGGCGGCGTTTCACGCCGTGCTCAATCGGGGCGGGGTGATCGGTGGCAGCTCCGCCGGGGCGACGATTCAGGGCTCGTACCTCGTGCGCGGTGCGCCGGAGGGAAATCATATCATGATGTCTCCCGGCCACGAGGAGGGGTTCGGATTTTTGCGCAACTCAGCCATCGACCAGCATCTGCTTGCGCGAAAACGGGAGAACGATCTGCTGCCGGTCATTCGCAGGCACCCGCAATTGCTGGGCGTCGGGATCGATGAGGCAACGGCCATCGTGGTGAAGGGCCGCACCGCCGAGGTCATCGGCAAAAGCAAGGTGCTCTTCTACGACCTCGCGCTGGAGAAGACGCTCGGCGAAAAATTCTACATCACCCTCGACCCCGGCGATCGTTACGATCTCAAGACCCGCCGCGAGCTGCCGGCAAAGTAGCGCTTGGCCAAGCGGGCAGATCAACTCGTACTCATCCTTTGTTCTCCTCCCTCGCAATCGATTCCTTCTCGATGACGAAGTACGAGGGGCGATTAGGAGGACGAAGTTGGGTGCTTTCTCCCACTTGGTCAAGCGCGTTCGGTGGTCGCTGCTGCGCCTACTCCGTCTCCCTCAGAAAAACCTCGCCTCTTTACAATGCGTCGTCTGCGCCGGATGATGCGCGCGTTTTATGAATATTAGTCTACACGATGGGCCGCTGGCGGAACTGGAGTGCGATGCCCTGGTCGAGCCGTTGGCCGGCGGCGCGGCGCTTGGCCAAGCGGCTGAGGCGCAGATCGCCGCGCTGCGCGAGTCGGGCGAGATCGCCGGCAAGCCAAGCGAGTTGACCATCCTGCACGAGCCAAAGGAACTCGCTGCCAAGCGATTAATGCTACTGGGGGTCGGTGATGCGCTCGATGCGAATCAAGCGTTTCGCATGGCTGGCCAAGCGGTGAGGGGGGCACAGCAACGCAAGTTCAAGCGTGTCGCGATCGCATTGGCCGATGGAGAGCTGGTCCGCGCCGTGGCGGAGGGCTGCGCGTACGGCGGGTACGAGCGGCCGAAGTACAAGAGCGACGACTCGGCCGCTGCGGTGGAAGAGATTTTGATCGTGGCGCCGGGCGCGGACACGGGCGTGTTCGAGGCCGGGCGCATTGTCGGTGAGTCGGTGAACGTGACACGGCGTCTGGTGGACACGCCGGCGAATGACCTTGGCCCGGAGGAGTTTGCCGACATGGCCGAGTCGATGGGCAAGGCGGCCGGGTTGGATGTCGAGGTTCTCGACGGACCGGCGCTCGAGGCGCTCGGGGCTGGTTCGCTGCTGAGCGTGGCCAAGGGCTCTGCAAGGCCGCCACGGCTGGTTCGCCTAAGCTGGAAGCCGGCAAACGCCACCGGCGACTCGCACCTGTTTCTTGTCGGCAAAGGCGTGACGTTTGACACCGGAGGCCTGTCGCTTAAGCCGGCGAACTCGATGGAAAAAATGAAGTACGACATGGCCGGCGCGGCTACCATGCTCGGGGCGATCACGGCGATCGCGCGGCTGGGTTTGCCGCAGCGCGTTAGCTGTTTGCTTGGCTTGGTTGAGAATATGCCCAGCGGCACGGCCACCCGACCGGGGGACATCGTGCAGGCGATGAACGGCAAGACCATCGAGGTGATCAACACCGATGCCGAGGGACGGCTCGTTCTTGCCGATGCCCTGACGTACGCCGTGCGCGAGGGCGCGACTCACATGATCGATGCCGCGACATTGACCGGTGCCGTAAGCGTTGCGCTGGGCGCGGTGAACATCGGCCTGATGAGCAACAACGATTCGTTGCAGTCGCACATCACCACCTCCGGCCGGGCGATCGGCGAACAGTTCTGGGCGCTGCCGATGAACGACGAATATCTCGAGCCGATGAAGGGCGACCTGTCCGACCTGCGCAACGCTGGCACGGACCGCAAGGCCGGGACAATCACGGCGGCCAAGTTTCTCGAGCAATTTGTTGACGGCACACCATGGGCGCACCTCGACATCGCCGGCACGGCCAACCTCGACAAGGGGGTGCCCAACGCGCCGAATGGAGCCTCCGGAATCGCGGTGCGTTCACTCGTGCGCGTGGTCGAAAACTGGGCGAACGGAGGGCTCGGATGATTTCCGCACAGGAAGCCATCGCCCGGCTGAAGGAGGGCAACGAACGATTCGTCTCCGGCAGTCCGCTGCTGGAGTCGTTGGCGAATCCGGAGCGCCGCAGCGAGCTGGCGTCCGGTCAGGAGCCGTTCGCGATTATCCTCGGCTGCTCTGACTCACGCGTGCCATCGGAGATTGTTTTTGGTTTCAGCCTCGGCCACCTGTTTGTCATCCGCGTGGCCGGCAACATCGTCGCGCCATCGCAGATCGGCAGCATCGAGTACGCCACGACTCAGTTCGGCACGCGACTGGTCGTGGTGTTGGGGCACCAGAATTGCGGCGCCGTCTCGGCGACAATCAGCGAGCTGCGACAGCCAAGCGAAGATCGGTCACCAAATCTCAGCGCGATTGTCGATCGGGTTCGCCCGGCGGTGGAGCCGTTAATGGGCGGGGACGCGGACGAGGCCTCGTTGCTCCAGCGCGCCGTGCAGGCGAACATCCGCCAATCAGTCGAGCAACTCCGCGCCGGCTCCGACATCCTCTCAAGCCAAGTGCAAAATGACGGCCTCGAGATCGTCGGCGCACAATATTCGTTGAGCACCGGCCGGGTGGAATTCCTCTAGCCACAAACCGGACTCGCTGGCTCGTCCCTCCATTTTTGCGCTTGGCTGAAGATGGGGGGGCGAGCCTGCGAGTCCGCAAAACTCATCCCAAACAGGCCAAGCTTTATGCCCAGGCGGGTGGGTTGGCCAAGCGGAACAGGCGTTCGCCGGCGTGGGGGACGAGCAGGATGCCTTCGTCCTCGCGGTTGGCAAAATCCTCCGGGTTGATCGTCGCGGGATCGCGGTAGCCAAGGTTGATTTGCTTGCACTTGGCCTCGGGGATTTGGGTGGCCAGCGTGACCTCGGCGCGTGGCGTCTCCACCCCGTTTTCGTAGGTGCCCAACCCCTTCACATGCACGCAGTGCGCCAACGCACCCCACGGCATGTCCTTGAATTGATCCCATTGCTTGAGGAAATAGTCGCGGCAATGGTAGCCGACTTTCTCGATCGTTTCGCCGTGCGCGATGCAGACATCGCTGATGTGCGGCGCGTAAATGATCAGCTCGCCGCCATCAGCCAGAACGGACTCGAGCTTGTACATGCATTTTCCGGCGGTCCAAATTTCATCGTACATCTCCGGGGCACAGGCGAGGATCGTGTGGAACGACTTGTCAATCGTGCGCGTGTGGCGCTCGGAGGAAAGGTCGGCGGCCGCAGACCACGCCTCCTCGATCGGCCCGGCGAACAGTCCACTCATGCCGTCGCTCTCGACGACCATGCAAAAGGCGAGCTTGGGGATTTTTAACATCGCTCCGGCGCGATCGACGACCTTTCGCACCGGTGTCCACTTGTGGCCGATGATTTTCGGTGTTGTGATCACGGCACCGAGCCAATGGAAAAAGTTCAGCACCTGCGGCCCGGCGACGCCGGGGAAGAGGTATTTGTTGCCGCCGGAAAAACCGACGACCTCGTGCGGGAAAACCGGCCCGATGATCACGATGTGATCGTAGTCGAACAGCTTGGCATTGACCTCCACCGGCACGTCCATCTCAAACAATCCGCCGCTGAGGTCGCTGATTTCGTCGGCGGAAATGGTGCCGATGTTTTTGAGCGCGCTGGGGTCGTCCCACGCGTGATTGAAAAACTGCACCGCAGCGTATTGGCCGGTGCGCTCGTCGTGCGTGATCTCCAGCCGTTGCTCGATCGCTGCCTCGCTCATGGCCTGATGCGTGCCCAGCGCGATCATGACATCGATCGCCGCCGAGACACCCCCGACTTGCTCGTGGATCGCCTTAAACATCGTCCCCACCGGCGCCGTGCGCGTGGCATCGGGGACGATGAGCAGCACCTTGCGACCGCGGAACTCCTCCTCCGGCATCGCCTTGGCCACGACCTCGACCGCCTGCTCATCGGTGAGCAGTCTGCCCTCGGATACTTTTTTGGAAAAGACCCCCACGGCGCGTCAGATGGTTTGGCTGAGGAACCCGCCGTCGACTACGATGTCGGAGCCGGTCACGAAGCTCGCCGCCTTTTCGCTGGCCAGATAAACCGCCGCACCGGCCAGCTCGCTTGGATCGCCGAAACGGCCCATTGGCGTGTGGCCGAAAATCGATTTCGCCCGATCGCTTGGCGTGCCGTCCTCATTGAAAAGCAACTTCTTGTTTTGTTCCGCCGGGAAAAATCCGGGCGTGATGCTGTTCACGCGCACGCCTTTCGTGGCCCACTCGCGGGCGAGAAATCGGGTGGCGCTCAGTACGGCCGCCTTGGAGGCGGAGTAGGCGATCACCTTCGAGAGTGGCAGGTGCGAGGTGACGCTGGCGATGTTGATGATACTGCCCTTGCCGCGCTCGCACATCGCAGGTCCAAACTCCTGGCACGGCAGCAGAAAGCCGCCGACGAGGTTCAGGTCGAACACCTTGGCCCAGGCCGGTTGCGGGATATTCTCGAACGGCATCTCCGGTGTCACCGTGGCGTCCGGGTCGTTGCCGCCGGCGGCGTTGAGCAACACGGTTGGCGAACCAAGCGCTTGGCCAAGCGCCTCGTGGCACGACTTGAGGCTGGCGGGATCCATCGCATCGCAACTAAAAAACTGCGCCTGGCCTCCGGCATCGGTAATCTCCTTTACGCGAGCCTCGCCGCGCTCGGCACTGCGGCCCACCACGGCAATCTTCGCCCCGGCCCCGGCCATCGCCATCGCGCAAGCCCCTCCTAGTGCTCCGGTGGCACCAATCACCACCGCAACCTCTCCGGTCAAATCAAACAGATTTCCTGACATGGCTGCGCAGTGTCCACCAGCCGATCGCTTGGTTGAAGGAAAATCCACTCCGGCCAAGCGCTTGGCCAAGGTGACTTTTTTACGTTTGCACGGCTTTAAAATCAGACGTATGGTTCGCCGCTCATGAAATGGATTCTCTTAGTGTTGGCCATTGCGGCCGTGGTTTTCCTGCAACTTAAGCCTAGCAAAGTCGGCGTGAAACGCGGCGACGACGGGCTGTATTACAAGGCCGGGGAGACGAACGTTTATACCGGCCCCGGTACCGTCTTTCACCCCAACGGAACCAAGGCACAGGAGGGGCAGATCAGCGAAGGCAAACCCACCGGCCCGTGGAAACAGTGGCACGCCAACGGCCAATTACACTGGGAGGGCAACTACAAGGACGGCAAACAGGATGGCGACTGGGTGCAGTACGACGAGACTGGCAAGCAGGTTGAGAAATTCACGTACTTCGATGGCGTCAAGCAGGCACCGGCCGACCCCACCGCCACCCAGACACCCGACAAGGCAGATTCCGCTTCAGCGCCCGCTGAAGCACCAGAAGCAAAACAAGAACCCAAAAAAGAATAATGGTGATGACATGAAACCCATTCATCTCTCCCTGTTGGCGGCGACTGCAGTCATGGTCGCCGGGTGTGCGTCGGCCAAATTCGCTGCGAACAAGCAAAAGGTCACGCGGTACGAGCCCAAGCTGTAAAAGAAGGCGAACGGCCTCTATTACGCCGCTGGCCAAGACAAACCCCACACCGGCACACACACGGCGTGGTATGCCAATGGAGAGCTGGCCTGGGTGGGTCACATGAAGGAGGGAGTTCGTCACGGCTAATACACCCAATGGCGTGCGGTGAAGGATCTCCTCCACGTGAAGGGCCAGTACAAGGACGGCGAACGCGATGGCGACTGGGGCCAATGGTATTTCAACGGGCATAAGGAGATGGCTTCCACGTACACCAAGGGCAAGGCGGGTAATATCGTCTACTATTCCGAGGACGGCGAAGTCATCCCGCACAGCGTGTATTTGGCCAAGCTACACAGGGGAATTAATAAAGAGAGGAGACAATCCGATTGGTTGCAATCAGCTGGGGATTCACAGGGAGCGATGGGTTACTTGGGCGGCAGTGGTGGCGGCTCCATCGGTCTACCCGGCGGCGGGTCTGCCAGTGACTATCACAACTCGACCATCGGCAAGTAGCCCGGCCGACAGCCCGTACGTTTTGGTGGGGTACTGTTTCTTTTTGGAGATACAGCCTTGATTTGAACGGGCGTCTCGTTGATTTTCTCCGCATGAGATTTTTGCC
>MPLT02306480.1_pt1 | contig 12105 bp, 5 predicted proteins | sample 1617391 | NCBI WGS metagenome assembly MPLT02 (sample SAMN05944800, study PRJNA350692) | marine metagenome | biome: marine; feature: ODZ; material: water; isolation source: 70 m water sample filtered on 0.2 um supor filter | place: Pacific Ocean | collected 2012-04-08 | depth 70m m
AGTCGCTTGGTTAGGAGGACTAGCATATGCATCTCACTCTACGTTCTCGTCGGAGAGAATCTTTCCGCTATCGATTCTGATTACCCGGGTTGCGAATTCGACCAAGGACTCGTCATGGGTTACGAAAACGCAGGTTATCCCCTCTGCTTCACACGCCTTGACTAGTACTTCCATGACTGCAGTTGAGGTCTTCGAGTCGAGGTTTCCTGTTAGTTCATCACCTAGTAGGAGACGAGGAGTCTTGGCTAGGCTTCTTGCGATTGCGACCCTCTGCTGCTGACCTCCACTAATCTCAGCAGGGAATCGGTCGATTTCTTCAGCAAGCCCGACGAGGCCGAGCAGTTCCCTAGCCCTCTCCTCGTCCCTACTACCGGATAGTTCCTGGATGAGCAGGAGATTCTCCAGAACGGTTAGATCCTGGAGTAGATTGAAGAATTGGAATACGTATCCTATGTTGTCTCTCCTGAACTTTGTCATTTTCTCTGAGTCGTTTGAAGGCACTAATGATCCTGAGAAAGAGTAGCTTCCCGAGGTCGGGCTATCCAACGCAGAGAGGCAGTTTAGCAGAGTTGTCTTCCCCGAACCAGATGGCCCGAGTAGGATGATCCTCTCTCCTTCACTGACTTCCAAGTCTATCCCATCAAGGGCCTTTACAGTCCCAGATGGCATCACATAGTGCCGTCTTATATTGCGCATTTTCAGTATATTTTCCATCTATTTCACCACAATTCCGATTCACTTCTATTGGCTTATCTCTACTTCCGAAGGTCATTACTCTGAGGCTCCTGCAAAGAATGACATGGATTCCTTGAACAACTCTTCCCTTCTGTGTCTTTTGTTGTCCCTAATCTTGAGCCATGTGAATCCTATTGCTAGCAGGATGACGAATGGGATGAACGCCTCTGCGTGATATCGCTCCATGACCTCGATTATGCCCCTTGCAGTGTAGGCCCATGTTATCGAGGCTGCCGTGCCGCCAATGAAGCACGCGGCGAGAACCCTCTGGAACCTCATTCTGGCTACCAGACCAAGCATTGCCCCAACAAGTACGCCGCTAGCCATGAAAGGGATCCAGACGAAGACTATCAGGAACGGGAAGCCGTACCTGTCAATTCTCTTCATATTCTTGTGAGCCACATACTCCACCGAAGAAAGGATGTCCCCCATGAAGGGGTTCTGCAACAGGGCCCCTGGGATGCCACCTCTCTTCGCCACCATTGCCTCTCCTGTGTGCTCTTCTGAGCCCTGCTCAACCCTTCCTGCTACCGCTCGATCCCCCAACGTTGATTTCTCGTTCCTAGCACTAACTACCAGTTCACGGCCATCCAAGAGGTGTTCAAGGTCTGATCCTAATTGTTCTCTCAGGTCTCCTTGAAGATGCTCATAAGTAGGCTTGAACAGGAAGTAAGCGAACTTCGTGACTGGTCGGTAGATTACCCTGACGAAGACGGCATCCTCATCTGCCATAATTGCAGAACCATAGTCTGCTACGTCATGTTTCCTGAACCATCTCGACATGCTTTCCCTGAACGATTCCTCGATTTTTCCGAACCGCCCGATCGTGGAGAAGAATTCGCTGTAGTCATCAGATAGGGCAACTCTCCCTGCATCGAACGTTTCGAAATCTGAAGTTTCTCCCTGGCCATCATTTGGGTCTGTGCAAACCGTCTTTATCTGGAGAGGCCTCATCTCTCCAAATATTCGGAACTCATTCAGGATATCTTTGATAATTGTTCCTTTGACTTCGATTGGGGACATGATCGTCTTCCTTGTAGTTCTGTACTGAATGAAAACGTCTACTGATATTGCCCGATCCTGAATTCTTATAGATTCCAAATCTGGATTAATTTGTAGCCTCTTGCAGGCATTTTCTATAGTTCTGGAGATTAGCCTCTCCATTTGTTCACTGGACAGGAGATCATCTGTGTCCCTATGGTACAATCTGTGCATTAGTGGGTATTGGACGCAAAGGAAGAAGACGGACATTCCAAGTGAGACCATGGCCATGTACCAAGGCGGGACTTCTGCGTTTCCTCCTGTGAGCATTGCAGTCTCTCTACCTCCAACCCACTCTGCCCCCATCAATCCCCACCCCCAAACCCCCATTCTCTGGATGGTGAAACAGGCTCTTTTGTCATCATCGAATTCCTTCATCTTCCTATGGGTCTCATCGGATCCGAATAGAGATGAAGAAGCGCTGGTATGCAACTCTATTTCTACATCCTTTGTGGTAAATCCTGGGTCTCCCTCTTGGCTCAATGATTCGTTTTTCTTCTCGGAAATCTCATCTTCGGGCAAATCTGACCAGTCATTTGAGCTGTTTTCCGAAAAGAATACGACTACTCTCACAAAGTAGTCACCATCAGCCAGATCATCCTTAATGAGTTCCAATTCCAGGTCTCCGAGACCACCTGCTCTGAGTTCTATTTCTGGAGCAGTTTCGGTTTGAGATTCATTGGCGGCTGACGCATTCCAGACAAAAACAGAAATTACAGAAGAAGAGGATGCTGGGACGTTGTGGCTTTCGATTCTCAGATCATCTTTCTCGACCCATGTGTCTATCCAAACCTCACCCCTCTTGTCAACGCAATCATTTGGGTCGAGAATTGTTCCAGAGAGTGCATCATCGATAGCGATTGAATCTCCCATAATTAGTCCAGACGAGGCAAGGGATATCGAGCCGAAGAAGATCAGGCCGGCCATAAGTCCGAAGACCAAAGTGTAGTCGTCGAATGTCTGGGGGACTACTGTGTTGTACAGAAAACTCTGACCTGGATTCTCGCGCCTATCCCTAATCCTGTCCAATTCTATGTCTATCCGGTCATCCGCTTCAGAGTTAGTATTGTCTTCAGTGGATTGTTTTTCCTCGTGCTCGAGGGATGTTGACGGAAGGATGTCTTCGTCCATTGGAAGCAGACGAGTGGGTCGGGCGTATGTGATATTTGTCACGGAAACTACTGTTCAATTCAGCAAACTTGAGTTTCTGATTGTGATTAAATTGTTAGTATGGTCGAGAAAAAGTGCGGAGGCAATTTTAATGTCCTCCTACTACGTAGGAGGAGTATGTCGAGTGGCAACGCGGTGAGGTCCCGCCTGTCTCTGATACTAGTGGCGGTAATGATTCTCCCCACTGTTCTTTCTATCAGCCAACTTGGCACGGGTTCCCAAGACCTGGAAGATATAGCGGAGAAGAAGGAAACTATCGAGGTTCCAAGCTTCTTACCATTCGATCAAAGTTCAGTGGACTTCGAAGATCCTTCTCACGGCTGGAATTGGGAAGAAGGGAACACAGGGAAGGCGGCGCTATACTACAGAACGGCAAGCTATGTTCCAATCAAAGACTGGGAGCAAGTGACCGGGGAGGGCTTTGTCTCAGGCTGGCATGCACTGGGTCACGAGTATCCGATCCCTTCAGATTGGAAGAGTGAGCTTGAAGAAATGGGGATGGAATGTAGGACATTCTTCGCACCCCAGGGATTCCATTGCGATGTACCTCGACTGAGTCCTGCAACTCTTCATGATGCAGGGGTTATTGGAGCATTTCGTCTAGCAAATATCGACAAGATTGCTCCGGATACGTTTCCCATACTGCATGGGGAGTCGAATGATAACGCTAAGATGGAGGGCGACAAATACCTAGTCAGGGTCCTTCTCTCTGGCTCTGGCCACATGGCTGATTTACTGAAGACTGGAGTGGAGTTGAGGGACTATAGGCTCGAAAGGTTCGTAGATGTGCTAGTAGATGCAAGGGAAATAGAGACGTTGTCTGAGCAACCATTCATCGAATGGATCGAGCCGATTTATTCTCCAAAGTTTGACAATCAACAAGCTTCCGAAATAATCGGAGCGAATTGGGTTGCCGACTCATCGAACATGATGAGTCATGGCGGGGCAGTTACTGGTGATGGGGTAATCGTTGCAGTTATGGACTCCGGCCTAGATACTGCAGTGGAGTGTAGTAGCCTACCCAACTGCAATACTCTGAATTCTGGAATACACGCAGACTTCGCTGGCAGAATTATGGGTGTCGTATCATACAACAACTGTGGTGTGTGCTCCGATGGAACCGGTGGCCCTAACGACTACAATGGCCATGGAACGCATGTCGCAGGCTCTGTTCTGGGAGACGGTAGCAACTCGCCGACGGGAGAGGACAATAGCGGAATGGCCCCGGGGGCACAGCTTTTCATGCAAGCAGTTGGCTATGGGAACAATGACGGTTCCCTGGCCCCTCCTAGTTACGAAGACGCATATGCCGAGGCCCATGGAGCCGGAGCCAGGGTTCACACCAACTCCTGGGGAGTGGGCCCGGATGCGTGCGGTGCTACGTCGTCCTGCTGGGCGTACTACTCAACGGACACAATGGAACTAGATGCAGCCGCCAATCAATACCAGGATCTGACGGTTTTATTCGCGATGGGGAATGACGGCAGGGACTGCTACTACACCTCGTTCGGTTCTGCAAATTGCCCGGGTGGCCAGGATGGCGAAGTGAATCTGGGGGCCCTGAATAGACAGGCCACAGCGAAGAACATCCTGTCGATAGGGGCATCTGAGAACGTTAGAAACACCCTGGCAATGCACTCACGGAGTTACTTCAGTGTATGTGGAAATTGCGATTGGTATGGCTCTCCCATCAAAACTGATCTTGAAGGAGATAATTCAGAGGGGATGGCGGCTTTCTCCAACAGAGGCCCTACTAGCGATGGGCGAATCAAGCCAGACATCGTAGCACCTGGAACTTGGATCCACTCGACAAAAACTTCCCTCAGGGATACCGGTTCAGACTTGGGGGACCACTACACTGTGAAGCGTGGAACTTCCATGGCGACCCCAATTACTGCAGGTAGCGTAGCTCTAGTAATCGAGCACTTAAACGCTCATGGGTACAATTGCAACCTTGCTTACAACTCAGCTAGCGACAACTGTCCCGAGTCTGCTCTGATTAAGGCCATTCTGAGTGCTTCTGCACATGACATGCTAGGTCAGTACACCTCCGGCGGCGATGGTGAGAATGGTGCCGCAGAAAAGGCCCCGAACAGTCACGAGGGCTGGGGAAGGGTAGACCTCGAGAGAGCCATGGGAAGCGGCTTCTCAGAAGGTATCGAAATCACGACATCGGATAGTCACTCTTTCAAATTGAGCGTCCCCGATACGGGGATCCCCAGTTTGAGAGTGGTTCTCTCTTGGAATGAAGTCGAGAACTCCCCCTCAGCAGGAACTCAACTCAGGAACGACTTGGACATCTTCCTGAAAAGCCCCACTGGAGCTATGCAGACATATGCCAACGATGACGTCAACAACCTAGTCGGAATTTCCATAGATTCCCCTGATGCGGGTGACTGGGAAGTAATTGTCACAGGGGTGAATGTTGTTGATGGGTCCCAGAAGTACTACTTGGCGGCTAGCGATGGGGTCCTAACTGACATGCGCCATCCTGTTTCGGACGGGTATAACGAGCCAGGTTTCCAATCTGGGTCAATCTTCACCGAAACCACGATGACGGCAGGAGACGACCACCTTTGTGCGATTCTGGATGATTCGAGCCTACAGTGCTGGGGTTCCAACGAATTCGGGCAATTGGGAGATGGGACCACAACTGACAGGATGACGATGACGGAGGTTAGCCTTGATTCGGCCAGAACCGCAACTTCAATCAGTTCTGGGAGTGATCACACTTGCTCAATACTCGACAATGGGGAGTTGCAATGCTGGGGTAGGAACAACTACGGCCAGCTCGGGGACGGGACCAATTCGCATTCAATTACACCCGTAGAGGCTACCCTGTCGGGAGTACCAGTACAAATTTCCTCGGGAGAATGGCATACGTGCGCCATTATGGACGATGCCAGCCTACAGTGCTGGGGGAGGAACAACCACGGCCAGCTCGGGGACGGGACCACCACAGACAGTAGCACCCCCGTGACAGTCAACATAGGGGAGATGGTACTAGCGGTCTCAGCCGGAGGAAGCCACACATGCGCAATCACCAAGAGTTGGGCTCTGAAATGCTGGGGCTCCAACGATTATGGGCAACTAGGTATAGGTTCCACTACCTCGTCAAGCAGCCCATCCACTGTCACAGTAGGGGGTAATGCCGTAGCCATATCCGCAGGTGGATCGCATACATGCACACTGCTACAGGGGAACAATGTGAAATGCTGGGGCGACAATAGCAAGGGGCAGTTGGGAGATGGCGGGACCAACCAACAGAACGATGCTTCCACGGTCGGAGCAACACTATCGGGTGCAATTACAATCGACTCTGGGCGTGATCACACGTGTGCTGTTGATTCTAGCGATTCACTGCATTGCTGGGGAGGAGGTGCCGATGGACAAGTGGGTGATGGAAGCAACTCTGAACAAATCTCGACCCCCGTTGCAATCGAACTGGGGAATAACCTAGGCGCATTATCGATATCATCTGGAGGATCCTACACATGTGTAGTCGGCAGCAATGACTTGGCTAGGTGCTGGGGAGGCGGGAGCAACTCGGGGGCACTCTCACTTGGCAACTCACCATCTGAATTCGAGATCTCTAGGTGGAGTTACATCGGATCTTCTGAGAGGGACTGGAACGATAACGGCGATCTCAACATCTTCGAAGTAGGAATTGGCTCTGATGGCGATGGCGATGGTTTCCCATCTAACGATGACAGTGATGACAGCAACCCCACAGTTGCAGCTGATTGCTCCGCCGGTTCATACGGGAGATTCACCTGCAGGCAGGCCACTCCAGGTTACTTCGTTAGCGGGACCGGTAACACCGTAATGACTCCGGCGAACCCCGGACACTATGTTGACTCAAACGGTGCGACGTCAGAATCCGAATGTGACATTGGGGAGTTCCAGAGGCTCTCTGGACAGACCTCTTGCGATGATGCAGAGCCAGGATACTACGTTCCTGCCCCAGGGGCAGCTGAGGGGACCCCCTGTCCTGCAGGGCAGTACAACGACCTGTACGGCCAGAGTTCTATAGATGCATGCAAATGGGCGGAATCCGGACACAGCGTTCCAGTCCTGCTCCAAATTACCTCTGGAGCAGCGCACTCCTGCGCTATTCTAGATGACGGCTCAGTAAGCTGCTGGGGAGAGAACAGCAACGGGCAGTTGGGAGATAGTTCCAGATCGCCAAGCCTAGAGCCTGAGAAGTCATCGATGCCACTAGGGAGGAAAGCCGTGGAGATTTCCGCGGGCTCATACCACACGTGCACAGTATTGGATGACGGTTCGGTCCGTTGCTGGGGTTCCAACGAATTCGGGCAATTGGGAGATGGGACTGAAATTGAGAGGACTTCTCCAGTACCAGTAGATCTGGGTCAAGGAATGAGCGCGATAGGTATCTCATCGGGGGAATCCCATACCTGTGCTGTCCTGAATGATCGCAGCATCAAGTGCTGGGGACAGAATAGCAACGGACAGCTGGGGGACGGCACTACCGAAGATAGGTCAAGTCCGGTTCTCGTGGACATGGGGGACGAAGATTCACTATCAGTATCTGCGGGCTCATATCACACCTGTGCCATCACGTCAAACAGAACCGTGATGTGCTGGGGTGACAACTGGAACGGGCAAATTGGCGACGGCACCAACACCGATAGGAGAACTCCAGTAGAAATCTCGATTCCAAGCAACAGTAGCGCGGTTTCACTAGACGCGGGGGCGATGCATACCTGCATGGGTGTGAATGATGGGGCCATGTTCTGCTGGGGATACAACGCATACGGGCAATTGGGGAACGGCGGCAATGGGAACTCAAACTCGCCAGTTTCAGTCCCACTGGATCCCAACCAATTACTTTCAACGGTCCAGGTTGGGCTATTCCACAGCTGTGCGCTCTTCGACTCCGGAGAGGTAGCCTGCTGGGGGGATAACAACAACGGGCAGCTGGGAGATGGTTCACTAGTTGGCAGCACGACCCCCACGATTGTCAACCTAGGTGAGAACGCAACATCTGTATCCGTAGGTCAGAGGCATTCATGCGTAACACTAGTGGATGCGTCCCTCCATTGCTGGGGGGCTAACGAAGTCGGGCAATTGGGAGATGGGACCTCGACCAGCAGGAACAGCCCTACAGCGATAGATCTGGGTCATGGCTCGAAGGAGCAACTGCCATGCTCACCCGGGACATACCAACCAGATCCATCCCAGACTACGTGCATACTTGCTGACAGGGGATTCATGGTCCCACAATCCGGCCAAACAACCCAGATTGGGTGTGTTGCTGGCTACTACTCCAGCCTGAAGGGGCAATCGGCATGCACTCCTGCATCCAGAGGATACTACGTTTCGGAGGCAGCGTCTACTTCCCAGACCCCTTGCCCCAGCGGACAATCGACTTTGGAGGAGGCATCCACGTTCTTCGACTTGTGCTTCTCTGACTTCGATGGCGATGGAATACCAGACCAGTTCGACACCGACGCAGACAACGATGGCGTACTGAACGGGGATGACTACGACTGGCTAGACCCAGACGTATCGGCTGACTCCGATGGCGACAGGATTCCAGACAGCATCGACGTGGATGACGACAATGACGGGGTCAACGACACAGATGACCCATTCCCAATGGATCAAAGTGAGTGGGAAGACAAAGACGGCGATGGAATAGGCGACAACGAAGACCAGGATGACGATGGAGATGGCAGGAGAGACATCTTCGACGTGTTCCCGAATGACGGGAACGAGTGGTCAGATGCAGATGGCGATGGAATTGGAGACAATTCTGACGCAGATGACGATAATGATGGAAGATGTGACGACACCACATATTGGAGGCCGGATCTTATCCCCCCATCCAATGCTGGCCCGAGCCAAGACGGGGACAACATCCCAGACTGCTATGCCTCTGCAAAGGGGGACGCATTCCCATTCGATGCCAATGAGACCGATGACACTGACGGCGACAGCATCGGGAACAATGTAGACACTGACTGTGATGGAGACGGGTGGCTAAATCCGGTTCCTTGCACCATGAACAGCGATGGGGCGAACGGTACCGATGCATTCCCCTTAGATGACTGGAGATGGTCCGACTCCGATGGTGACGGCCATGCGGACCAGGGTCCCAACTCAGATGCCTTCCCCGACGACCCCACTGAGTGGATGGACAGCGATCGAGATGGAGTGGGCAATAACGCCGATGAGTGCCAATTCGTACCGGGTATCAGTTCCAGTACTGAAGACTTCATCAATCTCCTAGCCTTACCCGGAAATGAACTGGGGTGCCCTATTCAAGCCCTGATTGGAGACGAGGTAGTCATCGAAGAGCTTGACTCCGATGATGAGATTCCTGGCGCGGAAGTCGCAGACTTCGATGGTGACGGCGATCCGGACATTTCAGACGACGACGACGATAACGATGGGATTCCAGATGCCGAAGACGGCGTCCTTGGGGACGAGAAATGGGCAACTGACCCATTCAGGCCCTTCAGCTACGAAAATTGGAGCATCATTCTCGTCTCTATTTCATTCATTGGTACGATGGGATACAGGTTGATTGGGATGAAGAAACGTGGGATTTCCACTATTCGCTCTAAGAGGATCCGAATCAAATGATGGTGCAGGGGGCAGGATTCGAACCTGCGAAGCACTACGCACAGCGACCTGAACGCTGCCCCTTTGACCACTCGGGTACCCCTGCCATTGCAGGGCGTTAGAGCATGCTGACTTCAATTGAGCGCACCATCAGTTTTGTTGGTGCAGGGGGCAGGATTTGAACCTGCGAAGCACTACGCACTGGGACCTAAACCCAGCCCCTTTGACCACTCGGGTACCCCTGCTATGTCCCGTGCGAATAATTACCCACCAAGAAGTCAACGCATCCGTGTCAAAGGCCCCCATAGGGTCATAACCGGGTCTATGCGCCCCGGAGATGGCAAAAATGGCACGAATAGGGATTCTCGGGCTCGGGAACTGGGGTACCGCTCTCGCACTAGTTTGGTGCAAAGACGGGCACAACGTACTGGGATGGACAGTCGAACAGGAGGTTTACGAGTCCATGATGACCGTTCACGAGAACAAGAAGTACCTCCCGGGGCACCAGATCCCCGAGTTGGCCTGCACGATGGAAATATCCGATGTAACCGAAAGCTGCGAGATTCTTGTTCTAGCCCTACCGAGCTCCGTAATCCTGGAAGTTGTTGATATGCTGATTCCAATCCTAAGACCGTCTCACTTGCTGGTGGATCTGGCAAAGGGACTAGCACCCTCATCTGAGGGTGGCTCGGGAATGATATCGGATTCTATAGAGAGGAGGTTGGCTGATGCAGGCATGTCCAACCAAGTAGTGGTTATGACTGGGCCGACGATAGCGCCGGAAGTGGCACGTGGTGTAATCACGAACGCAGTGGTGGCCTGTCATGACATTGGGGTGGCGGAGAGAGTGGCAGAGCGACTATCCACTGACTCCCTGATACTGACTCCGGGGGAGGACCCAGTGGGGGCCGAACTATGGGGGGCGTACAAGAACTGCGTAGCACTAGCATGTGGACTCGTTGATGGACTCAAGGACACCATTGGCGGTGACAATCTCAAAGCGGCTCTCGTCCTCTCTGGATACAGCGAAGGGATTGAGCTGCTGGAGAAAATGGGGGCTGACCCAAAGACTGCATTCGGCCCTGCTGGAATAGGGGACCTTTACGTTACGGCAACGAGCCCTCGAAGCAGGAACAGGACTCTGGGCGAGAAGCTTGGTTCAGGAAAGAGCCTGGATGAATCCCTGGAAGAGATGCACATGGTTGCAGAGGGCGTCAGGGCCACTAGGATGTTCCTGAGGAGGTCAGAGAGGATAGGTCACGATACTCCCTTCCTGAGTACGCTAGGAGGGTTATTGGATGGGCAAATCGAGGTCGAGGACGCAGTCAGGAGAATGGTTGGGGCATACGAAGTGAAGTAGCCTACGGGACAACAAGAGTGGTGTCTTGACCTCTCTGAATCAATGGAAAGCTAGCCTCCGAAAGAGAGGTAAGGACGTGAACGGTACAAGCGCTCCCACAGGCTGGAGCGAGATAGTCTTCACCAGTGTCGGAAAGAATGAGTCTGATTCCCTGTCCGGGTCCCACTATTGCATCAATAGCTTGGAACTCCATCATCATGGTGATTTCTTGGCCTGGTATCACAGTCTGTGGCTCGTACCCTCCCTCATGATACCGGACATCCATAGTAGCATGACCTATCCTTACCCCTGTCTCCATGTTTTGCATCTCCACGAAGATCTGCCCTCCGTCGAATGATGGTACTGCTGAAAGATGCAGAGTTACCAAACCAGAGATGTGCATCGAAAAATCCGGGTTGATTTCCGGGCATTCAACAGTAATCGTCTGACCCCCTCCCACTACCGGGGCGCCTCCTCCGATTACTGGAAGGCCTCCTGTAAATGCGCCTTCGTTGCCACAGTCTCCGAGATCGACTAAGTAATCCTCTGAGTCGCTAGGAGGCCAACTGTCCTCTATCCTCCATTCTCCATCGCTTCGCTGAATCTGTGCAAAATACTCTGGTTGCGGCCCTCTTTCCTGCAAGTAATATTCGAACCACTCGAAAAGATCCTGGGCCCAATCCCACCTAGTCATGTTTGACAGGGCCTCTAATCCGTAGCCGCTTTCACTATCGTCGTGCTTCTGCCACTGGTCTGGGTAGTCATGTCCCCACTGGCCCAGAATGCCCCGAACCTCGTAACCAGATTCAACATAGTCGGAATACCAGTTGGTATCTGGGGGTCCTCCGAAGACCTGGTGAGGATCGACGTTCCAATCTTGCATTCCCTGGACCCAGTAGATGCTGCCGTTCCAGTTCCCGAATGCCTTGTCGATATGGCTCCTCTCATCGTAGTAGTTCTCCATGTAGGGATCCATCTCCCCTCCGATATATGTCACCGGTCCGGCGAAGAGTCCCTCTGCAATGTCTGGGCACACGTTGTCAAAGTCGTCCGAGTCATAGTCTACTGTGCTTGAGAAGTAATTCATGTGCATCACTTGGGACCTCGCTTCAGCACTTCCATTCTTGTACAGAAGGGGATGTAGGGCAGTAGTCCCCGAGATTGGAACGATGGTCTTCAGGTACTGGCTCCCCATTGCAGCTGCCTCCCATTGTGTGGCTCCCTCGTAC
>MPLT02270427.1_pt1 | contig 12029 bp, 7 predicted proteins | sample 1617391 | NCBI WGS metagenome assembly MPLT02 (sample SAMN05944800, study PRJNA350692) | marine metagenome | biome: marine; feature: ODZ; material: water; isolation source: 70 m water sample filtered on 0.2 um supor filter | place: Pacific Ocean | collected 2012-04-08 | depth 70m m
AAAATAAAAGATAAACTTGATAGAGTAAAGGCAAAGATAACAAAAAAAATAGCAGACGGTGTAATAAAAAAAGCAAAACTCGGAGCTGACACTGCAAAGGCTGCTACAATGAGTTACCAGCAAGCAATAGAAGCAAATATTGCCCTAGCTAAAGCAAAAATAGCTGCTGCAAAGGCTATGGCTAAAAAAATCAAGATCATGATAAAAAATATAGCTAAAATTGTTGCATGGGTAAAGGCAGTTAAATTAACTATTGATAAATTTAAACAGTTTGCAAAAAATATTCCAACATTAAAAGATTTATTAAAGCCCCCAAAACCACCATCATTACCCGGTGGTAATATTCTAGGATTTGGGAAAATGAATATGGATATAAGATCGGAGGATTTTGAATTACCCGAACTTCCTGAACCACCGGATATTAAAGAAGAAGTTGAGGAATTAAAAAAGAAAGGTGTGGATGCTATTAAACAGAATCCCGAACTAAAGCGTAAGGTTGCTAAACTAGAAGCGAAGGTTGAAAAGCAGAAGGTTAAAATAGAACAAAAAATAGAAAAGATTCAAATTAAGGTTGATGTCTTAAAGCAGAAAATAGAAGACAAGGTAAAGGAAATAAAGCAAAAAGCAATTGCAGCGGGTAAAAAATTATTAAAAAAATTAATACCACCGGGCGATAAAGATCCTACTGCGAAGGTAAAAATATTAAAAGAAAAGAAAAAGAAACTTGAAAAGCTTTTAAAAAAGGCTAAAGAATTAAAGGAAAGAATAGAAAAGGAAGTAGTAGAAAGAATAGAACAGATTAAAAAATTGATAGCTAGAGGCCAAGCAGTAATAGCTATTGCAGATTTAATTAAACAGGGGGGAATGGAAAACTACAAAAAAGCAATTGATGAGGGCGCGAAACCGTTTGAGAGCCCGACAATTCCAGGCTTTGATACTTTGAAAGAAAAAAAGGATATGCTTACAGAGCCAGAGTTAAAAAAGGAATTAATGAAGAAGGTTGACAAAATAAAGGAAAAGAATAAAAAGAAATTAGAAAAATATGAAAAGAAATTAGAAACTGCAAAGAAACGAATTGAAGAGAAGATGGAACCTGTGAATGAAAAAATAGATAAGGTTAAATCATTTGCAGCCAAATTTGGCGCACCACCTAAACCTGTCGGAGTAACACCATCAGGCAAGTTAATTGCAGCTGCACTATCCGTAGGCCTGATAGGATATTGGACAGGAGGAACTCTTGCACCATCTACACCTGGTGGAGTAGTATTATTTCCAGGACTACCATTACAGGCATTAAAAACGTTAGATGGGAAGAATGCTGTAGAAGAGGTTGCTAAGATATTTAATAAAGATAGTGAGATGGATAATGCAGATAAAATGAGAACATTAGCAAATGTTTTTGAAGCACACATGAAAACGGTATCAGGATTGTGGCAAATGCCAACACCAGGAGGACCTGTACCAACACCGTGGATTTCTTACGGATAATTTAGGGTTACAAATATTTATAATAGAACGGAGAGTTAACATGAAAAAAAATGAATTTGTTAAATTAATAAGCGAAACAGTAAGACGCGAAGTAAGGCGTGCAGTTAGAGCGGAATTAAAGGAAGCTTTAAATCCACCTGACAATAGCGTTAAAACATTTAATGAGCAAATACAGAATGGGGTGCAAATGCAGAGACAGGCAGAAGCATCACCAAATTCAGATGTTGAATACACGAAAAATGCAACATTAAATGAACTATTAAATGAAACGGCTAATGATATGCAATCATATCCAACTGCTGGAAGACCACTATCAGCAGCTGATGCAGTCGGTGGTAAATCAGCACTAGCAGCTGCTATGGGAATGCCTTCATTGAATCAAAATGCAGGACCTACCTCTGTACAAGAGATGGTACCAGCAGATAGACGAGGAGCACCAATTCCAGACGCAGTTTCTAAAGCACTAACAAGAGATTATAGTGGTTTAATGAAAGCTGTAAATAAAAAGAGAGGATAATAGACAATGGCAGAAGTACCAAATTGGTCATATTCAAATCCTAATTTATTAGGACGTAATGCAACCTACCAGGCTAGAATAGCTGAAGGCCCTAATGCGCTTCAAGTTATTCAAGATGCAGCTGGAGAGTATGGTATAGGAATAACTCTACCACTAACTCCAAGTGAACATAGCCCGTATGGCATGAAGTTAGCATATAGCACAGCACAAGCAGTGCAGTCAGATATAATCAATATGGTATTAACACAAAAGGGTGAGAGATTATCTAATCCAAATTTTGGAACCGACTTACATAAATTTTTATTTAGGCAAAGTACTCCTGAATTAGAAAGTTTAATAGAAGAAGAAGTTAAGAAGTCATTGGATGCATATAAAGATGAAACTGGGATAGGATTAAAAATAATTTCGATTAAAGCTTTTAGAAAGGATGAAAAGGGCCTTGATCAGCATGGGATAACTATCCAAATAAAATATAAGGTTCTAGGAAGTGTTCAGCAAATTTTGGCAACCTTAATGAACAGAAATGATGGTCCTATATTTTCATCATATCAAACAACAAGCGATCAGCTTTGGAATTATGGAACGCCAGCCAATTCAGAAGGTGGGGATCCTCCTGTCCAAATAGACAGTGGATATAATGATGATGAATTTATAGTTTAGGGGTTAGAAGATGAGTACATATAACAACGATTTAGAAAATAAGGATATTAATTACGTAGGAAAAGACTTTAATAGTTTTAAAAATAATTTATCCGAATTTGCAAAAACATACTTTCCTACAATACATAATGACTTCTCATCAGCATCTCCAGGGACGATGTTTGTTGAAATAGCATCGTATGTAGGCGATGTATTGTCATATTACATGGACAACCAAATCAAAGAAAATCTTTTACCGTTTGCAAAGGAACGAAGTAATATAGTAAATATTGCAAACACATTGGGATATAGAGTAACACCAACACGCGTATCTAAAGCAAAAGTAAATTTATTTTTAATTATACCAGCAACAGCTGCTGGTACACCTGATTGGAAGTATGCACTTACCTTAAATACAAATAGTTCTGTTAAGGCCTCGGAGGGACAACAATCATTTACAACAGACAGGGATGTAAATTTTAAATATTCATCATCAATGGATCCTACCACAACCACAGTTTATAAAATAAATACATCCACTAATAAACCATCATATTTTCTTCTAAAGAAACAAGTCAATGTAACTAATGGAACAAGAAAGGAAACATCGTTTGTAATTGGTAATGATAGAACTAGATATAGAAAATTAACCCTCGATGAAAACAATGTAGTCGAGATAGAATCTGTAAAAGATACGCAGGGCAATAATTGGTATGAGGTTCCATATCTAGCACAGGAAACTGTATTCATTGAAAGAAAAAATACATCCGAACAAGATACAATACTGAGCGATGGTGCTGATACATCACCATACCTATTAAAAATGAAAAAGACATCTAAGAGATTTATTACTCGAACCACTCCTAATAATAAAACAGCATTAGTGTTTGGATCGGGTGTGAGTACTGTAGCAGATGAATTAATAATCCCGAACCCAGAAAATGTTGGAGGATCAGGGCCCGATGGTATTAATATGCTAGACAGGGCATTTGATCCATCAAATTTTCTACAAACAAAAACATATGGTCAAACCCCTGTAAATACTACACTAACTGTTAAATATAAGGTAGGCGGAGGTACGACATCTAACGTTGCAGCAAATACAATCAACCAAGTACAAACAGCACTGTGGGCAGCAAATGATATAGATTTAACAACATCTATTGTTAATGATGTAAAAAATTCAGTTGCGGTAGAAAACCCACTTGCAGCACAGGGCGGTGCCGGACCGGAAACACCTTCAGAAATAAAAAGAAATGCACTGGCGTTTTTTAATACACAGAACAGGATTGTAACTCGTGAGGATTATATAGGACGAATATATGCCATGCCACCACGGTTCGGTCAAATATCTAAGGCATATGTTGCAGCCGATACTATTTTGCAAAAAGCTTCAGACAATGAGTATGAATCTGTGCCCAATACCAATGCAACAAATATATATCTATTAGGTTATGATAGAAATAAAAAATTAGCACAGGTCAATTTAGCAACCAAAGAAAATTTAAAAATGTATCTTACTCCATATAGAATGCTAACAGATTCTATAAATATTAAAAATGGATTTATTATTAATATAGGAGTTGAATTTAATATAATAACATTACCCGAAAGTAATCCATCTGAAGCGGTATTAAGATGTATATCTATAATTAAAAATCATTTTAATACTGATAGATGGCAATTTAATGAACCAATAACAATAAATAAAATAATAAATAAAATAGCCCAGGCTGAAGGAGTGCAATCTGTAGTGGAATTGAAAATAAATAATAAATGGAAAGCTAGTAAAGGATATTCCGGAAATAAATACGATATAGAGGGTGCAACTAAAAATGGTATAATTTATCCATCAATAGATCCATCTATATTTGAACTAAAATTTCCTGCAGTAGATATTATAGGTAAGACCTCATCATATTAGGAGTTGAAAAATGATTTATAGCGTATTCCCAACAAAAGACACAACAATATTTGAAGAATCATCATCGATGAATACGGGTATTGATGAGATACTGGAAATAACAAAACTAATATCTCAATCAGCTGAACCTTATGGTGATAAAATATATAATTCCAGAGTATTAATGCAATTTGATATGGCAAGTATATCACAGTCTATTGTAGATAGTGTTATCGGTAAGGGCAGTCAAAAATTCTATTTAAATTTATACATTTCTGAAGCTTCAGATTTATCAAATAATTATGGTCTAGAAGCGCGAGCTGTTTCTCAGTCATGGGAAATGGGAATAGGTAGAAAAAATCATTATCCAAATACAACAGAAGGAGCTAGTTGGACCTATAGGGATGGAGCAGATGCAGGTAACGTATGGGCAACGTCATCATGGGCAAGTAATAGTTCAGGAAGTTGGACTACGGCATCTTACACTGAAACAGTAGGCGACACATCCGGACCTGGAAATTCAGGAGAAGGTGTAACTGTAGGAGGTGGAGGAACTTGGTATTCACATGGAACAGCATACTATGCATCAGAGACATACACTTATGAATCTGGTGATGTAAGAATGGATATTACAGATATATGCAAAAGATGGATTTCAGGAAGCATACCTAATCATGGGTTATTATTAAAAAGAAGCGGATCAGAAGAAAGAGATTCGAAGAATAGAGGTTCCTTAAAATTCTTTTCTAGAGATACCCACACGATATACTCACCTAAACTAGAAGTATGCTGGACTGATAATACATTTAGTTCGGGGACATTAGAACCATTGGACATTCTTAATGAAGACACTATAGTGTATATGAGACATAATAATGGTAAATATAAGGAAAATACTAGAACCAGATTTAGAGTATATGGAAGAGAGAAATGGCCAGCAAAAACATTTTTAACGTCATCTGCAGAATTGACGGTAAAATATTTGCCGAGTAGTAGTTATTACTGCGTCAAAGATGCACATACAGAAGAAACTGTGATACCATTCGACACAAAGTATACAGCACTTTCATGTGACAGTAATGGTAATTATTTTGACTTATACATGGATGGACTTCAACCAGAAAGATATTACAGATTTGTATATAAAGTTGTATCAGGGAGCAGAGTAGAATTTTATGATAACGATTATTTATTTAAGGTAGTGAGATAATAAATGCCAGACGATATTATATATGGAAGTTTTGATGAATCAGTAGATGATGTTATTGATAGTTCCGGTGACAGCGAGCTTACAGATGAACAGATAGCCGAGGCCGGATCTGAAGAATTTGGACCATACGAAAGTCATTTATACACTAATGGAAATGAATTTTGGTTAGAAGATGTTGTTGATAAGAATCAAGCCCAATTCCTTCAGGAAGCTGCATTAAACGAGGCTAATTCATATACAGGATGGTATCATGTAAGAAATGCCAATACAGTCTATCAATTATTAATTCCTACAAAAACAAAAGAAGACGATTACGATGGACCACCCTTATTACAGAAAAGACAGTGGTTTTTGAAGAGGGGATTAACTACAGCAGCTAACCACCCCACAATTATAGGCACGGCTCCTACTGTCAAAGGATGCACCAACTCCGAAGCATGGAATTATAATCCATTAGCTACAGAAGATGATGGAACGTGTTGGATCATCCCTGGTTATTTTTTGGGCCAAGTACCTCCACAGGCAATGTTTAACTTACATACGACAGGAGGTGAGCTTACACACTCGGAGACATTTAATCAATATAGGGGATATTATCACGTATATGGTTCGGGCGACTTGCCCCTTAAATCTGATGGAACACATGTTCCTGCAGGATCAATATGGACAGGCAAAGAATGGAATGGTAATAATATTCAACTTTGGCCAGTAACTATTGAAGGTAGATTTTTACAGGAAAGACAGGGTATTGATGTAACAGAACAAGAGGATGCAGAAGATTCGATAAGTTGGTATAAAGCTGTTAGTTCTGATGGTAATGGAGAATATGAATCACTTGAAATGGAGTTCAATAGTTCAAATTTTGAAAACAATACACTTATGATTACAGTTGATACAACAGCAGCTGGAGAAAATAAAGATTTTTTTGCATTCGATAACACAATTACATATTATGATTCTATTTCAATAATGGAAAATATGGATTATCAATTTAATCACCTATTAAGCCATGATGAAACCAAAACACCAGGAATATATGGAATGAAACCAAAACTTGTTTCAGATATTAATGTAATAGAGTTTGCGGAAGAAGGTGGTGGAGCATACGACATAGACACAGTTGATACAACAGTATTGCCTGAAGATGTTATAGAGTCTAATAGAATAAATCAGCAGGGTAACGGAAATGACCCTGGAGGCGCACCAGTTTAATTATGAGCACAGATTATAAAAAAATATATATCAAAGATAATTTAAGAAGGATTGTTCAAGGTGAGCAATTAATTCTTAGTGTCGATGTGGACCATAATTCATTTGTAAATGAAGTTGATGATCATAATTTGCATTATTTGTGGACAAGGGATGGAATACCTTTTGGAGACGAAGAGGGTGATTTAACATATCACGATTTTTCAAACTCTAGAGATTTCTGGGACAGACCAACTGTAACATTTGATAATATAATGCCTGAAGATTCTGGAATATATCAATGTGAGATAACAAATCAGTTTGGAACAACAACATCCGATGCAATAACTGTTGAGGTTTTAGACGCCCTTAACACACCACTACTAGCGAGGAATATTGTGCAGAATGGTGAAATGAAACTAGGAGATTCGGGGTGGAGCATAATTGAGGGTTCAATGGAACAGGAAGACCCTTCTTTCTGGGATGGTCACTTAAAGAGAAAGGGATTCGCTAGTAAAGATAATTTAACTCCTTCTGTTAATAGTATAATAAATGATATTGACTATCCAAGCCCAATGGATGGTGATAGACTAATGGGCCAGTTTTGTAACCGATCCGGGGACAATGAAGTAAAAATTCAACAGCTAATAGATCTAACACCAATTCAGGATGTAATAGATAGAAAGATAGAAGGAATCACAACAGTTGATATTAAGTTAGGGGCATGGTTAATATCAAAAAGATTTCATCCTAATGAGGGATATGTGTATACAAAAGGAGCTAAAGAAAATGATCCATCTTGGGCAAGAGCAACAGCTTGGATAGATACACCCGAAGCCACTCTTGATACTACCGCAACAGGACAAAGGGTTAATACATATTGGTGGTTGAGACAGGGATATTTTAATGATAAAATTGAGCTTAATTTTGTATTCAGAAACGATAAGGGAGATGAACTTAGGAGAGTTAATCTATCAAGTGTTAGAACTAGCTATACAACATCACTAGGTGCATTTAAAATGCGTAGAATAGAAGTCCCTATGGGAACACGAACTTTATTAGTTGAAATGAGGGCATTGAGAGATGGAAACAGACCCCACTGTAAAACTCATAATGATGGATCGGTTCTTAAAATGATAAGAGCTGCAATGTGGGGGGTAAATGCTAGAATATATGTAAACGGCATAGGAGATAATTTTAATACTAGTTATAAAATATGGAAGATGCCTTCCAAAAGATTTATAATGCCAGCTGCATTAAACTACAGGTGGAATACTATGGATAATTATAACTCATGGTGGCAAAATGAAGCTAATGGTAGGGGAGCAGGAGGAAATGATTGGACATTCAGTGAATCTTCGTGGAGAGGATTTCCAGCCTATTGTGGATATAGAGACAATAATGGTGATATTTTAACATCTTTTAAATTCTTTAATATTTGGAGAGATGTGCCTAACAACACACCTACTGATGACGCTGCATGGATAGCAGGCACGGGGGCAGGTTCTGGATATGATGAGTATTTTGAGGGATGGGAACGAGTATCGAAAACATGGCACGAAGGACAAGGGGTAAACTTAACAGACCGATGGTTTGGTAGACCTGTCCATATTAGAGATGCTGCATTCGCTGATTTGGGCGTTAAAGTAATGAATGTTACTTGGCTCAGAGATTATAACATAGCACAAATGGATAAGACGGGAAGAAGTAAAATGACATTTCTGTTTAGTAATCCGGTAGTAGAAGGCGACCAAGCCGATTTTAATACATTAGTTGTAGGAAGACGTAAATTAATTTTACCCGATGGAGCTCCAACACCGTTAATAAAACAGGATGTATTTCTAGAAGATATAGATCAAGCTATTTACGAGGAGCATGCAGGTAATTCGAGTTTTCGAGTTCCTATGAATCTGTTAGAAAATAAATTTGCTGTCACATCATATGATGAATTGGATAATGACCAACTGACTTGGTATGTACCAAAACATTATTTATACGACGCGTTTAGACTTATCACACAAACAGGCCTTGCAGGAACAACAGATTATGGGTCATGGTTAGAATTTATAGAATTGCCCCGATCTGGGAAATCATGGGAATCTTCAGAATTGCGGAATATGTATTGGGCCCTTGTTCAATTTTATTGGTTTGTATTTGAAATACCTATGGACGCTGCTATGGACAACGGAGTTCGTAATATTATCGAAACCTCTGGTGGCCTAAGAGATGATATAAATGGTAAAGTGGATATAAATGATATCTATAATATACTGAAGAGGAATTTGCAAATTCCTGATAATATTATAGAAGAAAAGGAAAATCAAATCAAAACGTGGATTAAAAAAAGAATAACCCAACATATATTGGATAGTGCTTTTAGAAGCATGGCACATAAAATTTATGCACGAGGATACAAAAATCCAGAATATGAAGACGCTCTGAAGAAGAAAACTAAGGAAGAACTTTATTTATCAAATTCGAATGAATGGGGAGATCCATAATGGCTAGATTAGAAACTATATCAAATATAATGGGACGTACGTTCCTATCTAATTTTGGTACTGCTTCGAATGATGTAGTAGTATTACAAATATTTAGTCCCCAAGGCGAATGGTTATCATCATACCAAGTGGATCCGGGTGATTGGTATCTTCAAGAAACAAGGCCCGATGGATCTGCTACAGAAAATGTAGCTTCTGCAACGGCCATAGATATGGAAGCTGCCATGACCAAGGCAGGATTTACATCCGGTAACTATGATGTTCGGATTTATTTCCTAAGACAATGGCTTATAAATATTCCGATAGATACTGTATCTGAAGACTTTAAAGAAATAAGACTTACACAGGGTGCATTAGAAGATGCAGGGGTAGATAACTACCTACGTGATCGATTATATCACATGTATCAAAGAAGATATAAATTACATAGAAATTTAGAAGGCGATACAGGACCAGCTATATTTACTGTTCCTTTATTAATAGATGAGGGTCAGGGTGACATGACCCCTGTGATTAATATGTATAAGGATAAGCACCGCCATCCTACACACACAGGCGATTCATCTAGGAGTGTATATTTTAAATTAGCACAACCATTAAAAAAAGAAGGGGCGGTCGATATAAATGTATCAGCATTAATGTCTGATATTATTAACGTATCTGTAAAATTACAAGGAGTAATACCATCAGAACCATTTAGATTACTTACTCCCAATTTTGACCTAGGCCCTGGTTCATCTATAAATACATCGGCAAAAACTTGGGATGAAGTCCTAGGTTCAGATTCAACTACATCAGAACAATTAATATCTAAATATGTTAGTGGTAGTTGGGGCGAAGGAACTGAATTAAATATTGATTATAGAGATTTTAAAAATTTTATACACTTTAGTTCCGCTGAAGAACGACTAAGAAACTTTCATTATAAGATGACCCTCATAGAAGACTATAGAACTTCTAATGTAGAATTGGGGGGATTATCAGCCGCAGTCCCTGAAGTATCGGGAAATATAGATCAGAATCGAAGAAAAATTAATGCATTATTAAATGGGTTTGATGGTTATGAACGATATATGTATTATGGCTCAGGTTCTTTACAGCAAGGAAATATACAGTACGAACCAGCAACATGGCCTAAATATAACAATACTAAACCATACTGTAATATATCATCATCTACTAATACTGTAAAAAAGTGGTTTGGATCTGCAGACACATCATCCCCATTTTTTGGTGGACAAATATATTCAGCGTCGATGTGGGATAGAGATAATCAAGATATGCTTATAAAGGCATTACCTGCATTCATTCTTGACGATCCTCAGAATAGTACAATATTTACCTATACTCATATGTTAGGACAGCACTATGATATATTATTTAATTATATAAATAATTTAACGTCTATTCATAGCCGTGAAGAAAGCCCTGATGAAGGTACTCCCCGCGAAATGTTATTTAAAGTTGCACAGTCTTTAGGACTGCAATTATTTAATGGTAATATGGATAATGATCTTTGGTCATATGCATTGGGAACGGCACAAAATGGAACAACATTGCAATCAGGATTGGGTTCAGCATCAGGTTCATTGACAACACTATCAGGAAAAAACCAGACTGAAGAGATATGGAACAGATTAATTAATAATTTACCAACATTATTGAAATCGAAAGGAACTGAAAGGAGCGTAAGAGCTTTAATTAATTGCTACGGTATACCATCCTCTATTTTACGAATTGTAGAGTTTGGTGGCCCTGAACCAGAAGATCAAACTTCTAACCTGGCTATTAATAGATATGCCAATGCATTGCAATTTGGTAATGAGGGTGGTCTAAAAGAATTATACTTCCCGTCCGTTAGATATTTTAAAGCAGATGCATCAAATCCCAAATCTTGGTTTGGATGGAAGCCTCTTAAAACTGTGGAATTTAGAATACAGTCTACATACAAAGACAATCAAGTATTAATGTCACGATATAATGGTTCAGAACTTTTAGCATTAGAATATAGTTCTTCAGGCCATGGCATTTATGATCCAGGAACATCACCATATGCAAGATTGGTATGGCATACATCTGCTAGTTGGGCAGCAGGAGTAAATCCTGACTACGGCTCAGGTGTAAATGGTGGACATTTATCGTGCTCGACTGATTATGCACCTATACTTGATGGTGATTGGTGGAACATAATGCTTAGGTACCCCGATGTATCCGGAAGTTCAGTATCTGGCTGGCCAAGCCAAAGATATAAGTGGGATATATTTGCAAAAAAATCAGCCGAGTTTTCGAGTGGAGGAATAACACACGCAGTTACTGCTAGTACAATGTATATATCTGGAAGTACGAAAAGTGCTACCGGAATACCTACATGGAGAAATTCAGCAGCTATAAAAGTTAGTATTGGGGGAGGAAATACTGGCGTCGCATCATCATGGGGCGCAAGTGGTAATGTATCGATACCCGGTCACATTGCATCAACATTTGACGAAAAACCATTTTCAGGCTAGATGCAAGAACTTAGATTTTGGACAGAACACCTAACAGAAGCGGCCTTCAACCAGCATATACAGAATCCTAATTGTA
>MPLT02189625.1_pt1 | contig 12002 bp, 13 predicted proteins | sample 1617391 | NCBI WGS metagenome assembly MPLT02 (sample SAMN05944800, study PRJNA350692) | marine metagenome | biome: marine; feature: ODZ; material: water; isolation source: 70 m water sample filtered on 0.2 um supor filter | place: Pacific Ocean | collected 2012-04-08 | depth 70m m
AAAAATCTATCCTAATTGATCTTAATTCCTCAGAGTCACGTCAATTACTGAACGAAAATTCTGAAAAACCTCATTTTTATTTATGTGACGGACAACTAAGTTTTTCTGATGTTATCAGACTTGTTCCAGAAGGTGGGAAATACGGAAATGGCTATGCCTATGCCAGAAAAGAAGTGAATCCTCAAGATTGGTTTTTTCCATGCCATTTTCATGAAGATCCGGTAATGCCTGGCTCACTCGGGCTAGAGGCGATCATACAGACTTTACAAGCTTTTGCACTTCAGAAAGGACTTGGTGATTCATTCAATAATCCACGATTTTCTCCTGTAACGAGTAAGGTAGTGTGGAAATACAGAGGACAAATTGTACCACAAAATAAGTACATGCAATTGGACTTACATGTTAAAAATATTACAAAAAAAGATGGAGAAATTATTATCAGTGCGGATGCAAATTTATGGCGCGAGGATTTGAGAATTTATGAAATTTCCGACATCGTATTAGGAATTTCTGAAGCCTAATTTAGAGAATATAGTAAAATTAAGTAATTAAAGTTAACACTTTTGCAAATTCTTATAGCTTATAGCCCATTTAATGTAAGTGGAGTTTTTAAAAGAGGATAGCAAATTCCCCCCTCCCAACATCCCTGGTAGGAGATATTAAGGACCCCATTTTTCTGGTTCTTTGTAATCGAAGTAAGACGCAAGTTGACTTCAACTACATCATAGTAAACTTCACTTTCTCCAAAATAAGGATCCTCCCTTATCTGAGCAGTTGGAAGTTGAACGTCCTCGATACTAAAATCCTTGCTGCTGAAATGAAATTTCTCTTTGTACAAATAATAAAACTGCGGAATCAGCCAACGAATAACAGCCTCTGAAGGACCTGTAACAATGTAGTCAATTTTAAAAGCTTCTTCTGCATCGAGGGGCACCGCATCTACAGATATCTTTTGCGAATTTGCTGTAGAATTATTAAAACTCAGAAAAACCAGTATCAGAATGATGAGTGCGAGAGTGTTAACTGACTTTGTTTTTTCCATATAAACTAAGTTAATATTTTTAATAAATCTATAAAGAGTTAAGACCGAGTCACGGAAAGTAACGAAAGATTTTTTTTTAGTATTAAAGGCAAAAAAGCCCGACTTCTCGAAATAACAAATGGTGGTTTTTAGATTTTTGCAGCACAAGCATAATAAAAATTCCTGACTGCTGCTCGAAAAAGTATGGACTATGTTAAATATCAGACGACGTATCAAAATTATTCATTATGTTCGGTCGTACTGTAAGTATATGTTGTAACTACTCCCTTGTCATCAAATTGAACCACCATATCCTTGGCTTTACGTTCTCCAAAAAGAGAATAATCGTAATTTCCATAAGTCCAGGTGAGCTCACCATCCTTGTTTCCAGAAAGCCAAGGTGGTCCAAACAATTTGCGGACCTCACTCTTCGTCGTCTGTCCAATCTTTATCGAAGATACATTTGCTGCTGGGAAGTCTTTACCTAAAGTAATACATCCTGAAAAAATAAAAAGAAACCCTGTAGAAAGGATCAACATTTTTATAATGTTAGGAACACTCAAAATAATTTCATCCAAGACTTTAAAACCCTTTATTCTCATCTTACTCCTTTTTTTTAAAAATCATTAATTATTTAAAAAACTCATTTTAGTTAATACAAGATTTTATCATGAACTAAAGGAACTCATTTATTATATGCTAACAATTTATATAAATTTCACACATGTTCAGATTCAACTGATAAAACGTGTTCCTGTTGCATTAATTTTCTAAAAATAGATCTAATTTTGCTGGTTCATTTTGAAATCCAGATATGTTTCGGCTGCAGAAAGGAATAAGGCATATCGTTCCAGCAAATCCCAATCTTTCCCGTCCCATATTCTTTCTTCTAGAAGTTCCTCTAATCCTGAAAAATAGACGATCAAAGGTTCAACCATCTTGTTTATCTTTCCAAGATTATTTTTACTCTCTGCCATTATTGCCAAAGCAAAATCAGCATTTATTCCCATCAGGTATTCATAATCCTTTGCATCGAGCTGAGGGTCAATAAAAATATTCTTTTCTGAATCGTAATACTGTTTCAGTGAAATGCGTAAGACTTTTGAAGCTGCCTTTTGGTAACGTTCAAATCTGTATTTTGTAAAAGCTTGTTGAAAGAGTTTTGCCAGCAAAGCATAATCCGAAAGTCCGCTTTCACCGTACCAATCCTTTTTTTGAATTGAGTAATAGTGAAATAGGCTTTCATTATTGAGGATCATGTCTGCGAGAAAATCCGTTGAACTCAACACTTTCTTTTCAAGAGACCTGTTTTTAATAATATCCAATACCTCCAACAAATAAATAAGCGTTGCCGCTAAGTTATCTGTAAATATTTTATCTATTACTAAAGGCTGTTCAACATTCTCACGTCTATGTTTTTTTAAATAATAGTAGGAAGTATCTGCCTGTTGAAAACTTAGGAAAGAACCAATTTTAGAGTCATACAAAGTTTTGCTTAAATATTTTAGTGTATGATCAGCTGCTTTTTTCAAAATGGGGTCAGGTTTTACCTGATTAACTTTATACAAAAGCAAAACATTCCCTGCATTTAAATTAGCTATTTTTTCAAAATGGGGAACTTCCCAATCTGCTGTTTCAGCATAACGGAAAAACCCGCCTTCAATAGGATCATAGATTTTATCAATTGCTTTCTTAAGTGTTGCTGAAATGAAATAAATCGAATCTGACCTGTCTTTGGCTTTTGTGGTCTTGAATAGGTAGTTGAAAGTTTCTGGAAGAATGGTTTTTTCCCTTTTACCTATCCCGTATTCTTTTTGATCAAAATTATCGATAACACCTTCTATGAATGCTTCCCGAAAATTAACTATTGTTTTTTTACTAAATTTGATTGGTGCATCATATTCAAAAGCCTCTTTTTCTTCTTGATTGAGTGAAATCCCTCTTTTTATACTTTGATTAACATCACGAATTACTTCTAAGAATTGTTCTGCGTAAAGAGTTCCTGAGTATTTAAAATAAATAGAGGAGTCCGGATTTAAGAAAACAGTGTACGGAACTCCTTGAGCTTTATATTGCTTATAGGCAACGTTGTTAATATCTGCGTCAATGAAAACACTGACAAAATTTTCATTAAGGTAAGTATAAACTTCCTCATCAGTAAGAGTCTCCTCATTGAAAATATGACACCAATGACACCATTCTGCCGAAAATAGCAAGAAAAAAGGTTTTTTCTTGTGAAGGTTGTTTTGGATAACCTTAGGTTCGTATTCCACAAAGTTAACCTTCGATTCTATGTGCTCAAAAGCAAAGGATGTTGCCGTCCACAAAAAGAATACTATAGGATATGAAAATAACTTTTTGAATTTATTCATTCTAAATATAAGGGAACTAGAAGATACTCTTCTTAAAACCAAAGGACTCTTAATCACAACAATGAATTAAGCTGCTTCAGAAGATGATCAGTATCAATATCATGAGGGACTGTCATACGTAATACCCCGTCGCGGTCAACTAAAATAATATCAGATGAGTGAGAAATCACGTAACCTAGAGTGGAATCCGGAACAAGTGTTTTTTTGTATTTAACTCCAAACTTTTCTGCCACCTTTTTAAGGACAGAAATTTCGTCTGTAAGTCCTATAATGTTAGGATGAAAATATTTTGTATATCGATCAAGCAATTCTAGATTATCTCTCTCAGGATCAAGGCTGATGAAAAGTGCCCGTGTCTCCTGCAACCCAGCTCGAGGCATCTTTTTGTAGACATTTGCGATAGTTGCTAACGAAATAGGACATACTGTTGGACAGCCTGTGTAACCGAAAAAAATTAATACCACCGAACCACGGAGATCCTTTAGTGATAAAGGACCAGCTGCTGATTTTAAAGTAAAATCACCTCCTGAGAAGTCTTTTTTCAATGGCTCAGAATTATTATGGGCTGCAGACTTAGAAACTAATACAGATGTTAAAAATAAAACTGCAAAAACCAGATAAGACTTTCCAAGTTTAAAAATCAATCTCCTCAAGTACATCATACATGTCATTTTCGATTATTTTGGCTATAGACATCATTTCTTTAGAATTAAATAGGCGAGCAAATGAGATAGGGCTTAAAAAAGAAATAAATATATTATTCTTATCTAGAGGTTGGTAAACAATAAACTTTACCGGCATAAAAACGCCAGCTAGTAAATCAGAAGAAATTAGCCGGCTGCAACTTTCTAGATTACAAAATTCGACTATTTTGTAATATTTAAATTTAATACTACTGGGTGATTTTAAAACATCGCGATCATGAATATTGTCTATATTACTAACTCGAGTAATTAGGTAGTTCTTAGCCTTTATCTCCTGAATTAAATAATCAAGAATTTCTTCAAAATCTATCTCTGAAAAAACTTTAGTGACAATGTCTTCAGAAATGTTCATTATTTCATATTCTGATCTTATTCTGATTAAAATTTATGTATGTATTTCCTAATTAAATCCCTTCAGGTTTTTTAATTGTTTTTATATAATTTATTAAGTCCCAACGCTCTTCTTCTGACAGTACCAAGCCCCATGGAGGCATATCTGATTTACCATTTTCTATTATCCAGAATAAATAACCATCAGCCCCACTATCTGCACCATTCCATGCCCACAATTGTTTTGGCCACGAAGTAAACCCATGAGCAACCACACCGTACCCATTACCGTTTAATCCATGACATTTAGCACAATTCTTTTTGAACGATTCTTCACCACGCTTTACCGATGTTTCGAAATCAACCGTGGGATTCTTAACTTCACTAAAACCTACTACGTCTCCCATAACTGACATTACCTGGATCTCTTCTTCTGATAGTTCAGCATTCGCAACAAGAGGTCCGTTGTGAACCTTATAAAAGTGCCCAGCGGGATCTTCAATTTCACCAATTGCGGCTTCAATCTTATCTTTTGTAATCAGATCTGAATTATATTGAACTCGGAGAACTGGCCATCCAGAATCTGTTTTTTTTAAATCTAAATCTATTATTTTTAAATCTAATTTTTTTGGAAGCTCAGACTGTAATGCCTTTATACTCGCTAAAGAAATTATCCCCTCGATTTTAAACTCTTCCTCTAATGTTTCAGCCATAATTGAAGACGAAACAAAAACAGCGAAGAAAAAGCAACTCACACATATTCGTGTAAAAAATTTCATATCAAATAGCCTTTTATTAATTAATAAATTGTTTGATAGGGAACTCATCCCTTAAATTTTACTTTCTTAGAAGCTTCCCACTTTTTTCCAAAATTATCTATGAAAACAACTTTGATATCAGCCTCTTTAGTCGCCTTTAATTTAAATACAAATAATGGATTATCGGCAATACCAGATGCTATCCGCAATCTGCTCACAAGATCTTCACCATAGTAGACCAGCATATTCCTGATAAATGTTACTGGCATTACCCTATTAAATACAGGTTCTGAAGTATCATCAGCCATTGCCAGTCCCGTGAATGAAGGATGGTTAAACTTAACCTTAACTTTGATTACTTTATCTTTTTTTATCCGCCTAGAAATCCTTATACGCGGTGGTTTAATTTCTTTGGCCATTTTTTTTATAAATAAGATTTTTTAGATTTATATTTTTATTCAAAAGCTAATACTTTAATTCTATCGTCTAACGATGAAGTAATATTTGCTTCCCTCTCAATATAGTTAATTAATTCTTCTACAATCTTCTTCCCTGTATCTTTCACATGAGTCGCCCCAAACAAAGGATTATTCTGAAATCTTGTATGGGCAGAGGAAATTCTGTAAACAGTATCCTCAGAGAATTCTTTACCGCCAACACTCATTTTTATTATTCTATTGCCTGCTCTTTTCGTCAGATCACATAAAAGTTTCATTCCGGAGAATCTAATCATGTCTCCACCTACCCTGGTGTAGGGATCTTTATTGACAACAGAGCTTACAATATTTTCAAGGAGGTTCTTTAGTTCCTTTCCTCTCATAGAGAAAGTGAAAACATGGCCTTGTGTTGGAAGCATATTATATATGTCCTCCTTCGTAATATCACCAGGTAACAAAGAAGCCCCAAATCTCCAAGCGGGAAAGAAAGCAACATCTGTTTTATGAGTTTTTCTAATGACATCTGTTATCAAGTTCCCTAGTGTACTTTGCCAAAAATCTCGTCTATGCAGCAAACCTTTCGACTTGCCAATAATTTTAGAAAGTTCAGATTGATATGGATGGTACGCCTGTTCTATTAATTTAGAAACTTTAGGATCAGGCTTAATCCTTTTCTGCATAACCTTATTGAGTCGGTACTCAAAATCAACTACTTTTTTATTTTTTACGTCCAAATCTAAACTAACAACATATTTACCATGAGCTCCCCCCTGAAAAACTATTGTATTATTCCATACTACAGGATCTGCTACCTCATCATGTGTATGTCCACTTAGAAGGACATCAATGCCATTAACTCTTTTTGCAAACTTTTGATCAAGACCGAATCCACCATGAGATATTAGAATGACTAAGTCTGGATCTTCTTTTTTTCTGATTTCGGATAATAACTCTCTGGCTGCGTCCTCCTTGATTCCAAAATTGTACATTTTGGCAGCACCAGTGATTGCTGATGTGAGGGCTGTCCACGGGTAAGTATAGCCAATAATGGCAATTTTGAGTTCCCCTATCTTGCGGATTATATACTGATCAAGTACAGGTTCTTCCCAATCTTTATCAGTAAGGTTATAAGCAATTACAGGGAACTTTGCCAACTCTATCAGATCAAGTAAATGATCATTTTTGTAAAAGAACTCCCAATTACCAGGGACCATTGCATCATAGCCAATCGTGTTCATAATCTTTACCATAGAAATCCCTTTATCTAAAAAAGTTATTCCTCCTCCATGCCAGGTATCACCAGCATCAAGTAACAGATTATTCCCAGGTTTTTCAGCTCTAAGTTTTTTTATTGTGGAGGCTACATATGCCATTCCACCAATTTTGCCTTCTATCTTTGCTTTATTGACATAATCACCTTCTCGGGAGACCTTACCCCAAGGTTTAATGTCATCTAGATACCTATAATATAAAGGTTTGAGATATGAGTGTATATCGTTAGTTGTTATTATCCTTACACTTTCAGTATCTGCAGCAAATGTAATTCTATCAAATGTAGAAATACTAATAATTAAGACATATAAAAAAAAAACACTTAAAAATAGGAATCTTAACCTTTTAAGGCTGCTAAACACTTTAGCAACCTCCAGCTGCAACGCTCACATTTTTACTTGAAGCCCATTTCCCATGCTTATTACATTCCGATACTACCCAGACAGTACCTTCTCCTCCAGATAAGCGAATTTGGGTACTTATATAAGCTTCCCCATTATTTGGTGTTAAGTAAAATTTACCCTTTATTACCACTGGATCAGCAAAATTCATAATTTGTATGCTTTTTATGTAATGATCTTCATCCATTGGGTGGTCAACGCTGCAAACTATTGATGCTTGACTACCATCTTCTACAACTGGTGGTAACGAAATCTTTGGTACATGCATTTTTTCTAAATCTGTCAAATTTTCTAGATCTTTTGCAGTTTGAAAAACTCCACCATATGCTTCATTAGAATTAGGAATTATAGAACAAAGGGGTATTGCAACGCCCCCTACTATTGTGTAGTTAAGAAATTTTCTTCTTGTAAAATCTTCTATATTTTTCATTCAATTCTCCTTTCTTTGTTATTATGACTATGCCTACTTTCTAAACTAAATCAGAGTCCCTAGAATTATTAAAAAATAACAGAGTTCTAATTTGGTCAATAAAAAAGGTGACCTAAAACTTTTTTACAAGAATTAGACCACCCTTTTTAAATTTAATTTGATGATGCAATTTCAATAAAAAGACTATCTTTATCAGATGAATCCACTTTCATTGAAGTTTTTATAGCACTCGGACTTGGTACCCATCGCACGCCATTATTTTCTATACCGGAGGCAATGTCTGTAGTAATTACATCCCATTGTGCTGGATTTGCTGAAGATGTATCAATTAATGTTGCAACATCCTCACCTTTTGTCGAAACAATTGCTCGCGTACCTTCTGGATTAAAAGCGATATTATGAGGCCCCAAACCTGTCTCTATATCACTAATTTTTATATCTTTTTGGGTGTCAATAATAGATACAGTTTCAGACTTATTAGATTCATTTGCAAAAAGTCCGTATCTAGAATTTGCCGGGTTTAAATAAAGTCGGTTCCCATTTTTACCAGTTTTTATTGTTTTTATAAGTTCAAGGCTAGCCATGTCAATTACTCCAACTGAATTGTCTTTTCTCAAACCAACATAGCATTTAGAACCATCTGGAAGACAGGTGAAATTCCCTCCACCAACAGGAACTTTAATTGTTTTATGTATTTCATTTGTAGAGGTATCAATTACGACAACTGCATTTTTGGCGCTAGCTAAAAAATATTTGCCATCTACAGTCATTCCTCCGGCTCTTCCTCCCTTTATGGGGATAAATTTGATTTCTTTCCTTCCACTAACGTCCACAATTGAAACCCCTTTTGGTTCCTGCTGACATGTAGTAAACACTTTTGAATCATCAAATGTGAACATCGCATCTCTTGCGCCGGGGCAGCTTAGTTTAACTATATGTGATGGACGACGGGTGTCGGTTCTTAGAAAAGTAAGATATCCATTCTTTTTGTCAAGAATGTTTCCACCTACAGCTAATGGTGTTTTATAAGCAAATCCAAAATGCAATGGAGCAATAATTTTTTTCCCACCCATACTCAGTTGAAAAGTATCAACTACTTCATGAGTAGCTAAATCAATGGTCCACATTACATCTTTCGCATAACGTTGGGAAGACCAAGCATATCTTCCTCCTGGAATAACGAAAATATGATGATTGCCATGGGGTTTAAAAGATGAACCCGCAGGATCGCTTAACTTAATTTTTTTTATTGTTTCTCCTTTATTATAATCAACAACTGAAACAGTACCTTCCCCTTGGTTATCAATAAGGAAATAACCATCCATGCCCTTTACTGCCGAAAAATCTGCCTTCATTGTATTCTGAGGATCCAGTCTAACTAGTGATTGATATTCACTAGAACTCATCCCTGTTGTTGGTGCTCCAATTTGTCCGCCTTCATGATGTTTGTGAGCATGATGTCCTTTACCTGTGCATCCAGCAATAATTAGAGATATCACCGCTGATGCCATCAATATAACTGAATTGTTTTTCATAACTTTCTCCATTTTATTGATTAGCTTAATTACTGATATATATCAGAAAAGGTTCCTATAAAAACTATATTTTACCTTCCTACCTATCTAAAGTTAATTACTCAGATCTCCAATAGCACATGAAATATAACTTTGAAGAATTATTAACAACCGATGATTAAACGATCACCAGCTTCCTAGTTGCTTCATTCCATGAGACAATTATATACCAAATTATCATGAGCAAGCAAATAGAAAAAATACCCATCTTCCATCCTATGAAGTCTGGAATGAAGAGGGTATCTCCTAACTGAGTTGACCAGCCACTTGTACTTAGCCATTCCCTGAAATAAGATCCAGATAGAGTAAATGCAATCAAGGCCACCCAAAGTTTTATATGACCCTCACCTGCTCGCCACAAAGTACCAGAAGCACATCCTCCTGTTAGTGACATCCCTATGCCAAAAATAGTGCCGCCAACCAGACTGCCAAGCCAAAATCCTGCTGATACTTGTGACTCCCAATCCTTCATGTCTGACCATTTAAGGATTGAAAAACCAACTGTGCTAATTATAACTGCCAAAGCAACTGCTTTAGTTGCGCTCCCATCTCCTGTCATAAAAGGCTCACGAAAAGCTCTAACAAAACAAAATCTTGTTCTTTGCATTATAATTCCTAGAACTAAACCGAAAAAGAGGAAACCGCCCCTAATAGAGTAATCTAGATTGTCGTATACTAAAGCTAGCAATATTCCAAGAATTATAATTGATATACCTATTATTGGTTGATTTGTTTTATTATTGCTGCCAGAAACATTCTTGGATGCTGTAGGTGCTGGGCTCCAGTATGTTATTTCCCATACTAACATTTTTAACCCTATAAAAGAACCTATAAGTAGCCCCCCCATCATAGCTACACCAGCCATAGACAAAGCACTAATAGAACTAAAGAATCCTCCAATATTACAGCCAAAGGACATAGATGATCCAATTCCCATTAGAACTCCTCCAACTACTGCTTTGTAGAGTTCTCTACTAGGTGCATTTCTGATTTGGAATTGTTTGGCTAGAAGTGCTGACGCTAAAGCGCCTGCAATTATGCCAAAATTTAGTATTGAAGTTGAATAAAGGTGAGGATTTATAATTGTAATTTCAGTAATTTCTAGACTGTTAAAAAACCAGTTGCCCCAGTTCCTAACCCCATCTGCAACACTCCATGCTTTTTCGAAAGCAAACATAAAGACATTTATAAAACCAAATAAAAGCCCACCTACCCACATCGGCCATTGTTTTTCAAAAAACTTTGCATATCCCGCAGCAAAAACTTCTTTTATATTTTCTGGCTCTTTCGTTACTAATGCATCTGCCATATAACTTTCTTATTAATTAAATTGTTACAAAACAAACTTAACCAGAATCCTTTTTAATAAGACTCCAATTACTCTAAAATCTTCTTATTTTGTGCACATAACATAGAAATTCAATTCCTCATTTTGAATCACTATTTGTAGCAATTTATGTCCGGAAGTCCTGCACCAGGCCTTTATATCAGGCTCCGCTCATGGGTGAGAACTGCTCACTTGTAAAATATCTCCGACAACCAATTTTTTCATAGCCTGCCATGTGCGGATAACTGGCATACCCATCCCGCAGTCACCAAGTTGGATATTTGATTTGATTTTCATTGACATAAGCAAACTCGGATTTGTCTGATTTAGTGCCTAATCCTTCAAAATATTTGACTAGAAAAAATAAATATTTTATATCTTTTTAAAAATTTTTAAAGTTTTTTTGCAATAATTTCTTTATTAAGAGAAACAATCTCAGTCAAAAAACCATATTGGTATGAATATGTAATATTATTTTGGATAGTTAAAAACTTATAATTACCCTTCATAACAAAATAAATATTAAACAAATAACTGGATATCAGAATCAGAAGCAAATTCTAAAAATGTGGCGGCCCCACCAAGTTCGACACCTTCGATGAAATCTTCCTTGGTAAAACCAAAAACATCCATCGTCATTTGGCAGCCTATCATTCTAACTCCAGATTCTACACAAATTTCGCGCAGTTCTTCAATCGATGCAACACCTTTGTTTTTGAATGTGTCTTTCATCATCGATGTTGCCATAGTTTCAAATCCAGGAACATTCCCCATTAGAACGTTCGGCATTGGCCACTCAATATTCTGAAAACTTTTTGGTCCAAAAGGCATTTTCATCGGCATAGCAGGATTTGCCTGCGGTGCGACTTTTGCCTCGATTTTCTTTTTAAGCAGAGTTAGTCCATAGAAAGTGAAAAATACAGCAACTTCCATTTCCATCGCCACTGCAGTTGATGCCAAAATAAAAGGTGGATAAGCCCAGTCCAAAGTTCCCTGTGAGGCAATTAGCGCCATTCGTTTAGGTCTCTCTTCAGTCATTTTGTCTCCTTTAAATAAGATAGTTTTTGACTTTCAATGTGCTAAAGACTATTTTTTAGCACATTGAAATCAGCCTTATTGGAGATTTCCTTCTAAGTAGCCTTCTTAACTGCAACAGCCACTTTCAGGAGAGCCGTTAAAATTAGCAAGCCAATGGCCCATATTCCAAGGGTGACTGTTATTTCAATGAAAATTGGAAAATATTCTACAACCTCTTCCATTGGCGAAGGAACAAAACCTCCAATGATTAATCCAATACCTTTGTCGATCCAGAGAGAAACAACAATGCCGCTGCAGGCAGCAATAAGTAATTTTTTTGAAGGTCTCCTCTGTTGATA
>MPLT02283862.1_pt1 | contig 11978 bp, 12 predicted proteins | sample 1617391 | NCBI WGS metagenome assembly MPLT02 (sample SAMN05944800, study PRJNA350692) | marine metagenome | biome: marine; feature: ODZ; material: water; isolation source: 70 m water sample filtered on 0.2 um supor filter | place: Pacific Ocean | collected 2012-04-08 | depth 70m m
AAATGTAGTCTATTCCAGTCATCCATTGGAAAGCCTTTCTTCAAGTCTATTTCAGTTTGCTTAACATTTTTACCTTTTGATAGCCTCCATCTCTGAGCTAATCTGTGTATATGAGTATCAACTGGAAAAGCAGGGTGGTTAAACCCCTGACTCATTACCACAGAAGCTGTTTTATGACCTACCCCTGGAAGCGCTTCTAAAGAGTCGAAACTTTCTGGCACTTCTCCTTCATATTCATTACATAAGATTTTGCTTAGTTCTGCTATTGCTTTCGATTTTTTTGGGGACAGTCCACAAGGTCTAATAATTTTCCGGATTTTTGTTGGGCTTATCTTGGCCATATCAAAAGGGTTATCTGCTAATGAAAATAGCTCTGGAGTAACTTGGTTCACTCTAACGTCAGTGCATTGCGCAGATAACAAAACTGCAACCAGAAGCGTATAGGTGGAGTGATGATCCAGAGGAATAGGCGTTTCTGGATAGAGCTTTTCAAGCTCTTTATTGATATAAATAAATCTTTCTTCTTTATTCAAAACTTATTTCTTACTTAATTAACTTAGTATACTGCCTTAATGCTTGATGGAAGAGTCAAAAAAATTATAGCTTTTTTAAAAGAAAAACTTACTGATGAAACTGAGGTGTCTAGGGCAATGCTAAAAACCTATTCAGATTATCTAAAGGGAGAAGCATCTGATGAAGAGCTCGAAAAAGCCAATCAACAGCTTAATGAAATCCTTAAAGATTTAAGCTTAGGCTTGATGGCGGTTATCCCTCTTGCACCTATAACAATTCCAATGATCGCAAAATTTGCAAAGAAGCATAATATAGATCTTCTTCCTGAGTGGTTTAAGGATTCTTTAAAATAAAGTCCACTCAATGAAGGTCTTTATTTGCAGTAAAGAAAAGATAGATACCTGATAGAGCGCTAAATAGAGCTAGTATTGAGAAAATCTTTAAGAAAATATTACTTACATTATCTCTTTCGTCCCAGTCCATAATATGAATACCCCACATAAAGTCCCAGATTCTCCATTGGGTTGATCTAATGGCAACAATTTCTTTAGTGAATGGGTCAACATAAACATTTATGTTTTCATTGTCCTCAGATTTAGATTCAATTTTATATAAAGGTAAAGGTCTTCCTCTGTATTCAGCGCCTGATTCCTCTTTTTGAATCTCTGATATAGCTCCTGGTTCTAGGTATGTTTTTTCCTTAACTATTAGAAGGGCTTCTTTATAGTTAATCTTTTCTTCAATGGCTTCTTGAATTACCTGTTCTGGTTTTAAATAATGACTACCTCTTACTTCTTCAATTTTATTAAAAGAAAAGTAAATGCCAGAAATAGTCCAAAAGAGTAGCTGTATAGAGATAACTAAGCTTAAGAATTTATGAAACTTTCTTGAAGTTACGCTCAAGTTCTATTTTCTTTAGATAGCTTTTTGAAGTTTCGAAGCAATAATTTCTTCTGCCTCAGTCATTATCGTATTAATTAACTCTTCTACTGAAGGTATGTCATTAACTAGTCCAGCTACCATTCCGCATGACCAAGCTCCAGCTTCAGGTTCGCCTTCCATCATTACTTTTGGATAAACCCCAGCTACTTCATCAACAATGTCTTCAAACGTTAAGTCATCTCCTAATGCCTTTTCTTTAGCCATTAAGCTTTCAACGGCTGGATTATTAAGAACTCTTTCTGTGTTAGTTAATGAACGCATGATTAGTCTAGTGTCTAGTTCGCTTGCATTTACAATTGCTTCTTTTACATTCTGATGCACGGGAGCATCTTTGGTAGCAATAAAACGAGTTCCCATATTCATTCCTTCAGCCCCTAAAGCCATAGCAGCCACTAGACTTCTAGCGTCAGCCATTCCACCTGAAGCAACAAATGGTATTTCAAGTTCATCAGCGGCCCTTGGTAATAATATAAAATTCGGTATGTCATCTTCACCTGGATGACCTCCGCACTCAAACCCATCTACTGATACGGCATCACATCCAATGTCTTGAGCTTTTATTGAATGCCTGACCGAAGTGCATTTATGGATAACTTTTATGTCAGCGTCTTTCATGGCAGGCATATAGACAGCTGGGTTCCTTCCTGCTGTCTCAACTACTTTGACTCCAGTTTTTATAATTACCTCAATCAAACCAGGGTAATCTGGTGGTGTCATTGAAGGGAGAAAAGTTAAGTTAACTCCAAATGGTTTATCAGTTAAATCTTGGCATTTTTTTATTTCTGCTTCTAGTTTCTCTGGTGTTCCTTGCGTAAGTCCGGTAATAATTCCAAGACCGCCAGCATTTGATACTGCTGCTGCCAGTTCTGCGAATCCAACAAAATGCATTCCACCTTGAATGATAGGATGTTCGATTCCAAAAAGTTCAGTTATTTGTGTTTTCATTTCTCCTCCATAAATTTAGAAACTTAGTATATAGAATGTTTATTTAATTGGACCAGTAAATATATTCATCACCTTCCTCATAAGCTTGCCCATCATATTTGTCTATCATAATTGGGGCTTCAAAAGCAGATGGGAATAAAGGCTCTTTTTGTTCGGAGTTAAATTGTACTAAGAGCTCTTCTATTTTCTGAGCTTCTTTGGGATGGCTTTCTATCAAGTTATTTTTTTCTAAAGGGTCAACAGAAGTATCAAATAACCAGCTTTTATTTTCTTTTTTACTAACTATGTACTTCCATTTTTTATGGAGGACAGATTGGTGATTACCTGATCGCCAAAAAAGCGTCTCATGTGGTTCATCAGAATTCTCTTTTTTTATATAAGGTAATAAATTAACTCCATCTAATTCTTTTTTATTTGATGTAGTGGTCTTGGTAGCTGAGACAATTGTCGGAAAAATATCAAAATGATGCACTGCACTATTAGAGGTTAGTCCTGGACTTATCTTATCAGGCCAACTAACAATAAATGGAACTCTTATTCCGCCCTCAAAGAAACTGATTTTCCATCCTCTAAATGGTTTATTGATATCTTCTAACTCAATGTAATTGGCTCCACCATTGTCGCTAGTAAAAATAATCATAGTTTTACCATAGATATTTAAATCCTTTAATTTCTCAATAATTTTTCCGACACTTCTATCAAGAGAAGTTATCATTCCTGCATATACTTGAAGGTTGTGACCAGACATATGACTCATTTGTTCTACATCGCTCCTTAAAGCTTGCAGGGGGTTATGAATTGCCCAATGACTTAGATATAAGAAAAATGGTCTGTTTTTATTTTTTTCAATTACTTTTAGAGCTTCGTCCGTATAGTAATCAGTTACATATTTATCTGGTGCGAAAGGATCTCCTTCATTGAACCTAGCCGAATACTGACCTGAACTCCAAACCATCTTATCGATGCTGGTTTCAAACTTTGCATTCACTACCTCTGGATGGTCTTCCGGTAAATAATACGCACCTCCCAAGGATAAAGAGTCTATGAATCCTTGACTTAAAGGATCCATTCCACCTGCATGACCAAGATGCCATTTTCCGATATGTGCTGTGTAATATCCTGCATCCTTTAAAACCTCTGCAATTGTTATCTGCTCAGAAGGCATACCCTGTTCCATAAATGGAGGTAAGTTCATTGCTAACTCTTTATCAATTCTTGCTTTTAACTCTGAGTCATCCTCTTCCGCAAGCCAAGTTAGAACCATCCTTCCAGCATCAGGAACAGGGGTAAATTCAAAACCAAATCTTGTTGGGTATCTTCCAGTCATTATTGAAGCTCTAGAGGGCGCACAAGTAGCATTAGCTGCATATCCTCTAGAAAACCAAATACCATCTTCCGCTAATGAATCAATATGAGGAGTTTGAAGAGAACCATCTGCGGCACCGCCATTATGTAAAGATATATCGTTGTAACCCATATCATCAGCTAAAATCAAAATAATATTTGGTCTAGAATCGTTTTTATCAGAAATATCTAAGGGGCCTTCAGTCCAATTCGTAGGTATATTCTCCTGAATTGGATTTACCAAGTTCATAATTTTAGGTAATGTCCATATGATTAAATTTACCTTGTATTCCCAAACTAATAATCCAGAAATAGTCAGTAGCAGAAAAGAGTAAGATAGCTTTTTAACCATTTAAAGCTTATTCCTTATTTTTGTTCTCTCATCGAGAGTAATAGTAATAGTATCAGTAAAATAGTTACATAAGGAGCACCTTCAACTCCCGGTGTATTTCCGGAAGAGTAAATACCGCTGGCTAATGCAGATTTTCCTAATAAAGGGTAAAGAAAAAGCCTACCTGACCATTCAATCAACCAAAATACATACATCAAAGGTATTAAAGCTCTATATCTAAAGATTACAATCCAAGATACGCCACAAAAAATTACTTGAGCAAATCCCCATAATGAAAAAAACATATAGATAAGGGGCATAGGATCTGGTTCACCCGATAAAATGATTAGGTTTGCAATTCCATGCATACCATATTCTTCAAAGAACATATGGATGATGGATCTCCATGTCATTAAGCACACAAAAGCTATGAAGAACCAAAAGGCTACTTTACTGCCTCTGTATTCGTTGTCTGCTGGAGTAGGAAGAAGGTTAAAATTAAACATTTTATAAAGCTAGATTTCCTAGTTTAGAACATGTTTCATTAAACTCTTTTATCGTATCTTGGATTATTTCTTCAGCTGATTTGACACCATCAATTAAACCTACAGATTGGCCAGAAAGCGCAGGAGCAGCATTCATATCACCTCCAAAATATAGGTCTTGGATTTTTCCCATGGCAGTCATGTCCATCTCTCCTGCATCAAGAATTTCTTTTGTGAAATCTGTTCTCAGCGCCCTTATTACTGGTTTAGAGGTTTTATTGAGTATCCAAGTCCCATTAAGCGGAGAATCAAAAATATAATTCTTAAAGTTGTCGTGTACAGGGCTCTCTTTGCTGGAAACAAATCTAGTACCCATTTGTATTCCTTCAGCTCCCACGGCAAAAGCAGCTGCCATACCAGCACCATCAGCAATTCCACCTGCTGCAATAATTGGTAAATCAATTTGTTTTCTAATGGCTTGGATTAACACAAAGAGACCTACTTCTTCTGGGCTTTTAAAACCACCACCTTCTGTGCCTTCCACAACGAGCCCATCTACTCCGCAATTGGCTGCTTTGATTGCACCTTCCACGCTTGGCACTGCGTGATAAACAGTTATTCCTGCATATTTTAGGATATCGATATATTTTGAAGGGTCGCCTGCGGAAGTGGTTACGAATTTAACCCCATGTTGAACGCAGAATTCCACCATACTTTCATCTCTTAAGAAGAGTAAGGGTAAATTAACTCCAAAAGGCTGATCAGTTAATTCAGACATCTTTTCTATTTCAGCTTTGCAGTTATCTACTTCACCAGAAGAGGTTTCAATTACTCCAAAGCCACCTGCATTACAAACAGCAGATGCTAATTGACTTCTAGCAATCCATCCCATGGGGGCTTGAATTATTGGATATTTAGACCCTGTATGCTCCGTTACTCTATTCATTAATTTTCCTTTATAAAATTGGTTAATAGCTTTGATAATTCTTTTGGTCTAGTCCATTGATAAAAGTGACCACCTCCAATCTGAGGTGCACTTTTAGCATTAGGGCACATTTGTAAAACATCTTCCTCAACACCATTAGTTACAGGATCGTCCCCTGCAAAGACACTTAAAAAAGGTTTATCCCACTTCCCGAAGAACTCTCTTGCTTTCCTTTGTTCTTCAAGCGATTGATCAGGAACTATAGGCACATGGCTTGGCATTGCTCTAGGACCCATTTTGTAACTTGGATCTGGAAAAGGTGCTTCATAGGCTTTTGCTATATAGGATTTAAAGGGAGAAGCACTATATTTTCCTAATAAGATAAAAATGTAATTTAAAGCTAATGAGATTAGTGATCTTTTATCCATTTGCATAGATTGAATGAAACCTATAGGAAGATCCTCTGTGTCCCAACAAAATTTCTGCCAGTACATGAATTTCAATCCAGGGTGTGTTTTACCACTATCCATTTCTCCTACTTGTTTAGCCATAGATAAAGGATGCAGTTTTATATTACTTTCTCTAAAAGCCTTTATTTCTTCAATGACCTCTTCAGGAACATCGGGACTATAAGGTAGCCCGGTATTACCCATTGAAACTTTAGAAAACCTGTCAGGTTCCCTTGCAACTACTCTTAATCCAATTAATCCACCCCAATCCTGACCAAAGAAAGTTATATCACGAAAGTCATTGGCATTTAGCCAATCCACCATCCAATCGACTTGATTTTGGTAACTGTAATCTTCTCTGGAAGCTGGCTTATCTGATTTTCCATAACCAGGTAAATCGGGAGCAATAACTCTTATTCCTGCTGAAATTAGAAAAGGTATCATTTTCGAGTAGAGGTAGCACCACACCGGCTGGCCATGCATTGCCAATAATATAGGGCCATCTCTTGGACCCTCATCTATATGGTGTATTCGTAATTCACTTCCATCTTTAGTTTTGATGTTTGTATAACAAGGCTCATAGGGGAAATCAGTTATTCCCTCAAACCTTTCATCTGGCGTTCTTAATATTTTCATATTTATTTCTCTTTCATCAGTAATTTCTCGCAACCCGTGCCTTGAAAGAGATCCAGTATTCTTTTTTGATCAAGATCCGTTAGGCTGTAAAACTCTTGGTTGATCCATTGGAGGCATTTACCTTGATAATTGAAAGTCTTTTGAGTCCATGTGGATCCATCAATCTCAGCTTCCCAAGTTTCTTCACCACTTTCTAAGGCTTTACTGTTGGCTAACAGGGCAGGTACATATACATGGCCTATCTCTTTTAATAAAGACTTCACACTTTCAGGTAAAGACTCCAAAGTCTCCCAAGGACTTACATCAGGATTTATACCCGAGAGGTCTTCCATGCTATTTATCCATGCCACTGTTCTGAGAGATACTTCATGCGCAATTGTTCTAGAAGTTGGATCTAAACCAATTAACTGAGTGAGTTGACCGTAAATTGCAAAGTCCGCAGAGCTTGGCCTGTGTCCAAAGAGGAAAGGTAAATTACTGAAATGGCTTTCCATGATTCTAAGGAAGCGTTTATAGCTCTCTTCAATAATAGGTGCGGTAATGTCATTTGAGCCTACAACCCAAAGCCTTTCAATTTGCCTTGAGCCTATACCGTCTTTAAATAGCTTCCAAGTATCATCTGCCAGGTCAACTTTATTGTTCAATGGCAAGATTGAGGATGCATTATCAGCATCTTCGTCAAAGTGCCATCTGTAATGGAACATATACTTAGTGACCCACTCATCTCCAAAATCTTCGAGAAGGTAATTCAAGAAACATAATGCCGGATCGTTAGGGATAACACTTCTATCTTCAAACTCATTCTCAAGTCTTCTAATAATAGGGGTTGAGTCAGTAACTGTTTGGAATTCGCCCCTATCATCTCTCATGATGAATGTAGGAAGAAGGACAGGTTTAGGAGGTTCTATTCCTAGATCTGAAAAAGCACCTTCACCGTCCAATAAATCACCAGGATTACCCCAAATTATTTCATATGGGATATGTCTGTAGCGCAAAAGAGCTATCATTTTTCTCGTATAGGGTGATGGAGGTGCCCCTATGAGTGTAACTCGGTCTTTTGTTAACATCTTTAATCAGAAGAAGGTAAAGAAGTTTCGATATTTAGCTGACCCTCAAGACCCGCAACTCTATGTTGAGCGCTTACTATGTAGTCAGGGTCATTAATCATCTGAAGCATTGCTTTTCTTGAAGGGTACATAGCTATGGCTACTTTGTCCCAAAGATCTTCAACTTCACCTAACATCAGTCTTTCAACCTCTCCTCCAAATAAAGGTTTTCCACCAACCTTTTCAAGATGCCCCGCAACTTCTTCTGCATAAATGGCATAGGCTTCTTCGCCAGTTAGATCCGTTTCTCTTTTGTCAGGGTAGTTTGCTTTTTCTTTAAACTTCAGAAGATTTACCATGTAAATAGGCTTATCTTCTCCTTGCTCACTGAACTCTTTTATTTGATCTTCGTTCGGCATGACCGCATTTTTTACTTCCATAATATTTCCTTCTAATCAATTTAATATATATTACTTACTAACAAGGATAATAGTAATGAGTAAAAATAAACAAGTAATAATTAAAACTTTACCAGAAGGAAAATTAACCGAAGATAACTATGAACTTATCGAGTCTGAATTACCCGATATAGGGGACAATGAAGTAATGGTTAAAACAATTTCTTTTGCCATCACGGCAGGAACAAGAGCAGGACTTCAAGGCAGTGCAAGCTATGCAGGAGCACCAAAAACAGGAATTGTAATGAACAGCACTGGGGTAGGGGAGATTGCAGAAAGTAATAACGAAGCCTTCCCTCTAGGAGCTAAGGTCCTAACCATGACTGGTTGGCAAGCATATTCTGTTCAGAAACCTGAATCGTTAACATTAATCAGGGAAGATGTAGATCCTTCTCTATATTTAGGACCATTGGGTATCAATGGATTAACTGCGTATTTTGGTTTACTTGAAATCGGACAGCCCAAAGCTGGAGAGACTGTCATGATTTCTGCGGCTGCAGGTTCTGTAGGTCACATGGTAGGACAAATAGCCAAAATTAAAGGTTGTAAAGTGGTGGGGGTATGTGGAAGCGATGAAAAATGTAATACCTTAATCGACGAATTAGGATTCGATGCTGCTGTAAATTACAAGGACCCAAATTACAGGCAAAGCCTTAAAGATGCAACGCCTGATGGAGTTGACGTCTATTTTGATAACACAGGTGGAATGATATTAGGTTCTGCCCTTTTCAGATTAAATTCTGGAGGACGTATCGCTTGCTGCGGAGTTGTTTCACAATACGATACAAGCACTCCTGAGCCAGGACCAAAAGGAATTCCAGGATTGCTCGTTAATAAAAGTATACGAATGCAAGGTTTTCTAGTTTTTGATTTTGCTGATAGATATGACCAAGCTACCGACGAGTTAATAGAATGGATAAACGAGGGCCAATTAAAGATTCTTACGGACGAGTTAGATGGTTTAGAGCAAGCTCCAAAAGGTTTTGTTGATCTTTTGGCGGGCGGCAATATAGGAACTAGGGTAGTCAATGTAAGTTAGCATGAATTTAAATTTTTCAGAGGAAGAAATTTTATTTCAGAATGAAGTACAAGCATTCTTAGAAAAGGAATTAACTGAAGATATAGTTTCAGCAGCAAAATCCACTTCTGCAGTTTTTACAGAGAAAGATATTGCCATGAAGTGGCAATCCAAGTTAGCAAAAAAAGGATGGCTAGTCCCTTCTTGGCCAGAAGAATATGGGGGCACTAACTGGACACATACACAAAAATATATTTTCTCTTCAGAGTGCGCCAAGGCAGGAGCTCCAAACTTAATACCAATGGGCTTAGCCATGATAGGGCCATTATTGTTAGGCAAAGGTACCCAAGAACAGAAAGATTACTATATTCCCAGAATCATAAGTGGGGAAGATTATTGGTGCCAGGGCTATAGCGAACCTGGAGCAGGGTCAGATTTGGCCAGTCTACAGTGCAAGGCAGTAAGAGAAGGAGATAAATATATAATTAATGGGACTAAGATATGGACCACTCATGCTCATCTTGCCAACAAGATATTTTGCCTAGTCAGAACCGATAATTCCGGTAAGAAACAAGAAGGAATTACTTTTTTGATGCTGGATATGAATCAACCAGGAATAAAAGTAGAGCCAATATTAACTATGGCCCAAGATCATGATTTTAATCAGGTAGTTTTTACAGACGCAGTTGCAGATGTAAAGGACAGAATTGGAAAAGAGAATGAAGGTTGGTCAGTAGCAAAGTATTTATTAGAGTTTGAAAGAAGTGGAGGTGTAGGAGGCTCTAAGAGTTTATCGGATATCCAATTTATTAAAAAATTAATGAATAAGATTTCTGCCACACATAATGACACTAGTTTTATTGATGTATATTCAACTAAAGTTACGGAGCTTGAAATTAAAGCTCAGTCTATTCAGTACACTGCATTAAGAATTTTAAGCTCCTTAAAAGGTGGCGACAGTCCTGGTCCCGAATCATCCATGATGAAAACCCTGGTAACGGATCTTGAGCAAGAGATATCAGAAGTAACCCTCGAGATAATTGGCTATTATGGAATTCCCTTTCAAGATACCAGTTTAGGTTCGAATGAGCCTGCTATAGGAGACGAGTCTTTCCGCCCTATTGCAGGCAAATATCAGAATTTAAGAGCCACCACTATTTATGGCGGAAGTAATGAGATTCAAAGAAATATTATGGCTAAAGCAGTCTTAGGACTTTAAATTAAAGTATGTCTAACTTTTGATAGAATTAATAAAAATAAGGAGTAATTGATGAGCGATTCAACTGAATATGTCCCACCTAAGGTTTGGACATGGGAAAACCAAAGTGGAGGAAAATTCACAAATATAAATAGACCAATTGCTGGTGCAACTCATGAAAAAGAGTTGCCAGTTGGCAAGCACCCACTGCAGCTTTATTCATTGGGTACACCTAATGGAGTTAAGGTAACTGTGTTGTTAGAGGAGTTGCTGGCCTTAGGTCACGAAGGAGCAGAATACGATGCCTTTTTAATTAATATTGGTGATGGTGATCAATTCAGTAGCGGTTTCGTTGAAGTAAATCCAAATTCAAAGATTCCTGCTTTACTTGATGTAAGTACTGATCCTCATACCCGCGTATTCGAGTCGGGTGCAATCATGGTTTATCTAGCAGAAAAGTTTGGAGAACTTTTACCTGAAGAGCCTTCAGCTAGAGCAGAATGTATGTCATGGCTTTTTTGGCAAATGGGCAGTGCACCGTATTTAGGAGGTGGATTTGGTCATTTTTATGCCTATGCACCGGAAAAATTTGAATACGCTATAAATAGATTTACGATGGAAGTTAAACGTCAACTTGACGTTCTGGATCAAAACCTTTCATCAAGACAATATTTGTGCGGAGATACTTACAATATTTCGGATATAGCAGTTCATTCTTGGTACGGCAGTCTAGTGCTTCGAAACGTATATGAGGCTGCAGAATTCTTAGACGTTGCTTCCTATAAAAACGTAAATCGTTGGGCTAATGAGATAGTAGAAAGACCAGCTTATAAAAGAGGTTCAAGAGTGAACCAAGCTTGGGGACCTAAAGAAACGCAAGTTCCTGAGCGGCATGATGCGAGTGATATTAAATAGTATTTATGCGTAAAGCGTTTAGAAATTTCATGATTAAGCGCACTATAAGCGCTAAATTAAGGAATCGTGGCATGAATACTTTTTCAAGCTATGAAATCCACAAAAATATCAGAACCAGTGCAGAAGCAAAAAGGGAAAAAGAAAATAGACCTCATGAAGTTCTGTATTTTCATAAAGTAGATGACCCTTATTCGCATCTTACGATTCATTATATTGATAAGATAAAATCTACTTTCGATGTAGCACTAAAACCAGTTCTAGTTGGGGAAGAAAACGCAGAAGCGGTTCATGAACCAACTTTATATAATATTTACTGCCTAGAAGATGCGAAACGCATTGCTCCCTTTTATAGCGTAGAGCTATCTGCAGAATCTTACCCAAACAAAGAATTAATAGATCAGTCTAATTCAATATTAGCGACTGTAGAGGATGATAATTTTACTGAAGTAGCTAAAAAAGTTAGTTCTGCCTTATGGACTGGAGATCAAGAATCTCTTGATGCGTTAAGCACCCATTACGCATCTACTGAAACTGAGGTAGTCAAGAAACTAGAAGAAGGTAACAAAATTAGAAATGAAAAAGGATATTATTTTGGTTCAGCCTTTTATTATGAAAAAGAGCTGTATTGGGGCGTTGACCGTTTGCATCATCTAGAAGATAGACTTATTGATTTAGGAGTAAAAACTGATAACACAAATGATTCTATTTGCTCGCCCAATCTGAAAGCTCCTTCAAAATTAAATTCTGATAAAAAAGTAAACCTATGTTATTAC
>MPLT02266865.1_pt1 | contig 11964 bp, 19 predicted proteins | sample 1617391 | NCBI WGS metagenome assembly MPLT02 (sample SAMN05944800, study PRJNA350692) | marine metagenome | biome: marine; feature: ODZ; material: water; isolation source: 70 m water sample filtered on 0.2 um supor filter | place: Pacific Ocean | collected 2012-04-08 | depth 70m m
AAAAAGGTGGCCGAGTTAAAAAGAAAAAACAAGGTTATAAAGATAGAAAAGATGAATCTATCGCTATGAGAATCAGAAAAAAAAGAACTAAAAAACAATTAAGAGCTTCTGCAAATGATGGAAGATCGTAATGGTAGAAAGGCGATGTTCTATAATTATAAAGGAGTAGAGTTCAAAGAAGGTGATTGTGTAAGATTGAAAGCAACTATTGCCGATCATCGTATCAACAAATATGATAATAATGCTCCATTGACATATTTAAATCGTGTAACAATTTTAGCAAATAAAGGAACAAAAGAAAATCCTAAAAATGTTTTTGGTGAAGAAGGAATCGAAAGAGGCTCTTCACAGAAAACTTGGCAAGAACAACTTGCAGATGAAGATTTAGATAATTAAAAAATAGAAAGAACCTAAACATTCCGAGGCATAGGATGGTAATTTGGTTCAGAGATAGCATCAGATCGTAGACTGCTCTGCTAGGGTAACTCCCCCTTTAAGTGACTCTGAGGTAGGAATGTGATGTGAGCGAGTTACGGCTTGGTGGAACAACCCGATGGCCGTACACGCTAGAGTGGTGATGACGATTCGTGAGAAGTTCGCAGACTCAAGACTTTGGAAATCGAAGTACAAGGGCGGCCTCATGGATGTAACCTTCTTTTTAATATAAATTGAGAGATTAAAAATGGCTAGAAAAAAAATTACAATAGAACGAAAGGTAATCAAACCAGTTAAGAAGAAACGTAAACTTTCTGAGGAACACAAAGAGAAGTTAAGATTGAGACTTGCTGAGATGAGGGCTAAGAAGAAACCCGCAGAGTATAAGAATATTGCAAAGAGTGTTCTGGAACTTCCAGATGATGACAAGTATTCTTTGAAGAATGTTAAGGAATGGATTAGAGAATCTAAAGATCAAGTTGCGGCGTTCAGTAAGACCGCACGGAGTATAAGATCAACTCCACAAGACAAACAGAAAGCGGCAAACAATGCCGATAACAAAAAAGCATATATTAGAATGATGGAACATTATTTGAAAACTGGTGATTGGATTTCTATGTTCTCTGGAAAAGAGGAATCACAGAAGGTCACACCAAAATGTGTTGCAATGGCATACTATCCTGACGGCACACCAAAAAGAAATGTTGGTGTATGGTATCCAGACATTGAAATGGTTTGGACTAATGAAATGGATGAATCAGATTATGCACATTTGCGTGAAGATTACACACCTACTAGAGAGGAAGTTGTAGTTGGTGATATGGCACGGACTGATAGAAGGTTTACGGCCTCTACTTGACAATATAAATATTCATGATACAATAAGAGTATCGCTCAGGGTAATCAAGGTGCACAACCTCTCCATCTAGTATGAATTTGTCCTTCAGCTAGATTATTTCCAGTGCAAACTCATACCTTGAAAAATGATGTGGCTCAGCCGAAGTTGTCTGGGCGATATAACTAATCATGGAGTCATTATGGCATTAAAGATAGATTTTGAAGAGGAAAGTAAAGAACAATTAAATCCAGATACTCCCAATGCAATGGGTGGTACGGAGTTAGCACAGAAGTGGTTATTCAGTAGACTTGATCCAGAACTTAAAGACTACTTTCAATTTGTAGCTTCCAGAAAAAGAAAATTAGAAGATAAACCTCGTATCTTTTGGGTACACGATCTTGCTCAAGATCCAGAAGTAGAATTTCTTAAAGAACATAAGAATATGCTTGAGTTTGAAAAGATTGTCTTTGTATCCCATTGGCAACAATATCAGTATGGGGTTTATCTTGGTGTGCCGTATGATCATGGAGTAGTTGTACAACATGCGATAGATCCTATTCCAGAACATGAGAAACCCAAAGACAAAATTAATTGTGTGTATTTCAGTACACCACATAGAGGACTAGAGGTTTTACTGGAAGCTTGGTCTGAAATGAAACAACGATATCCTTCTGAAGCTGTTGATTCAGCTGAGTTGAATATTTTTTCAAGTTTTAAAATATATGATCGTCCTCACATGGATGAACAATTCAGGCATGTGTATCAAAAAGCTAGAGACATGCCACAAGTGAATTACTCTGGTTCTGTTCCGAATGAAGATATAAGGAAAAACCTAGAGAAGATGCATATACTTGCATACCCATCTACCTATATGGAGACTGCTTGTATCACTGCTCTTGAATCGTTGAGTGCTAAATGTTTGGCTGTTATACCAAACCTTGCAGCTCTTCCAGAGACAACCGCCAACTTTGCGTGGATGTATAATTATGAACCAGCTCCAGAGAGACACGTTGCAGTTCATGCACATATATTATCAAGAGCTATTGATAATTATTGGGCTGAAGAAACTCAAAGCTTATTGAATGTTCAAAAACAATACTTTGATATTTTTTATAATTGGGATCTCAGAGCTAATCAATGGAACTCATTTTTGAATGGTTTAAAGATGGGCATTGAAGAAAAGAAAAAAAGAAATGATACTACTTGATTTTTCTCAGACCATGATCGGATCGTTCATGGCTATGGGAAAGGGTAATGTAGTGGTAGAAGAAGACTTACTACGACATACTGTTTTGAATACTATACGACAATATAAACAAACCCATCGACATATCTATGATGGTGGTATAGGTGGTTTAGTTATTTGTTGTGATTCAGCTAAGAATTGGAGAAAGGATTCTTTTCCAGAATACAAAGCGAATCGAAAAAAGAAAAGAGAAGATGATACTACTGATTGGAAATCATTATTTCAGTTTTTAGATGAGATGATTGACGATTTTCGTAACTACTTTCCATATAAAGTGATGAGAGTAGACCGAGCAGAAGCTGATGACATCATTGCTGTATTGAATGAGTATGTAGCAACAAATCCTACACTAATAATTTCAAGTGATAAGGACTTCATTCAGTTACAGAAATATGAAGGGGTTCAACAATGGTCACCATTGACTAAAAATTTTGTGAAGGGTGATCCAGAAGCTTCTCTTTGGGAGAAGTTAGTTAAGGGTGATGCTGGTGATGGTGTTCCTAATATTCTTTCATCTGATGATACTTTTATAACTGAAGGGAAAAGACAAAGACCTATCACTACAAAGAAGGTGGAATTGTGGAATAAAGATAGATCTAGTTGGACTGAAGAGATGCATAGAAATTTCCATAGAAATGAAACTATGGTGGATTTATCAAAAACTCCAGAATCAATTCGTATAAATATAATCAATCAGTATACACAGCAGACCCCTAAACATGGTAGGCTCATGGAATACTTTGTTGAAAAGCGATTGAAAAATTTAATGGAACATATAGGTGAGTTTGAATAATGACTAAAGGATTTCCAACAATCTTTAAGGAGATTGACAGTGCAAAAAGCCAAAAAGACAAAAAAGAATTATTATTAAAATACCAAACTCCAGCTTTGTTGGAGGTATTGAAATATTCTTTTCATCCCGATATCAAATTCCTGCTTCCAGCGGGTGATCCACCATACACTACAGTTGTTGATCCTTCAGAGAATCCAACATACTTGTACGGGCTGATACGGAAACGCTACTTGTTTGTAGAGGGTGGAAATGAAAAACTCAAACCAGATAGGAGAGAGTATCTATTTGTCGAAATGCTAGAAAGTGTCCATGAGGAAGAAGCGAAACTTCTTCTACAAATAAAAGACAAGAAGATTAAATGTAGGGGTTTAACCTATAAACTTATTAAAGAAACTTTTCCGAGTTTAATACCTTGATGAGAAACGTAAAATCTTTAGAAGAACGTATAGTTAATTTAACAAAACGTACCGCTGATGGAAATAGCGGTACAGAGGAAGCTGAACTTAGGCATTTAGATATGAATGGTACAGAACCACGTTCAATTAAAGTGGTACTTGCTAGAGAATTTGGAGCTCAGTTAGATTTGCTATGGGATGAATCCATAAGAGGTTTTGCCACAACAGTTGGTGGTATCACTTGGACATCCAATTTTGATTGGAAAGATTTCGTGGCCACGCCATGGGAATCTGGAAAATATTATGTAAGAAGCTCCCGCCGAAAGTAAACTTTCTTATTGTCAACCCAAACTAAGAGGAATATGCATAAATTCATTCTTTTACTGGGGCTTGTTATATTTGGATATGCATCGAGTGTAAATACAGCCCAAGTAGTCGAAACATGGGTGCCAGGTAGCTATAAAGCTGTAGTACAAAGTGGTACTACTGGACAAGTTACCATTAGTGAGCACTTATCAAATTTAGAGCCAATGATCGACGCTAACGAATTAGAATGTATGGCAAAAAACATTTACTTTGAAGCGGCTGTAGAATCAACCGCAGGAAAGATGGCTGTAGCCCAAGTAACAATGAATAGGGTAAAGTCACATAGATATCCAGATACAATATGTGAAGTCGTTTATGAAGGAAGACATCATGCGAGTGGTCATCCTAAGCGAGACCAGTGCCAGTTTAGTTGGTACTGTGATGGCAAAGGAGATGAACCTAGAGAAACACCAGCGTGGAGAGATTCACTAGAGGTGGCAGAGTATGTTATCAAAACACCTAGTGCACTAGATATTACAGATGGTGCTACTCATTATCATGCCGATTATATTGATACTCCAAGATGGGCATATCAAAAAGATAAATTGGTAAAGATTGATACTCATATCTTTTATAAAAAAAGAGGTAACTTCAATCTGTGACTTGACAAACTTCCATTGGTGATGTATAATAAGGTTATTGAAAAATTTTAAAGGATTGATAATGAGTTATCTTGCTAATAGAGGTGAACGTAAAGAGTTCTTTTTAAAACTTACAGGAAGAATGGATAAGGGTGAATACTCTATTCATAATCTAATAGATAGAAAAGGACGAAAAGCTATGTTCTATCGTTGTAGTGGGGATATACCTTTTGAGAAAAATGATTGTATCCTTGTTAAAGCTACAGTTGCGGAACATAGAGAATATAAAGACGAACCTCAAACTTATTTGAATCGTGTGAAAATACTTAGGAATGTAGGAGCGAAGTGAATATATTTTATTTGGATAAAAGACCAGATGATGCGGCAGAAATGCATTGTGATAAACATTGTGTTAAGATGATTTTAGAATATGCACAGATGTTATCGACAGCACATAGAGTATTGGATGGAGATAATGTACATCCAAACTTATATAAGATAGCTCATAAGAATCATCCAAGTACCATTTGGACTCGTTCATCTAATCAACATTATAGTTGGTTGTTTCGTTTGTTCAGAATGGTAAGTGCAGAATATACTCTACGTTATGGTAAGATACATAAGTCGTGGGATAGTCTTGGTAAACTTCTAGAAACTGTACCAAAGAATATTGAAGATAATGGTTGGGAAGATCCACCACAATGTATGCCAGACCATTGTAAAGATAATGATGTGGTTAAGGCTTACAGAAACTATTACATAAAAGAGAAAAGTAGTTTTGCAGAATGGAAATATAATGGTGTACCAGCTTGGTTTACAGAAGGAGTAAAATATGCCAACGTATGATTATGCTTGTGATAAATGTGATAACACATTTGAAGAATTTCAAACTATAGCAAATAGAAAAGTTCCAGAAGGTAAATGTATGGAATGTAATGAGGGGGATGTTCGACAACAAATCGGAACTCCCCTTTTTGCTTATGATAACATATCCTCACCAGGCCATCTAAAGAAGCCACCAAGATGGATGAAGGATAAACTTACAGAAGTGAAACGAACTCAGCCTGGTGCAACAATGAATATACCAGATTAATGAAAAACTTTGATCATATTACTAGTCCTTTAGAAATGAATGTACTAGATTTACCAACTGAATATCATGAAGGAAAGAGGTTCTATGTCACACCAAATGGTGAACGCTATAAATCCATTACTACAATATTATCAGAGCTCACCAAAGCTGATATACAGAAGTGGAGAGCAAGGGTTGGAGAAAAGGAAGCCAATCGAATTACCCAAAAAGCGTCTAGGAGAGGAACCGCCGTACATAGTGTCTGTGAGTCCTATATCAAAAACGAGGACGGATTCTTAGAAGGAGAATTGCCACATATTGTAGAAGTGTTTCGGTCTATTGAACCTTTACTTGATAGGATCAACAATGTTCGATTAGTTGAAGGAGCGTTGTGGTCAGATGAATTGAAGGTTGCAGGTCGAACAGATTTGATTGCTGACTTTGATGATGAGTTAGCGGTGATTGATTATAAGACTTCCAACTATAAAAAGTCATGGGAAATGTGTCATAAGTTTTTTATGCAAGGAGCATTTTATGCTCATGCATTTGAAGAGAGATACAATACTCCTATAAACAATATCATAATAATAATGGCGGTAGAAAATGATAAGCCAATATTATGGAAAGAGACAAAGGAGAGATGGATAGAACCTTTGAAACAAGTTCTTACTAAATATTCTTGATACTGTTGATCTATTTGGATAGCAGTTAAGACGCGAGTTCAATTCTCGCCGCCTCCACCAAAGGAGCATAATGGATGGTAGAGATTTAGCCATCGCGTTTATGATTTTGGGTTCAGCATCTACATTAATTTGGTTACTAGAAATTATGTTTCGTTGATGGGGGCGTCATGGTATTCGATTGATTGTGAAGGCAAGTAAGTAGGTATCCAGTTGAGGTACGGCTGTAAAAGTCCAATAAACATAATCGCAAACAACGCTGATTATACACCCGCATCGGAATATTACGCACTCGCTGCGTAACTGATAGCCGAGTTGGAGGTGTCACTTGGGAACAGAAGCACACCTCGCTAACTTATAGAAAGGAACTAATGCCATCTGGACATATAAACGAACCTCAAACTTTGGTTCAAGAGAGAGAAATGAAACTTAGATTTGAAAGAGATGTAGTGCGTGGTGATGTTCCACCCTTTTACTTAGTACCCGAAAGACAAGAAGAGACTTACAAAGATTTTATTCTTCCATACAATGTCGGAAGATGTAGAGTTTCTTGGGCTAATGATGAATGGAAGTTTCAATATTTTTAAGGAGAGGTATGGCTGAATACACATTAGAAGAACCTTGTGAATTCGTTTATAGGGTCGAAGCAGTAACAAAGATAGTAGACGGAGACACTATTGATTGTGTCTTTGATTTGGGTTTTGATGTGATGGTTAAACATCGTGTAAGACTTTTAGGAATTGATACACCAGAATCAAGAACGAGACATAAGAATGAAAAGGTATATGGATTACTCAGTAAGGCCGCACTCAAGTCGTGGGTACATTGGGCAACTATGTCCGATAGAGATGATATTGATATTGAAATTAGATGTCCAGAAGCAGACAGTCGTGGAAAGTTCGGTAGAATCTTAGGTGAGGTTTGGGTGAACTGTAATGCTGAAGGTGAACATGGTGGATGGACAAATGTAAATAAATGGTTATGTGAGAATGGTCATGCAGTTGGTTATACAGGACAAAACAAAGACGATGTTAAGGATGAACATTGGAAGAATAGACAACTGTTAGCAGAACAAGGAAAACAAGAACTGCTACAATGGGATGAGGATTAATACATGGCCATTAAAATACCTGAGAGTTTAAAGAAGGCCAGGAAAGATAGGTCAGGCGATGGTAAGGTGAACACCAGCGTCGAAATGGTTAACGCTTCGGAAGAAGCATTGTGGGAGAAAAATCCTGTGGAAGCTTTGAAATATGAAAAGATTGAAACCAGAAAGAAGATGAATTGGATGGCAAGGTTTACTTTGTCTCTTATTACTTCTGGTACATTTTTGGTTTTATTATACCTATTATTTTTTACAACCCTTGTCGATGCACATCGCGACTTAATTAATATTTTGGTTGGTGCCTACGTTGGCGTCTTAGCTAAGTCTACTGATTATTGGTTCAAGGATAAAGAAGATGCTGAAGAGAAAGAATCTGCAGCTTTAAATGGAGATAGTTAATGTCTGATTTTAATGATTTTGGTTTTAGTACTGTGAGTGCTGATGATTATGCAGCACAACAAACAAAGACAGTAGACACAGCTAAAGAAGTAGTCTCTACGGCTACGGCTAGTATGAAACCTGAGTTAGAAAAGATCGAATCAAAGATCGCAAGTCTAACTGATAGTATGAGAGTCATGAGTGATGAAATGTCCGATAGGAAAGAAGAACTCAATGACAAGTGGAGTGCAAAGATGAATGAAGTAGAAGGATTAATTATTCCACTTCTTCAGAATCTTGCTAAAGATGGTGATAAGAGAGAATGGATTAGATGGCCTGGAAGGACAGACATTCTTAATAAACAAATTGATAAAATTAAAGAAGTCACAAGGGGTGACTTTTAATGGCATATTCGGATAAGGTTATTGATCATTTTGAGAGTCCAAGAAATATTGGTAGCTTAGATTCAGATAGTAAGTCTGTCGGTAGTGCTCTTGTGGGAGCTCCCGAATGTGGTGATGTAATGAAATTACAAATAGAGGTAGATAATGAAACAAAAGAAATCATCGACGCTAAATTTAAGACTTTTGGTTGTGGTAGTGCAATTGCGTCTTCTAGTTTGGCAACTGAATGGGTTAAGGGTAAAACATTGGATGAAGCGAACACAGTTCAAAATACAGACATCGTTGAGGAACTATCATTACCGCCGGTTAAGATCCATTGTTCAGTCTTAGCAGAAGATGCTATTAAGAATGCTATTAAAGATTACAAAATGAAAAATAATATTATGGAGTAAGTGAATGCCTCTACAAACACAAACATCAAACGAATTCTATCAGAAAATAATTAAACTGGTAGATGATACCAAATTAAGCTATATGGATGCCATTCTTCATTACTGTGATCAGAATGGAATGGAGCCAGAGACTGCGGCCCAGTTAGTTAATACTAAACTAAAGGCCCAGATAAGGGAAGAAGCTGAAGAACTCAATTTCTTTCCTAAGACCGCTAAGTTACCTTTATAGGTCACTTGACAAGTCTTAAATATATGTTATAATACTTTTATACGTTAATACACTGCACATACTAATATACGAAAGGAAGATATGTCATTTGCTGATATGAAAAAACGTAGTAAAACCAACCTCTCATCTCTAATCAAAGAGACTGAGAAAATTTCAAGTCCTAATACATTCGGAGATACCGATACTCGTTACTGGCGTCCAGAGTTGGATAAGTCTGGTAATGGTTATGCTATTGTCCGATTTCTCCCCGCACCAGATGGTGAAGAGTTGCCATGGGCACGAATGTGGAATCATGGATTTCAAGGGCCAGGTGGCTGGTACATTGAAAACTCTTTGACTACTATTGGTCAAAAAGATCCTGTGAGTGAGTACAACTCCACTCTTTGGAATTCGGGTATCGAGGCGAACAAAGAGATCGCCCGTAAACAGAAGCGTCGTTTGAATTACACAGCTAATGTGTATATTGTCAAAGACCCAGCTCATCCTGAGAATGAGGGGCAGGTACGTTTGTATCGTTTTGGAAAGAAAATCTTTGACAAGATTAATGACTTGATGAATCCAGAGTTTGAGGACGAATCACCAGTTAATCCATTTGACCTTTGGGAAGGTGCGAACTTCAAGATGAAGATTCGTAAAGTTGAAGGTTATTCAAACTATGATAAGTCTGAGTTTGAAGCTCCATCTCCACTTCTTGAGGATGATGAACAGATGGAAAAAATCTGGAATACAGAACATTCTCTGAAGGAAATTGTAAGTGAAGATAAATTCAAAACTTATGATGAACTGAAAGAGAAGTTGGATAAGGTTCTAGGAAGTGTCGGTTCTGGTGCTCAACAAGCAACTACCGATAATTCTTCTGTTCCATTTGATGGGGGAAAACCTTATAACCCACCACCTAAACCTGCCGCTGAATCTTCTAAGGAAGATGAAGGTATGGATTATTTTCAGAAGTTAGCTGAAGAAGCTTAATTGATTTGGGGAATCATCTATTGGGGTCAAGTGTTTCTTGTGAACGTACTCCATCTGTGATTTGTAAATTTTGATTTGAAACAGATTGTGTGGTTTGACGATTGTCTGTATTAAAGTTATTTACTGTAACTCCTGCTTGATTCCCCATTTGTCTCATAGCTTCAGAACCTTTCATTAGGTTAGCTGATTTTTCAAATAGTGCTATTTGTTGGTCATCTATATTCACACCTTTTAAACTATTGAGTGCACCGATATTACTTTTTACACGTGCCGCATCTACTCCAGCAAAGGCTTGCATTCCCATACCTAAACCAGCAATACCTTGACCGATAATTCTTAATCTATCGGCATCAATATCTTTATCTTTTGAAAGTTCTGCTATCTTATCTAAAGGAGATTTTTGACCAAAGAAACTTCCTATTGATTCCATTGCACCACTAACCACTCCACCAGCCTGACCACCAGCGAAGGCTAACATACCCAAACCAATATCTTTAATTCCAAGACCTAGTTTAGATAGTTTATCAGCATCAATTTCCTCAAGTTGTTTTACCATCCCTGAACCGATACCACCAATGAATCCACCTATGGCTTGGCCAACATTTGTAAGAAGAACTTTTAGATTTTCACCAGTACCGAATGATGCTATCCAATCAGCGGCAACGAGGAATCCCATAAAGGCGGCTATACCAGCACCAAGAGCTGTGAATCCCATTATGACTGCAGGTGGTGCAAGAGCGGCTGCACCTACAGCGACCATTAGTGCAATTAATCCTTTTGTTCCTTCCATGCCATCGAATATTCCTAGAAAATTATCAATTAATGTTTTGAGAGATTTACCATCTCATCCAGCCATGGCACCTAGTTTAGCAGCACCATCTGCAAGAAGAATACCAATAGAGAAACCAGCAATACCTGCACCAAGTGCGGTCATACCAGTAATCATTTGACCAGCAGTAATTTTAAGTTTTGCTGCTATACCTGCAAGAGTGACAACAACTCCAAGTCCTGTAGCAATCTCAGGAGTCATAGCACCAAAGAAGTTTGTCATTAATGTTGTTAAAGAACTACCATCAATTCCACCCAAAGCTTCCATACCAAATTTAGCTATTGCATCACCCATAAGGATACCAACAGAAAATCCAACGATACCAGCACCAATACCTGCCATTTGTTTGGCAAACGCTTTAGGTTCAACCTTGAAGGCTGTTAGTAATCCTGCAATAGTAACAACCATTCCTAATCCAGCTTGAGCCTCTGTGGTCATTGCCCCAAAGAAATTATTCATTACTGTACCAAGTCCACTACCATCTACACCACTTATCAACTTCATTCCAAAACCAGCGACGGCTTCACCAATAAGTATACCACCAACAAAACCAACAATACCTGCAGCGACTCCAACCATTTGTTTCGCAAAAGCCCATGGCTCTACTTTAAACTTTGTTAATAGTCCTGCAATAGTAACGACAACTGTTAAACCAGCTGCGGTTTCCTCAGTCATTGAACCAAAGAAATTATTCAATACAGTAGTAAGAGCTGAACCATCAAGACCACCTATTGCATCTAGTGCAAATCCACCTACTATCTCACCAACCAAAATACCACCCATGAATCCTGCGATACCAGCACCTATAGCGGCCATGGCTTTAGCGAATTCCCATTTATCAACTTTAAATCCAGCTAATAATCCACCTGCAAGAATAACACCACCCATTAGAGCTGCAGATTTTTCATCAAAGGCCCCAAAGAAATTTTGGATTACAGTTTTTAGATTTCCACCATCTGCTCCCATTAATCCCAATATAACATCTGCACCACCTAAGGCTAACATAAATCCAGCAATACCAGCACCTATTGCGGCTAATGCTTTCGCGAATCCTATTCCAATACCTGCTATGGATTTTCCTAGAGCACCAACACCAGTACCCATTCCACCGAATAGTCCAGCGAGGATTCCACCAGATTTTTGATCTCTATCTTTGAATGTGGCGAAAGAACCAGACAAGGAATCTCTAATGGCTACAAAAATTCCTCTTTCTTCTTTTGCAGCTTGTGCTCTTTCGGCCGCCTCTTCGTTG
>MPLT02175899.1_pt1 | contig 11963 bp, 13 predicted proteins | sample 1617391 | NCBI WGS metagenome assembly MPLT02 (sample SAMN05944800, study PRJNA350692) | marine metagenome | biome: marine; feature: ODZ; material: water; isolation source: 70 m water sample filtered on 0.2 um supor filter | place: Pacific Ocean | collected 2012-04-08 | depth 70m m
TTATTCTTCTTGATTATCAGTCCAATCTCTGAAGTTGGAGTATAAGGAACAGTATCAAACCTTAATGGATAATTCTTAGTATTTTGCCACTCTGTATAAGGGATTGCATCAGTGGTCTTAATAGTTTGGTCAGAATAACCAATCAAATATGTAAGTTGAGTGAATTCTGAGTCATCAGCACCTTGACGCATCCTAGGTGGTTCGGCAAAGCGAACATTAGTACCTTCGATGAAATAATCAACACCAGGAACCTTCATTTCATTGTAAGTGATCACAATGAGGTGTTCAGCAGAAGGTGGTGCTACTGGAGTGCCTAAAAATGATAATGGGAATATTGTTTCTACGCCATCGAACAGCATGAATGGATTTTCAAGCTGTTGCTTCTTCTTATTAAACTGTGGGTATGAAATACCTGGAGTAATGATGACATCAGGACCACGAGTAACCTTTTCATAGTAAATTACTTCATTATCAATCATTATGGAGCCATCTCGCTCCTGGAATCCATCTATACCTTCAATTTCTATCTTTGAATCGTACAGACCAATATCCTTGAGCAGACTGGTTGCACTGTCTAATTGCTCAGAGGTATAATTGTCAAGATCAAGATATCTCAGTAAATTATTGAGTATATCGTATGGTCTACCTGTTTTCTCCTGAGACTTATAGTATTCAAACAGGAAGTTGACTAATTGTCTGTCTTCCTGACGAATGAACTCAGGTAACTGATTCTCGACTCTATCAGAGACGTTGATATTTTTTGTAATCGGCATCTATCTTAGAAACAGGATTCGCTGACTGGATAGTCGAAACTATCTGTTGGATAATCAATGATATTTATCCCAGTTGTATCACCGAAGTTATAACCACTAAAGTTATTCGGATCAAAGGTTGGAATGGACACATCGTTGATGGTATAGTCAATTGGATTGACTGTTGGGTTGAATATTGTAGGATCAACTCCTGGTGGGATTGCTATTGATCCACCAGCAGGTAATACTTGTATTGGTAGTCTTGTAGTATCATCTGGAGTGCCCTGAATTGCTACAGGACCAACACAGACTTGACCAGTGCCATAATCTACAGCTCCCACAGAAGGATTCAAGACTAATTCTGTCTCATCCCTTGTTGTGACTAGAATTAGGTTTCCTGTGCCATCATCTCTGATGTTTACAGGTACCAATACCTGATTTGTATCATTTGTGGAGATTCCAGTAGTAGTTACACCAGCAGCAGTTGATCCATCACTTAAAGTGAGGTTAACTAGGTCTTCAGTGTAACCAGTAGCATAAAATGTACCAGATTTCACTGTTGAGAATGATGGTGTACACTTAGTACCAGTTCCATCACCATCTCCATCGTCACCATCACCTCCACCGTCTTTTGGACTACCAGAATAGTTAGATGGATCATAAAGTGGGTTACCAAAGTCTAAACATTGGGTAAACACACTTCCAAATTCAAATTTATCTAAATTTTGACCTAAAGTCATCTGTGTGACGTTACCAGATATTGCATTATCTGCATTATCTACCATCGCACCAAATTTAGACCCATCAATACGTCCACCAAACCTATTTGTCTGACCATTCTTGTTCCATTGGTCGATTCCTTGTAAAATCTTAGTACCAAGCTGTGCACCAGTCAAGGCAGTGTCATTTCCATTGAAATAAACGTAAGATTTAGGAATAACGTAGAAACTTGTTGGGTCAATGATGACTGGCTCAATAGAAGCAACAGAATACTTCAATAAATCCTTCTTAATCTTCTGTTTTGTGGTTTCGTTGAGCTTATTTCCTGTTTTTGGACGGATAGCAACGTAAACTTTACCATAAACAGGTGGAGATAGCTTCTCACCACCGAAAGCAGTCACAGATGCTGCTTGAGGGTAGATTTCTGAGACAATATGCTCAAAATCATTCTCAGTAACAGCTCTATTCTGAGTTGCATACGCTCTAGGTGCTCTGAACTTCACTGAAAGTGCTGTTTCACGATCTTCACCATCCTGAGCAGCGTCTTTTGTTGATAATGCTATAGAATTTGGTGAAATAACCCTTGCATCACTGTCAACTACGTTACCAATGAAGTTAAAACCCTTTGCACCGTTAGCTTCAACCCCATCTGTAGAGACATATGTGATAGTAATGTATTCACCATCAATTAATTTACGTCCAATAGACCCATCTCCGAAAATAAGACGGTATCTCATGTCATCTGTCTCTTCCAGATAGTAAATTCTGGTGTTACCATCAGCATTTGTGACATTTGTAGCAGGACTATAAGTATCAGTCTCTGATGATTGAGCAGTTGGAGAGATATCTACTGTTAAAAGACCAGTATCGCAGTTCTCATCAGGAATAATGTAGTCTTGCTTCTTAGTATAGTCAACTGTATAGTTGTAAGTTAATAAATTACCTTGATATACGAGCACATTATCAAAAGTTGCCAATCCTGTACCAGTATCTACAGGTACTTGGATGTCCTGAGTCAATGCAAAGGTAAATGTATCGTATTCATTGTCAGCAACGAAGACATCACCCTTCTTTAAGGTGGCAAATTCTGGGAAAGTGGTGCCATTTAGACCAACTGTGGTCTGAGCAGTCATTTTGACACATGCTCTAGGTGCTTTTATTGACCTTGGAGTGTAATTTAACTGCTTTGCGATCCTTACAATGTTATCTCTAACCGTTGCAGTCTCCAAAAATGCTTCATTCAACGCCATGTTAGCGTTAAAGGCAGTATAATATGTGTTGTATGCTAGTATATCGATCAGATATGAAGCAGAACTACCTTCAAAATCATAATCTGTAAACTCTTTTCGAGTTCTAAGGTACGATCTGATGGATTCTTTAATCTCAAAGAAGTCTAACGACGTTAATTGTGATGGGATGGCTGCCATTTTATGCTCTCTCTAGTAGAAAATCGACGTTCTGGACTTCCTGCTGTCCGACAATCGTATAATCTATGGATACTTGTACTGAATTTATCTCAGAATCATCACGAACACTAACACCTGTGCATACTACACGAGGTTCCAATCTGGAGATTACGTTATATATCTCACTTTTCATGGAATCTACACTGAATGGATCCCACGGTTCAAATAAAAGTGCCCTAACCTTAGACCCAATGTTGGGTTGAAAAGGTCTTTCTCCGAACATAGTAAGAATGAGGTTACGAACAGATTGCTTAATAGCATTCTCATTCTTAACCACACCAAAATCGCCAGTAGAAGGATTAGCATTGAATGAAGTTGCTAAGTCTTTAAATCCTCTACTGACGTATTTCTCAGATCTGAACTTGTAAGAAGGCATTCTTGTCTACCTTGACAAAGATATTTATCGTTATATCTTTTATTTATAGGGTTTCCCGACTATTTTCCTTGACCCCTATACCTCTTTTTTGCTGCATTACGAGAAGTAGCACTTATTTTGGTATTTTTAGAGGTACCTTGCCTTGTTTTCTTTGCTGGAGGAGCTTGATAGTCACCGTTTTGGGTGTATAATGCCATTTTTGGTTAGTAAACTACTATGATGATAGCACAGTTGCATGCCCCCAGGCAACCACAGATGAACAAGGGTAACTAAATCCTGAAAAACCAACACCTAAAGGGTCTAGGATACGAGCAATTGGTAATTTCAGAGCAAATACTGTTAAAGTTGTTGCCATAAGGATTCTAGTATGTCCCACACCACCACCATCTTCGATTGTAAGGACACTACAAGGGATTGGAGTGGGCGTTGGACACATTGCTTTACCACAAGGACACATGTACACAACAATATTAGTACATACCGCTATATGTGGCATGAATGTATCACCGTGTAACATAATCGGGATACGATTTACCTGCACAGTTGCCCTATAAGGAGTAACAGGGAATATGGGAATTAGGGGTTGAGGGGGCCACCAACATGTATATTCCTTTATGACTATGCTGTAGGGGATAGGAGGGGTGCCACACGCCTGTACAGAGTGCACAGTGGATGGTAAACACAATCCATGACCACTACAAGGTAGTCCGTTTAGAGATGATACTGGTAAGAGATATCCAAATGCCATATTATAACCTCTTAGGGAATACTACATCATTAAGTGAGGTGCCGTCAGTCCAGTTTTCAGTCTCATTACATTCGTCAAAGAATGGGTTACCATAATTCTTCAACGCCCTACCCAGGGCTATAACTCCACCTGTTAACCAGTTTCTTACAGTCATAGTACCATTGTAAGCACCCATAAGAATTCTTTGATCACTTCCACCTCCCTTCATACGTTGAGGATTAATAGCAATAGATGCATCCATACACTTATCTAGTGCTAGACAAGTATTACTAGGTTGCAATTGAGGTACCTGACAATAAGTCTGACCTGCTATACCATTACCATTAGCATCATAACCACAGTATACAGTAAGAGGACCATCAGATGCATTAACTCCCCGTACGTATGTATCCCAACATTCATTAGGTGGTACATTGTTGGTACATGCTGCTACGGTTAATGCAGTATAATCTACAGAATGCGGTGTACCTGCTGGATCTTGTGCCGAAGGGTGACCTAACCATGTCTGCACTGCTGCACTACTAGTGATATTATCACCAGCCCACATCTGCAACTGTTCTAGCTCTGTATAGTTAGATCTATTGTAGTCGTAAGTGTTTTCATCTAATCCCACAGGAACAAAAACCATGTTACCAGCATCTTGAGGATCTCTGTAACATCTACCATCTATACTACTTCTCTTACACTTCCATGTCTTCTCACCAGCATTAGTTGTTATATCTCTCTTTGCTTGTAGGAAAGGCACGGGTCTCTCTCTAAGGAAATCCATGAATGCTTCTCCTTGACTACCAACAACATGTCCCTCTATTTCCATTGATACTCTGAATGTAGCTTCCTTTTCCTTAGAAGCACAATACTTATAGGGTAACCATCCAAATGCTTTACGATCCCCTTCCTCATTAGAATCAAGATACGCACAAGGCATATCAAACCACCGTGTAATATTATACAGTTTAGGTTGTGTAATTGTTATACACTTATCCTGTCCGAAAGGACCATACAAGTGTGACATGTTACTACCAAAGGCATCTACCTGATCTGCTGATTGTAGTGCAAACCCATGAGCATTATCTTGATATGACTTAACTCCGTCATCCTGATTAATATAAGCAAACTGCTCTTGATCTGGCATACCCGCTTTAATATTTGCCTTACCGTTAATCTCAATACATTCTGCTGGTAGATTGAAGCAAATTTTTGTTACATCATCATCTAGACCATCACCTGCTGCACGAATGTAACTATCTGGTACCTCAACGTACACTTGAGTAGCATTATTCGCAGGTTTAGAAGGATCATAATTCATTGATTCTTTAACTATGTCCCTAGTCTGAGATCCTTCTGCATCTATTAGTGATGACATAGGTTGGATAGTGTAATTATCCATAGTTGCTTCATCTCTTATAGAGGAGTAGTTCACATCACTCTGCTCAAAGGTATGATCCCATGCAGCATCCATCTTCTCACCTGCTTCCTTCATCTGCTTACCACCAGCTTGGAAGTTGCCCTCTTGATCACGCACACCCTCATACTTAATCTGCTCTGGATCTACTACATGCACTATAGGGACATTTGCCTGACTGTAACCTGCACCACCATCAAGGACACGCACTGCTCTTATAACACCCATATCATCAAGCTGAGATATCTCCACCTCTGCTCTCTTCATCTTATAGATCTCATTATTCTTATCTTCTGTATCAATGCTTTCCGTAGCAAGACCCCATTTACGTGAAGCAGTTTTAATCTCCGCAACCTGGAATGAGGTATCCTCCTTCTCAGGATCAGCTATTGCTTTCTCATAATCTGGATCTACACCCAGTTTATCTGCCATGAAGTCTGAGGTATCATTGGGTGAGAAATCATCTAACCCCTGTGGATCCATAACCTGTATGGTAGGTTTAACGTATCCTCTACCACCGTTAACAATAACTATATCTTTAATACTACCGTCATCATCAACTATAGCTTCTAGTTTTGCTTGATCCATCTTCCTATACGGAATCAGTGCTTTAGGATCTATCTCAACTTTCCAGTAGGATATCTTCTTAGGGAATTCGTATGTACCACAGAATGCAGACTTATTAGGTATACCGTATCCAGCTAATACCTCTGCTGTAGCTAACTGCTCACCACCAGGACCATCATCAGGAGCAGAAGTGAATTGCTCCTCATATGTAAATGGTGCAGGATCTACTTCTCTGTTTATATTCTTTACTCTAGTCTCTAGTGTGTAAGTACCTGCTCCTAATGTCATAGGGAACGTCTCTTGCCCCATACCATTAGCGTAAGTAATCTCTCTATCTACAAGGACAGTGCTACCAGAATCCGTAATCTTCATGTAACCGTAGTTATCAGACTCTATTCTTAAGGAGTAGGTACCAGCAGTAGCTATAGTGAATGACGCAGTATGCACTTGCCATACACCAATAAGGGGATCTGTTACGTCATCTGCTGGCACTGAAGGGTATATACCGTATGACTTCATATGTGATGTCCACCCATTTGCGGGGTTACTTGGAGTACCTACACCTACCCATGCACCTCTTTCTGTAATTGAGTTAGTAATCTCTGCATTATTACTATCAGTAATACGCCATGCCATAGCAGCAGGGTTAACATACCATAGATTATCATTACTATTATCCCATGTCAGCTCCATGACACCGCACTTAAGCTCATCACCGAAGTAATATACAGATACTATATCCCAACCATTGATCTTTTCACCTGCACCAAAGTTACCAGTCCGTGTCAAGTAGCGGAAGAATATAAGAGGTGTCTCAGTATCGATAGTCCAGAATGACTCATTTACACCAACACTGTCAGTATCATGTATCGATAGTTTAGTCTTAGTGGTATTCCACACATCTGAGTTAATCTCATAGAAGTGACTGTGATACGTCCATACAGGAGCACACTGGGGGCATCCTTCAGGGTCAGTAGTATTAGGACAACACTGAGCATTACTCAGAATATACTGTGAGGAGAATATAGGACCATTCCAAGGGAATGTAGTATCGTATAGGTAAAATACAAACTGGGAGTCATACATGTCCTCAAATCCAAGGAAGCGTGGTACAGCACCCTTTACAGCACCACTCAGACCGTATGACCACTCGAATAGTGCCTCAGCATTTTCTATCTCTACATTATCTGGGTTACCCCAACCATTAACGTTAGGTGGTCCTTCTACACTAACACCACCAGCATCACGCATCTGTCGATACATGAACTCAGTCCATGCACCCATACCATTTACAATGCCATTCCAAGTTGCTTGACTACCAAAAGAATAGTCATACCAATCAGACTTATCAATACACTGTCCAGTAGGTCCAATCTTACCAATATCAAGGATGAGATCAGTTGGACTGTCTAACGCACGTGTCTTGAACGCCCATCCTATGATCCCCAGGTAACTATATGACTTATCTAATGACTCTTTGGGTGGAATAGGACTATTATCTGCTAATCTAACTTCTTCTGAAGGATCTATAGTATAGAAATGATCTGGGTCTGGATGCAAATACTCATAAATTGGGTATGGATCTTCACCAGGAGAGCAATGTGCACGTGCATCTGCCTCTGAAGTGAAAATATATCCTAATGTATCTACTTCTTTATACTTGTTCTTTCCACAACCAACCCCTGATAACCCTGTGGGGACATTAGTTCCAGCACACAGCTGGGTGTCATCGGGCCAATGGGAATAAAATGCTTTCAGTGGTACACTGTTTGGTACCTGCATTATCATAATGTGGAAAACAGGTTTACCACTCCTAGGTTCAGGGTTATATCCCGAAGCAGCACGTTGCCATGATTCATTCTCACAACCAAAGTCCCTCTTCATTAACTGAGGATCTCTACTATACTTGTGATCGTCTTTAGGTGCTCTATAAAATCTGTATATACCTACTCTCTCATTACCACTAGCATTTACATTAGTAGGCTCCTCATCACCAATGTAATGTATATTGTCCTTCCCCATAGGGAGACTACCAGGACCACCATCTTCAAAGGTGATATTATAAGCCATGCCAGTGCCTTGACCTGGATAGTCGCTAGAAGTCCTATACTTCCCACTACTAGGTCTTTTAAAATCTTGGTTAAACCCTCCTCCCTTTACAGGATTAGGATAGCTCCTTCCAGTCTCTTGGATATATGCTGGCACTATTCACTTAGTTTATCTTCTATTATATTTAGTCTTGCTTCTAGGGCTTCATATTTATCTGCTATCTTCTCATCTATCTCTCTATATACTTGCTTCTGTATTTCTGCCTTCATCTTATCTTGTACATCTAATGCCCAATCAGCTGATTCAGGGAATCTCTTCTCGTGATCATTCATTACCTTAAAGATAAGATCAAGTAGCTCCTTTAGATTAAGATACGCAGGACTACCAGGAGGCTTGTATTTGACCATATCCGCACCTGGGGGAGGGATTTTTTGCATCCCTTCTTCTACTTGCTCTACCCTCTTTGCGAGATTTGTAAGTGACTCGCTAATTTTTTTGAATGTCCAAGCAAAGAATTCTTCGTCAGACTTAAACTCAGGTGCTTCCATGATATGAATTCCGATTTTTTTAGACGCTAATTTTTTATGAGTGAGATAATGTTACAAATAACAAGTATCGTCAAACATATCTGATTATATCTCATTCGTCTACTTTATGCAATATGATACTACCGTCTGTCTCTTCTTCATATTCTAACTCTGTGCCTATGTCCCACCCACAGTCTTTCATAACATCTTCAGGGATGTGTATGTAGTTATCCCCATAGTCATCTTCTTCTATTCGTAGTGTGAATCGTTTCATTTCATACTTTACTTGTATATCTGCTTTATGTAGCATTTTCCCTCACTACACCTACACAACATATACGATAGTGTCTAGACATCTCCACTATCTCCGAGTCTGTCTTCCATAACTGGTGAAGCATCCACCCATCACCTAGGTAAATCGCTCCATGATTAGGTGCTCTCCCAGACTTGTCAGCATACCCTCCACCGAGTGCTTCATTGTATATCTTAAACAATAAGAGGTCATTCTTTTCTAGGAGTGTCATATCAATTTCCTCACCCCACTCTGGTCGTAGTATCCACTTCCCATCTTCTTCTGCCACAGCGTCATCAGTGAATGCTGTATAGAGTCCTGAGAAGGACTTCAGAGACCTTCCAAGGCGGGTCTGGACATATTTCTGTATAACGTCATAGCAACCTGGATAACGTCTACCAGGCCAAGGGAGACCTATGAGGTCTGCATACTCACTCTCTAGTTGCTCCTTCTGCAACTCTCTATATGTTTTGCCAAACTCTGACACTGAAAAATACCTAGGGGAAAATTTTATATTAGAAAAAATATTTTGATATCGATCCTATACTTTTGTAGGTTAGTGATATCGAAATTTCTTATTTACTGCTTATATAACATTTAGTGTGTATTCGTTAAATGTTAATTAGTGCATGCACATATGCCACTATGTGTTACTTAGTGTGCATACACTATGTGTTAATTAACACCTACACAGTTGTTGTTAACTATCTGAGGAGAATTGCGTTGCATCAAGTAATGCTAACTTCGCAGATTTAAAGGGTCCATTCTTATCACATTGTGGGTAATTATACGCCCAAAAGTATCTATTTCTGTTTTCCCATACTTTAACATCTACAGGAGGATTAGTTTGAATTGTTGTTACTTTGGTTGCCATAATCTGTGAGTAATTGTGTTATGCGGGGTGAGGGTAATCGTTGCGGGGTTGTTGATAGTTTTCCACATATGTTGTGGAATTCTTATCATTTTCCCTTCTATACTTTGTCTTGGATTGTTTTCTCTTTTCTCGCAAACTCTTCGCCCTATGTGATGAATAGGGGTCATTACGTTTGTAAGATCGTCCCATGATAATTGTGCTTACATTGTTATTATATAGGCAAATGATTGTCATGTCAAGGTGTTAGCAACTATTGGCATATTCCTTCACAGTTGTTGACAAAAAAATCTCGCTATGTTACGCTCTAAGATAACACTAACCAGAGGCATAATAGGGCAAAGAAGATAACACACAGATACGTTTATTTAACCCTTTTAAATATACACTGTTTTCCACAAGTAGTGGTGTTAAATGTGTATAACCTGTGGAAAACTTCATCATAGTTGTTGTTAGATAGTGGGCAAAGATAGGCATAGTATAAGTGTTAATTAGAGGTATAAGTATCCACCACTCCAATCACATTTATTATAACAATCTTGTGGATCTTGTAGTAAGTTAAATCTTACATGTTTAGCAGGTTTATTCCAACTAGCAGGTTTATATACATCACCATTGTTTACATCTACAAAGCAATGTACACTGTTTTCAGTAATAACTTTGTAATACTTTCTTCCCTTCTTAATTTCTACATTGTAATCAGACTTATAACCATATTTGTTATAATCTGCTTTGATATATTCTGCTAGTTTATATACTCTTTCTTCTACATCTTGTTGGTCATTAACTATAGTAATTAATGAAGATAGTTGTCTAGTTGTTGTCATTTAGTGAAAGAAATTAGGGTTTGATTGTTATTAGTTTAGGGGCATATTGCAAAATCATTGAGTGCTAAACTGTTTGCATGTTGCACCTTGTTTATTACACAAGCATGATGAATGTTGAAGAGGTTTGTGTAATTAACTCCCTCCCAATCTGTCCACTCATCTACACAATCAGTATGGTCAAAATCACCTGTTTCATCAACATTTAGTGGGCATGATTTGAAATCGTCGTTATCATCTATCCAGAAGATTCTACCAAAATAGTTAGATTTAAACATAGTAATTGTCCTCCTTAATAGTTGTTTAGTGTGCGATAGGGTTTGTAAACATAAGTTTTGATATTGTCAACCTTAATTGTATGATTGTAGGGATGATTTGGTTGACCAATTACTTCAACTTTTGCTGTGAATTGTTTGGGGGTTTGTGTCATAAATGTGCTGTAATTTGGTTGATATGTATATTATAGGGCATCAATACCTACTTGGGATGCTATCGTATGCACTTAAATTAGTGTCACAAAGTCTATTGACAATCTCATCTTCTGCCTTATATGATAACAATTTGCTATGAATTACCTTGTATTTCTTATCAATTTGTGAGAAGATTATGTCCCATTCAGTTTCATTTAACCTAGGGTACTTGTTGTTATGATTAACAACTACCTTAGCATCTAATTCACTATTAGTGGCATTAGGATTTGCTGATTGTTGATAAACAGGACGAGGATTTAACTTAGTCATTGTGTTAGTTTCCTTAGAATGATTTGCGTAGAGTTGTTCTAAATCAGGTGTGATGATTACTTCCATATTATGTAATCAACCAATCGTACTTTGTGATTGATTGTTTACAATCAGGGCATGTAAGTGATGAGAAGTTAAAGTGATAGATTGTGCGTACTGATTGACATTTAGGGCATGTAATCTGTTTGCCATTCTTACCACTTCGAGTGTAACGATTTACGGTCTTAAGTGTCATCTTCCTCCGTAAATGCTACGTCATAACATAACCCTTCGGCAATGAAATAATCACATAATTGTTGATACTGTCTCAACTCATTGTGTAACTCACAATCTATCAAGAACTGTACCATCTCTATTTGTAAATCTTCGGGCAGTAATCCTTGATCGTAAGCATCCATTTGTAATGCTAATTTCTTTGGAAGTGTGGATTTAGTCATGGAATCCTGGGATGAATGTTTGCATTGTAGAGGTAACATTATCAACCAATTCTTTATATAAATCCTCGTCATGTGTGCATTCTATTTCACATTGTAACTCTTCATCTGATAGATTGTGATAATCTTCTTTGAGAGTTAAACTAACAAATTGTACGAGATCTTTGTGATCCATACTATCAACATGTAGATCAA
>MPLT02331603.1_pt1 | contig 11963 bp, 8 predicted proteins | sample 1617391 | NCBI WGS metagenome assembly MPLT02 (sample SAMN05944800, study PRJNA350692) | marine metagenome | biome: marine; feature: ODZ; material: water; isolation source: 70 m water sample filtered on 0.2 um supor filter | place: Pacific Ocean | collected 2012-04-08 | depth 70m m
AAATCAAAAAATATAATACAAACTTTAGAAAAATTAATAGTCAAAGTGAATGAATAAATATGAATAAATTATCACCCGTTGAACAATTTTATTTTGATCTTGAAGAGCGTACTAGATTAGAAAAAGAAAGACAAGAATATTATAACACCCTATCTCCTGAAGAAAAGAGAGCATACCAAAAAGCAAAAAGAAAGAGGGGAAGGCCTAAGAAAAGATATTACTTTACTGAGGATACACAAAATGCTATTGTTGCGTATAACTTTGAGGAAAGTGAAAGATTGAGAAACAAAGTTTTCAATGATCATATATACAAAGCGTTTTTAAAACTATCAGAAAATATAATACACACGTTCAAATTATATCATTTCCAATGTACCGCTACACAATTAAAACATGAAGTAGTAGCGTTCTTATTAGAAAAGATGCATAAATTTACTCCCGAGAAAGGTAAAGCTTTCTCATACTTTAGTATAGTAGCAAAACATTATTTGATTATTAATAATAATAAAAATTATAAAAAATTAATAAACAAAGCACCTGTATTAAAAATTGATACTCAAAGGGATTTAGTTAACGAGGTAGTTAGAGAAAACAATCGCGAGGCTGAACATGATTTTATGAATCAATTTGTAGAATATTGGGAAATAGATATGTATAATGTATATGCAAAGAAAAGGGATTTAAAAATCGTAGATGCAATATTGACATTATTCAAAGAGCGACATAATATTGAAAATTTTAATAAAAAGGCTTTATATATTGTTATCCGCGAAATGACTGATGTAAAAACCCTATACATTACTAGAGTAATAAATGCCTTAAAAAAGAGCTATCTAGATCTACGCCAGGAATATGAGGAAAGGGGTCATATACTCATGCCCAAATCATCATTCTTAAATTAATATTTCCTCCTACCACATATTTATATTAAAGGAGATTTATATGAGTTTTGATAACGAATTATTTGAGGGCAAATCATTTTCAAACTTACTTGAGGATATATATAAGAATTCAAAGAAGAAAGAAATTCAAATAAACACATTAATATCAGAATTAAAACCATTAATATCAAATATTGGTGATGCAACTATTATAGTCCCTTTGATAAAAGAATACCTTGATGTCGCTGTGAAAAATGACGATGCATTAGTAAGAATGGCTGCAATAGTGCAGCGTGCTATGTCAAGAAGTGATTCAGGTGAACTAGATGCTTTACTACTTACTGAGGATGAAAAGAAACAATTAATGGAAACCATCACAGAAGTAGAAGAACCAAAAAAGAAACAAGAGGAAACAAAAGATGGCATGGGAAAATCCGACAGACAACCACGTACAATCGAGGATCCGACAGCAAGCGAAACCGAAGGATAGAACGTTTGGAGGTAGTGCTTCCGGATGGGTCCCTGCACTTGTTGAAGACGTAAGTATACATTATGGTGAAGATGCTGCTGGAAAGAATGCAGAAGCAGGTTTAGGATGGGTAAAGTTTAGAAGACTTAAAGCAGACGCTACGATACCATTTACGAGTTTAGAATGGGCAAAGCCATATACCCCACTTATAAGACAGATTCCAGTTAAGGGTGAAATTGTTTTTGTAACCTCTGCTCCAACCGCACCAACAAACGATGGTGCAGCTACTGAAGTTAAAATGCCTGGGTTTTATTATATGGGCCCAATAGCGCACAGTGAAGGTATAAATCATAATTCATTTCCATCCCTAACATCAGGCGATTTTCCTGATGCACCACCCTCAAGAGCAGTGCAGTACGAAGAAACAAGTAATTCATTACCTGAAGAAGTACCATACAAACAACCATTAAATAAATACGGGATAGCATTCACATCGGCACTTAATATATACCCACTACAACCATTAGAAGGTGATACGATCATTACAGGTAGATGGGGTAATAGTATCAGGTTTAGTACATCACAACCCAACCCAGAAGGATATCCTGACTTGGATCCTACAATAGGTTATTTAAATAATCCATGGTCCGACAATGAGGATAATGTGGGCGAAGATCCTATAATCATAATAAGAAATGGACAAAATGATGAATCTAGAGATATAAACAGAAAATCTGAAGACGGTCTAGATCCTATATTTGAAAGTTTATATGATGATAAAAGTAGTATCTGGTTAACAGATGGTCAAAAGATTAATTCACTTGGTGAAATATTTAATGATTCCACTGAGGATGGCCCTAATGTGCAAACAACGGGACAATTAAAGGCGAATGGTTTAGGTAATGTGTATAATGATTTAGGTAAAGCCACACCACAAGTAGTAATAGCTTCCGACAGATTAATATTCGCATCTAAGGATGATGAGATACTGTTACTAGGTAAGAATGGGATAGCTCTATCGGCTGATAATAATATTGTAATAGAATCGAACGATACTATAACTATAAGTGCACCTGTAATAGAACTAGCAGGAGAAGTTAAATATGGAACAGGTGATCAGGGTGGTGGTTCAGCTATTAACGGTGAAAAATTAGTAGAGTTATTACAAGATCTATGTGATGAGGTAATGGGATTATCAGTCATAACGGCCACAGGCCCGGGCTCTGCCGAACCGAGTACCGCAATTGAAAAAATTAAAAATTTATTACCTGATGCATTATCCAGCGGTGATGATCAAGCATAGGAGAAAATAAATGCCCGTAGCGATAAAATCACGATTGGCTTGGGAAGCTATATTCGTACAACCAATTGCACAACAAATGGATAATGGCCAAGTAAAGGGAACACTGCACCTCTGTCAACTAATAGCACAGCATTATGACAAAGTAGTAAAAACGGGTTTCTGTAATTTTCCACCAACTGGACCGACACCACCTGCACCAATGGTATCGGGTAAAACCCCACTATTCCAAACATCGGCATTTGTAGGATTCAAAGCTTCAGAAGTATTAAATTTAGTATCTAATCCACCTTTAGTATTAGCCGAAAAGGCATTAGCCCTTGCTATTAAAAAAAATAAAGATACTATAGATAAGTTAATGGCAAAGAAAGAAGAACTAGAACCATATATTGAACAAGCCAGACAAGCAAAAGAAAAAATTGATGCCATCACATCTATAATAGATTTAGTTAAAGCTAAAGATTATAGGGGAGCAATAGATGCGGGTGCTAAAGAATTTGAAAGTCCAATCATACCCGGCTTTGATAAATTAAAAGAGAAAGCAAGTGAACTATCAGAACCCCAATTAAAAAAAGAAATAAATAAAAAAATACAAAAAGAAAAAGTCAAGATAGAAAAAAAATTAGAACCATTAAAAATAAAAATTGATAAAAAAATAAAAACTATTGAAGTAAAGGTTGATGATTTAAAAAAACGTGTTGCTGCAAAGATAGCTCAGAAGATTGCACAGGCACAAGCAAAGAAAGCAAAATTGGTAGCAAATACGGCAAAGGCAGCTTCAATGAGCTATGTTCAAACAATCGAAGCTAATATAGAATTAGCTAAACAGAAGATAGAGCAAGCAAAGGATTTAGCAAAAAAAGTTAAGGTGATGGTTGACAATGTACAAAAAACAATTCAATGGGGAAAGGATACAAAGGTTAAGGTAAATGAATATAAAGAGTTTGCGAAAAACTTACCCGAACTTAAAGATATTCTATCTGAACTTAAAGAACTTCCAAAGATAGAACCACCAGAAGTAGATTTCAGTAACACTTTAGGATTTGGAAAAATGAATCTTGATATTAGATCTAAAAATTTTGATTTACCTAACTTACCTGGACCACCTAATATAACAGAAGAAGTAAAGGAAATAAAAGAAAAAGGTGTCGATGCTATCCGAAGAAGTCCCGCATTAAAAAGAAAGATTGTTAAACTCAAAGATAACGTTGAAAAGGTGGTAAATAAACTAGAACAGAAAAAAGAGAAAGTTGAAAAGAAGGTAGAAAAATTAAAAATAAAACTCGAGGATAAGAAAAAAGAAATTCAAGATAAAGCCACGGCTGCTGGATTAAAGTTATTAAAAAAAATAATACCTCCCGGTGATAAAGACCCAACAGCAATGATAAAAATGATCAAAGAGAAAAAAGAAAAGGTTGAAGAATTGATAAAAAAAATACAAGATATAAAAAAGGAAGTAGAAGAAAAAATTGTAGAGGTAACAAAAAAGGTTGAAGAATTAATTGAGCGAGGGAAAGCTATTAAAGAGATATATGAATTAATTAAAGAAGGATCAAAGGTACCATTTAAAGATGAGGGTAAGGAAAAGTATTTCGAGGCAATAGATAAGGGAGCAGAGCAATTTAAAAGTCCAGTCATTCCTGGGTTTGACACATTAAAAGAAACTAAAGATGAATTGCAGGGTTTAGACGAACCCAAATTAAAAAAACTCATAATGAAGAAGGTCGAAAAAATAATGGAAAAAAATAAAAAGCTGACTGAAAAATATGAGAAGAAACTTGACGTTGTTAAAAAACGTGTTGAAAAAAAATTAAAACCTATAGAAGAAAGGTTAGATAAGTATAAAGGATTTATTACAGCGGGAGAGATGGCAACGAAACCACCCGAGGTAGAAATATCCGGAAAAATAATAGCAACAGCATTATCAGTAGGCTTAATTGGTTATTGGACGGGAGGAACATTGGCACCCGCAGCTCCGGGTGGAGTTGTTTTAATACCCGGCTTACCTCTACTTGCACTAAAAACATTAGATGGTAAACCCGCACTCGAAGAAATAGCTAAAATATTTAATAAGGATAGTGAACTAGATAGTGCTGATAAAATGAGAACATTAGCCAATGTTTTTGAAGCACATATGAAAACCGTAGCGGGTATATGGCAAATGCCAACACCAGCAGGACCTGTACCTACGCCATGGATTTCTTATGGATAATTTGGGGTTACAAATATTTATATTAGAATGGAGAAGTTAACATGAAAAAGAACCAATTTATTAAATTAATACGAGAAACTGTTAGTAAAGAAGTTCGTCGCGCAGTTAGGATGGAATTAAATGAAATTTTAAATCCACCGGATAATAGCGTTAAAACATTTAATGAGCAAATACAGAATGGAGTACAGATGCAAAGACAGGCAGAAGTATCACAACCAGATGTTGAATATACAAAAAATGCAACATTAAATGAATTATTAAATGAAACAGCTAATGATATGAAAGCATATCCAACGGCCGGTGGGAGAACATTAACCGCTGCAGACGCAATTGGGGGCAAGGGTCAGTTAGCAGCTGCTATGGGATTACCATCATTAGGTCAAAATGGTGGACCAGCTACAGTGCAAGAAATGGTTCCTGCAGATAGACAGGGTGCACCAATACCAGATGCAGTTTCTAAAGCATTGACAAAAGATTATAGGGGTCTAATGAAAGCTATAAATAAAAAGAGGGGAATTAAATAATGTCAGAAGTTAATAGTTGGGAATATTCAAATCCTAATTTACTAGGTCAGGGTCCACAATATCAAGCGAGAATAATGGCAGGGGCAGGAGGTCTTCAAGTTATTCAAGATGCAACGCAGGAATATGGTATTGGTATAACATTACCCTTGACACCTGATGAACATAGCCCATATGGTATGAAATTGGCTTATAGCACGGCACAGGCAGTACAATCAGATTTAATCAATTTGATACTTACACAAAAGGGCGAAAGATATGACAATAAAGATTTTGGCACTAATCTTCATAAATTTTTATTTAGACAAAATACACCAGAAGTGGTTCCTTTAATAGAAGAAGAAATTAGAAATGCTATAACAATGTATGAGACAGAAACGGAGATTGGTGTTAATATACAATCAATTAACGTTTCTAGAGTGAATGAAGATGGAAGAGAGGGGAATGGTTTAACAATATCAATAAAGTATTCAGTATTAGGTAATGCACAAGAAATTTTAACAACACTAATGGGCAGAGCTGATTTAGGTGGACCAGTATTCTCATCTTATACAGCAACCGGTGATAACTTATGGAATTATGGAAGCCCATTACAACTTGATGCGGACGGCGTACCTTACCAAGAACCACAAATGCAGCAAATTGATAATGGTTTTGATGATGATGAGTTTATAATATAGGAGAACACCAATGGCATATAATACAGATTTAGAAAATAAGGACATAAACTATTTAGGCAAGGATTTTAATAGCTTTAAAAATAATCTTTCAGAGTTTGCAAAAACCTATTTTCCTACAATATATAATGACTTCTCATCTGCATCGCCCGGAACAATGTTTGTAGAAATTGCAGCATATGTGGGTGACGTGTTATCTTATTATATGGATAGTCAGTTAAAAGAAAGCATGCTCCCCTTTGCAAAGGAAAGATCTAATATTGTAAATATAGCAAATACATTGGGATATAAGGCAGCACCAACTAAAGTATCAAAAACTAAATGTAATGTATTTGTAATCATTCCCGCAACAGTTTCGGGAGATCCTGATTGGAGATATGCACCGACACTTCATGAAAATAGTCTATTTAAATCATCTGAGGCAGGGCATACATTCACAACAGATAGAGATGTTGATTTTTCATTTTCATCATCGTTAGATGAAACAGACACAACTGTATATAAGATAAATGCCACGACTAATGTACCATCATATTTCTTACTTAAAAAACTTGTAGGAGTAACAAATGGATCCAGAAAGTCTGCTGAATTTGTAATAGGATCAGATACACAAAGATACCGAAAAATAGAATTAGCAGAATCGAATGTAGTCGAGATAGAATCAGTAAAAGATTCAGAAGGAAACACTTGGTACGAAGTTCCATATCTAGCACAGGAAACTGTATTCATTGAACGTAAGAATACATCAGAACAGGATGCATTACTAAGTGACGGAAGAGGATCGGCAGCATATTTGTTAAAAATGAAAAAAACATCTAAACGATTCACAACAAGAACAACTCCACAAAATAAAACAGCTTTAGTATTTGGATCCGGTATTAGTACTGTAGCAGATGAGTTAATAATACCTAACCCTGAAAATGTGGGATTAAATAATCCCGATGGTGTCAGTAAACTTGATCGGGCTTTTGATCCATCTAACTTTTTACAAACAAAAACATATGGCCAAAGCCCATCTAATACAACATTAACTGTAAAATATAAAACAGGTGGTGGACATTCATCTAATGTATCAGCTAATACTATAACAATAGTAGAAACTGCATTATGGTCAAACATGGATATAGAATTATCAGATGTTGTTCTAAATGAAGTAAAAAATTCTATAGCTGTTGAAAATGAAACAGCAGCCCTAGGTGGAGCTGGAGCTGAAACACCAGCCGAAATAAAAAGAAACGCATTGGCTTATTTTAATGCACAGAACAGAATAGTAACCCGCGAAGATTATGCAGGGCGTATATACTCAATGCCAGCTAGATATGGCCATATTGCAAAATGTTATGTTGCAGCAGATACAATACTACAAAAAGTTGCTTCTGCAGAAGATTATGAAGAAGTATCAAATCAAAATGCTACAAATCTATACATTCTTGGATATAATAAAGATAAAAAATTAACACAAGTAAATGATGCTACAAAGGAAAATTTAAAAACATATATAACCCCATATAGGATGTTAACAGATTCTATAAATATTAAAAATGGATTTATTATTAACATAAGCGTTACATTTGATATAATACCATTACCTAATTATAATAGTAATGAGGTATTAATAAGATGTATGGCAGTAATCAGAGATCATTTTAAAATTGAAAAGTGGCAATTCAACGAACCGATTACGATAAATAAAATTATAACAAAAGTAGCAGATGTGGAGGGATGCCAATCAGTACAGAATTTAGAAATAAAAAACAAATGGAGAAGGTCTGCAGGATATTCAGGTAATAAATATGACATAAATAGTGCAACAAAAAATGGAATAATATACCCCTCTATAGACCCTGCAATATTTGAATTAAAATTTCCAGATACAGATATCTCAGGAAAGATATCATCATATTAAGGGATAAAACATGATATATAGTATATTTCCAACAAAAGACACAACAATATTTGAACATTCAGCTTCAATGAATACGGGTATTGATGAAATATTAGAAATGACAAAAATAATATCTGCATCGCACCCCACACTGGGCGATAAAGTTTATAACTCAAGAATATTGATGCAGTTTGATATACAATCAATATCTCAATCAATACAAGATAATATTATCGGAACAGAGGATTTAAAATTTTACTTAAATATGTATATCTCCGAAGCAAATGATTTACCGTATAGTTATGGCTTAGAAGCTAGACCACTATCACAGTCATGGGAAATGGGAATAGGAAGAGCTAATCACTATCCTGAAACAACGGAAGGTGCAAGCTGGACATATAGGGCAGGCGAAGACGCAGGATTACCTTGGACTACTGGATCGTGGGCAGCAAACTCCTCAGGTAGTTGGACTACTGGATCGTATTATGATACTATCGGAGATACACCGGGAGCTGGTGGATCAGGTGAAGCAGTTACAGTTGCTGGTGGAGGAACTTGGCACACTACTGCGAGTGGGGAATATTATGCATCACAATCATTTACATATGAATCAGGTGATGTTAGGATGGACGTTACTAACATTGTTCAGAAATGGTTATCTGGAAGTATAGAGAATGATGGTATATTGATAAAGAGAAGCGGATCGGAAGAAAGAGATTCTAAAAAAAGAGGATCATTAAAATTCTTTTCTAGAGATACACACACTATATATTCTCCTAAACTAGAAGTATGTTGGAACGAGGCATCAGGAAGTTTTAACACCGGATCACTAGACCCACTAGATGTGTTAAATAAAGATAGTATTATTTACATGAGACATAATAATGGGAAATATAAAGAAAATACAAGAACACGTTTCAGAGTATATGGTAGAGAAAAATATCCCGCGAAAACATTTGCAACAACTTCTGCAGAACTAACGATAAAATATTTACCGAGCAGTAGTTATTATTGTATTAAAGATGGTCATACTGATGAAACGATTGTACCATTCGATACTAAATATACAACACTATCGTGTGATAGTAATGGTAACTATTTTGATTTGTATATGAATGGTTTGCAACCCGAAAGACATTATAGATTTGTATATAAAGTAGTATCAGGAAGTAGAATGGAATTTTATGACAACAATTATTTATTTAAAGTAGTGAGATAAAAATATGCCAGAAGATGAAGAAGACATTAATGATATAGATCTCAGTGAGTTAGATGTAATTACAGCTCAGGAAGAATTTGATTTATTACAATTTGGACCCGATACATATGGTCCATACAGACATCATCTACATACAGAAGGTGATGAATTATGGCCAGAAGATCTAGACGTGCATAATTTAATACAGGAATATGGTCCTAGTATTTTAAATTCACAAAATGCATACATTGGTTGGTATCATATTAGGAATTTTGGCCATCCATATCAAATAATTCTCCCACTAAAATCTAAAGATGAAGATGCTTCTGAAGTAAGTAAATTATATTCAAAAAATGATTGGTTAAAAAAATTCGGGTATATAGAACTTTTATCTGAAAATGATGCTCCAATTAAAGGATGTACAAATCCAGATGCATGGAACTACAATCCACTAGCTACTGATGATGATGGATCTTGTTGGATTGTCCCGGGATATTTTCTAGGACAAATACCGCCCCAAACTATGAATAATTTACACACCACTGGTGGTGAGTTAACATTATCCACAACATCAAAACAATATCAAGGTTATTATCACGTACATGGTGCTGGTGATTTACCACTTATGGCTGATGGAACACAAGTAACTGCGGGAACAATAATGACAGGAAAAGAATTTGATGGAAACAATATAGAGCTTTGGCCAGTTTATCCCGAGGGAAGATTTTTAGCGTTTAATAGGGGAGAAGATGTAACTGAATGGGAAGGGGGAGTTTTAAAGCACTGGGATGAAATAATAAAAACAGATATTGGACATCCAGATATGTTCACCTCATTGGAAATGACAATGAATAGTCAAGGATCTGCAAATATATCTATTGACGTGGACACGACAAGTATAGGTCAGGGAAAGGATTTTGTAGCATTTGATAATACTATTGAGCTTGCAGAAGCTGTATCTATAATGGAAAATACTGATTATCAATTCAATCATCTAATTGAGGACACAACTAAATCACCCGGTATTTATGGTACTAAACCACAATTAACTGGTGACTTAACTGAAGTAAAACTAAGTTCTGATAATCACGAAACTGATGAAGTCTTTGAAGACATAGGAAAACCTGGCGATTTAGAAGATAAGGAAATGGACATACAAAATATGGAAGGTTATTAAAATAGGGTGATTATTAATTATGGCAGAAAAAAAAATATATGTTAAGGACAATATACGACAAATAGTACAAGGGGCAAACCTTATATTATCTTGTGGTGCAGAGCATAGTTCTTATACCAATGGGCCTAATGATCATAGTTTACATTATAAGTGGACAAAAGATGGGGTGGCATTTGGTGATGCGGAAGAAGAATTAGCATATCACGACATAAGACACCCCTCGGAGTTCTGGGATAGACCAACAATTGAATTGGCAAATATTTTAGCAGAAGACTCTGGAATATATCAATGTGAAATAACAAATCAATTCGGAACTGTATTAACAACACCCATAACTGTAGAAGTATTAGATGTTCTTAACAACCCATTATTAACAAGAAACATCGTCAATAACGGAGAATTTAGAAATTCAGACAGTGGCTGGTCTATAATAGAAGGATCAATGGAACAAGACGATCCATATTTTTGGGACTCAGAAAAGGCAAAGGGATACGCCTCTACAGGAAACATGAGTCCCAAAACTCACCACGTAATGGATGAGTTAGAATTTCCTCCACCAAGACCTGGCGACAGAATTTTAGGACCTTTTGCCAATAGGACTAACACAAATGAGGTAAGAATACAACAGGAAATAGATATAACGTCTTTAGCTAATGTAGTAGATAGAACAATGGAAGGTATAACCGAAGTCGATTTTAAAATAGCCGCATGGATAGTAAACAAAAGATTTCACCCCCATTATGGATACTATAAAAAACTGGATGATAATGATACAGATTTTCATTATGGAAAAGGTTTAGCACCGGGAACCGAAGGATCATCATATAATACACCATCTCAACCATTACAAGATTCAAGACATTATGTTTTTTGGCATAGGAGAGCAGCTTTCTTTCGTGATAAAATGGAAATAATATATACATTGCATAATGAAAAGGGTGATGAAATACGTAGAATGGTATTAAAAAATTGCCCGAATAGCTATATCTCAAATAGAATTAATTTAAAACAGCGTAGAATTTCACTACCACAAGGAACCCGAAAAATTAAAATAGAAATTAAGGGACAGCGAGATGGAAATCGACCATGGGATGCTAGACACCAGGGTCAGGTACTAAAGAAATTACAAGTTGGATGTTGGGGCATTCAAGCACGTATTTATGTTAATGATATAGGAGATAATTGGAATACGAACTATATGTCTTGGAAAATGCCACCACCCGTGGATCTTAATCCAGCGGTAATAAATTATAAATTTGGGCATAGTGAATTTCCACAACAGCAAGTTGCAGCTTGGGAAAAAGACCACGTGAATTGGAAAGGTGAGAGGGGAGTTTATGATGGTTATGATTACCCCGAAGCCCAGTGGTTGGGTTTACCATCTGCAGGAGGATACAGACAAAATGGTAATATTATAAATAAATGGAAAATTTTCGATGTTTGGAACGCTGCAATTGATGGAACTGTTATATCTCAACCAAAGTCCTTTCAGAACCTGACTTCAAAATGGGGAGAGACAGAAATATCAAACACCAATGGCCTTAAATATGAAAAACACATCGGAACTGTTACGGCTGTCTATGATGCTGCACTTGGAGCACTAAATGTAAAGAGAATGATTCTTGATTGGTTAAAAGATTATA
>MPLT02059022.1_pt1 | contig 11899 bp, 12 predicted proteins | sample 1617391 | NCBI WGS metagenome assembly MPLT02 (sample SAMN05944800, study PRJNA350692) | marine metagenome | biome: marine; feature: ODZ; material: water; isolation source: 70 m water sample filtered on 0.2 um supor filter | place: Pacific Ocean | collected 2012-04-08 | depth 70m m
AGAGGACCTATTAGTGGAAGTTACTTATATGCAAATAGTGCATCAATAAATGAGGTATCTATTAGTAGAGCATTAATCATAGGACATATGCCAGATCCTACTGATACATTTACAAATCATTTTATTAGTGCATCTGCTGGAAATATTTCAATGTCAGGAAAGATCACTGCAAATGAATATTATGGTGATGGTTCTACTTTAGATGATGGAGTTAATATTGATAGAGGTTCAGATGCCCGCGGAGATATAATTTATCGTGGAGCATCAAATTATGTAAGACTTGCAAAAGGTTCTGCTAACCATGTTTTAATAATGGGAGATAATGATCCAAGCTGGAATACTGTAGGAACAAATAGTATAACTGACAATGCAGTGACATTAGCCAAAATGGCAGGTCTTGCAAGAGGAAAAATAATAATCGGTGATTCAAGTGGAGATCCATCTGCACTAGCTGTAGGAAGCGCCAATACAGTTCTTCAATCGGATGGAACAGATGCTACATGGAATACTATAGCAACGGCAATGATAGCTGATAACGCAGTGTCATTGGCGAAAATGGCTGGAATAACCCGAGGTAGTATTATTATAGGTGATTCAAGTGGAGATCCATCTGCACTAGCAGTTGGAAGTGCAAATACGGTATTACAATCTGATGGAACGGATGCAACATGGAATACAATTGCAACTGCTATGATAGCTGACAATGCCGTAACATTAGCTAAAATGGCTGGATTAGCAAGAGGTAAAATTATATATGGAGATTCGTCAGGAGATCCTGCCGCATTAGCAGTTGGAAGCAATGGTGAAGTTTTATTAAGCGATGGAACAGATATTTCTTGGGGATCCGCACCAGCAGCAACTGGAGCTCAAACTGGTATAACCTCTATTAAACATAATAGTTTGATCATTGGTGGAAATTCTCAAAATAATACAATAGACTTTGGCACTGACGATAAGATAATTTTAGATATTGATAATGTTGCAAAAGTTACAGTCGGTGCAACCGAAACACAAATATCAGGAATTACATCTGGTAGCTTCGCATCGTATACAAGTGGATCATTTAATACCTTAGTAATTGGTAGTGGATCAGTTCCATCTAATTATGGTGGATTAACTCTAACAGAGATTTCTGCATCGGGTAATATAAGTTCAAGTGGAACAATTTATGCTTCCACAGGATCTATTGGTAGAGTTGAATCAGCTGCATTAAAGGGAACAAAAATATTTGGTTCAGGAGCTCATTTAGATGATGATGTAAATCTTAACAGAGGTTCTGATGCGCGAGGTGATATATTATATAGAGGAGCATCAGATTATACAAGACTTGCAGGAGGATCAGCTAATACAGTTCTCATGATGGGAGATGCAGATCCTGAATGGAATACTGTAGGTACAAATAATATAACTGATAACGCTGTTACTCTAGCTAAAATGGCTGGCCTAGCTAGGGGTAAAATAATAGTTGGAGACTCTAGTGGGGATCCAGCAGCATTAGCAGTTGGTAGTGCAAACACTGTTCTTCAGTCAGATGGAACAGATGCCACATGGAATACAATTGCAACAGCAATGATAGCAGACAATGCAGTATCATTAGCCAAAATGGCAGGTCTTGCACGTGGTAAAATAATAATCGGTGATTCAAGTGGAGATCCATCTGCACTATCTGTTGGGAGTGCAAACACAGTATTACAATCTGATGGAACAGATGCTACATGGAATACTATAGCAACGGCAATGATAGCAGACAATGCAGTATCATTAGCAAAGATGGCTGGACTAGCAAGAGGAAAAATAATAATAGGTGATTCATCAGGCGACCCAAGTGCATTATCAGTAGGAAGCGCCAATACAGTATTACAATCTGATGGAACGGATGCAACATGGAATACTATAGCAACCGCAATGATAGCAGATGATGCAGTTGATGGAGATAAAATAGCTGACAATGCAGTTACTCTGGCACATATGGCTGGACTCGCAAGAGGAAAAATAATTTATGGAGATGCAAGTGGTGATCCTGCAGCATTAGCAGTTGGATCTGATGGATACGTTCTTACATCCGACGGGACAGATATAGCTTGGGCAGATCCAGGAACAAGTTTGACCGCTGGAGCACAAACTGGTATCACAACAGTATATAATACTGGCTTAATACTTGGTAGAGCATCCAATGATACTACTATAAACTTTACTACAGATGATAAAATAGTATTAGATGCAGGATCTACAGAAATTGTAGAAGTAAATACAGCTGGTGTTGATGTATCAGGAAAATTACAGATTACTGATACTATAGCTAGTGGTGATGATGAGTATACAGGATATGGCCAGGAAACAGTAATACGCCCAGCTGTAGCAATACAATTTACTCCATATGATAATACTGATAATGGAGAATTACAAACAGGATTATTTGTTCAAAATGCTGGTAACCCTCAATATGGTGATGATAATGCTGCAGCATATTTTGAATTGAAAGGACAAACAGTGCCTGATGCAGGATCTACACCTTATAATGCAACCGCATCTATTAAAGTAGCTGAAACGACTAATTGGTCTGGTAATAGAAATATAGCCGGTATCAGAATGACGACTGAAAATAATGAAACAGGCACAAATCAACGAATATATGGTATTGTAAATACTGTTAGATTAAAAAAAGCTTATTCAGCTGGATCAAATGAGGTTATGCGTGGAGCTCATCATTATGTATCAGGCACACTTACTTCGGTTACTAATGATGGAACTGGTGTAGCCGGTGGTGGAGATTCATCTCCTAAATTTGCAGGAGTATATATCCAGAATGCATGGGGAGGAGCAGAAGGACCTGAAGCTACAAATCCAGCTGAAAATCAAGCTTATACTTTATTTACTACTTCAAGTTATGGAGGATTCGGTTCAGGTAAATCAGTATTTATGGAATCAGTTGGTATTCTAAATAACAAGCCAAATGTAATTGGATTAACTGTAAATGGAACAGTAAGTTCAAGTAGATTAAATGTAAAAGGTAATGCAGCAATAACAGGAACTACTGACTTCCTTGATTCTGCAACTATAGATGCTGATAAAAAATTATTTTTTAGGGATACTAATTCTTATATTAATTCTCCAACTGCAAATGATATAGAAGTAGCTGCAACAACAATTACTTTAGATGCTGCTAGTGATATTCAATTAGAAGGCGATACAAGTATTACTGGATTTGTTTCAGCATCAGGTGTAATTTCTGCAGCTGGAGGAGTATCTGGATCTATATCAGGAGATAGGATATATCAAAACAATGTATTAAACTTCGACGCAGCAGGTGAACATGAGGGTGAGGTTGTATATTTTGGTAGCACTGATACAACTGCAGGTGATTTATACTATCTAGATTCATCTGGAAACTGGGCTCTTGCAGATGCAGATACATTAGTAGCATCTACAGGTATGTTAGCTGTAGCTTGTGGAGACAGTTCAGATGCATCAGGAATGTTAATTAGAGGATTCATTAGATCTTCTACCGCATTGAGTACTAGAGGTGGTAAGGTATATCTTTCTACAACACCAGGAGACATGTCTGAAGCAATTGGGGCATCTGGTGATTATACCAGAATTATAGGCCATGTAGTAGATGCTACTCATAATACATTATATTTTAATCCTTCTAACGCTTATGTATTAAGATCATAATATGGCAACTGTAACAATATATCCAACAGCAGATTTTATTGTAGGAATGTCTATATCTGGTATGAATGAGGAAAATCAATCACACCAAGGGATGGATGATATTTATACAGGAGGTGGAGAAGTAATATCAGCTGAATTAATTACAAATGTCATAACAGCAAATGGAATATCAGGACAATCATGGGGAGCGTGGGCAGCATCCGGAAAAGTTGGAACCGCATGGTATATTAGAAGATTAGTATTATCCTTTTCAAATTTACATAATACAACTCATGCATCAGATTTACCAAACTCAACAGTAACAGGTGTTTCTGTAAGTCTTTATGGGTATGGAGATAATCAATCAACAGGTAGAGGGATGTCAATAAGTAATCACTATTCATCCGCACCAAGTGCAGGTTCTGATTCACCACCATCAGGATTCGATGCTTATACTTTTGGTAACACAGGAATAACAAGTGCTATCAATATGTCCAGTACTGACCAAAGAGAAGAATTTGCATTTACCTCTGCAGGTGTAACAGCCGTCCAATCTGCAATAGATGGAACAGGTAATTTTACTTTTGGTATTATGGATTCAGCTGTAGATTATGCATATTCAGAAGGTAGTGCAGATGATAATACTTATATAGGATCTAGTGAGGAAAGTGCAACAGGAGGAACAGGAGTATATTTATCTAATTATTCAGGAACAACAAGAGATCCACGTATAATAATTACATATACACCAGCAGCATCTGGATATGGGCATGAATCAATAGGTGTAGCGTCGGCTAATATTTCAAAAATCAATGCTGTTGCAACAGCTAATATTTCTAAGTTTATTGGAGTTTAAGCCCTATTTATTTATATGAAGGAAATTAAAAAAGATATAAACGAGCAATATTTAACACTTCCATCTAGAGGTCTTAATTATCATATAGAAAATAATATACCTATCCATGAATGTGTTTTTAGATATGGAACAACTTCACATTTAGATTTAATAAATGAAGCAAGAAAAATGCACAGTGAAAATATTATTAAATTGAATGGGATGGATAAAAGTTTAGTAGAAACTAATATTGGGGAGTATGGAATATTTGAAGGCGAAAAGGTCCCTTTAGATTTACCTATGAAAAATGAAATTGAACATATGGGTAAAGATGTTAAATTAAATAAACCAAAAAGAGGCGGATCAAAAGCTTATTATGTTTATGTAAAGGATGGGGATAAGGTAAAGAAGGTAGCATTTGGATCAGGAGGCCTAAAGGCAAGAATTGGAAATAAAGAAGCATCACAGCAATTTGCAAAAAGACATCAATGTGATAAAAAGAAAGATAGAACTTCTCCAGGATATTGGTCTTGCAATCTTCCACGATATGCTAAACAATTAGGATTAGGAAAAGGCGCATCGAGATATTGGTAATGAGTTATCCTTATAAAGAACATATAGAAGATAATGCATGCATAAGAAAATTTTCATCAGATGTAGATGAAATGGAATTAGTTTGGCATAGAGATAGGGAAGATAGATTAATTGAATCAACTCATTTAACAGATTGGGAATTTCAAATGGATAATGAATTGCCGGTAAGTCTAAATAGTAAAATATATATTAAAAAAGGAGAATGGCACAGAGTTATAAAAGGCACAGGAGATCTTGAATTAAAGGTAATAAAATATGATTAAATTATTAGACTTATTAAATGAAGGAGTATACGATCCAGGTATATTTAAGGTAGTATTTACTGCAGGTGGTCCTGGTAGTGGGAAATCATATGCAGCATCAACATTATTTGGAATGCCAGAAAAAATGCCGTATGTTTCTGCACAAGGATTAAAGGGTGTAAATTCAGATGCCGCATTTGAAGCATATATGAAAAAGGCTCAAATGCCTTTAGATTTACAAAAACTTACAAAGGATCAACACGCCGACGCTATGAACTTAAGAGGCAAGGCAAAATCTGTAACAGTAAAAAGAATGACAGGTTATATTAACAGTAAACTTGGAATGTTAATTGATGGTACTGGAAAGAATTATGGTAAAATTGCAAAAATGAAAAAACTGCTACAAGACCAAGGATATGATTGTTATATGGTATTTGTCAATACAGATTTGCAAGTTGCACTTGAGAGAAATGAAGCTAGAGATAGAACACTCCCAGAAGATCTAGTTAAGAAAGCTTGGCAAGAGGTAAATCAAAATTTAGGTAAATTTCAGTCTTTATTTGGTGCAAGTAATATGTTGGTTGTTGACAATAGTGAATATAAAGAATTTGCAGATATAGTAAAAGCAAAAGCTAGAGAATTTGTTAATAGGCCAATTCAAAATTATATAGCAAAGGCATGGATTAAAAAAGAATTAGAATTGAGGAAATCAAAGTGAAATTAGCAAATTGGTTAGTAGAACAAATAATTAATGAGGATACTAGGATAAAAACAATAGTAGCAATTTATCCAGGTAGATTTCAGCCGATGGGCGCACATCATGCTCAAGCTTTCAACTGGCTTCGTGGTAAATTTAAGGATGCATTCATAGCAACATCAAATAAAGTTGCAGCGCCAAAATCACCATTTTCATTTTCAGAAAAGAAAAAAATTATATCAGCTTATGGTTTAGGTAGTAGATTAAAGCAAGTTAGAAATCCATATCAAGCAACAGAAATATTAAGTAAATATGATCCTGAAACCACTGCAGCAGTATTTATGGTGGGAGAAAAAGATGCTTCAAGACTAGGTGGTAAATTCTTTAGACCATGGAAAGGTAAAGCTGAAGTAGGGTATAAAGATGGCGCATATACTATCATAGCGCCTCATGTTTCAATGAACGTGCCAGGATACGGGGAAATGTCAGGGACTACACTACGAGCAGTGTTGGGTGATACAAATTTGGATCCTAAAAAGAAACTTAAAATATATAAGGGTATATTTGGTCATACTAAAAACTATGATTGGATTGTTAAAAAATTAGAAAAATTAAATGAATCTAATATAGAACAATTCATAGTTGAAAATGATTTTCCAAAAATTATCAAGGAGGCATCAATAACAGGAGCTTCAAAAGGTAATGAGGTTGATGATGGTCCTAGTCATGGATTTTCTTCAATAAGAGGGTATAAAAAATCTCAAACGAAAGTAGCTGAAAGAATGGGATTTTTTGTAATAAAATTTTTATTATCTAAAGGTGATGGTGATACTATATTAGGTAGTAGTGATATACCTACACCCGAGGATCATGCCAATGATGTAAAATATCCAGATGGGCCAATTACTGCAGTATCATACTTTCCAGCTGGAGATCAAGGAGTAATGTCACCTAATAATCAATATGATATTTCTACAAATTCAGCTTATAGAAAGTGGAAAAAACATATTAAAAAAATATCAACAGCAGTTGGCATGCAATTAATAAATTGGGTTGATTCTGAAGCAGCAGTAGATAAGAAAAATATATCCGGTGATAGAATTAAAGAACCAAATAAACCAGATCCAAAAATTACAAAAATTATTAAACAAAATACTAAAGCTAATAAGTATAAAAAATTATCTGAAGACTTAGGTACTTGGGCTGCTAAACAAATTTTAACAGAAGGAGGAGCTTATGGTCATATGCAACATCCATTTGATGATAAAGGTTTAACTTTTGGAGATTTGAAAAATATTATTGATATGGGACTGCAAGGTAATTTAAGCCGCGAGACAGTAGCTACCGAAAAAACTGATGGACAAAATTTATTTGTAACATGGAACAATGGATTAAAGGCAGCAAGAAATGCGGGCGATATTAAAAGAGGAGGAGTTAGTGCTAGTGACATAGCATCTAAATTTGCTGGAAGAGGAAATATCGAAAAAGCCTTTAATTATGCTATGAGGGATTTGGGGAAAGCATTCAAATCTATTAATACCAAACAACGAGAAAAAATATTTGATAATGGTAACAATTGGGTGAATATGGAAATCATATACCCAGCATCTGCAAATGTTATAAATTATGATGCACCTTATCTACAATTTCATAATGTATTACAATATAAAAATGGATCTGCAATAGGAGCTTTATCAGATGGCGCAAGAATGTTAGCCGGTATGATAAGACAGGTAAATGCAAATGTTCAAAAAAGTTTTAGTATTATTGGTCCAAATATTCTTAAGGTTAATGCACATCAAGATTATGGTAAAATGAAAGGTAAATTTTTTGGTAAGTTAAATAAGATTAAATCTGAATTTAGATTATCAGACAACGATACTCTTGCAATGTATCATCAGAAGTGGTGGGAAAATTTTATTACTAAAAAATCTCCTAGCAGTGTAACTAATGATATATTAGTAGGCCTTACAAAACGATGGGCATTCTTTGATAAATCTTTTAGATTAAATAAACAAAACATTCCTGATGAAAAAATGTTGGATTGGGCTAAAACCATGGACAAAGAAAATCATGCTGCTCAAGTTAAGAAAAATATGTTTGCGATGGAAACTTTATTCTTTGAGGTAGGAGCTGAAATACTAACCAACGCCTCAGGATTTTTAGCAGCTAATCCAGATAAGGCAGTTCAAGATATGAAGAAACAAGTGGATAGGGCTATTGCAGGAGTAAAAGCTGGAGGAGATCCTAAAAAATTAGCTAGAGTCGCGCAGCAATTGGAAAAAATTCAAGCAATTGGTGGATTTTCAAGGGTGGTTCCTTCAGAAGGTATAGTATTTATATATAAGGGTAAAACTTATAAGTTTACAGGAGCTTTTGCACCTGTTAATCAAATTACTGGCTTATTTTATATGTAATACCTAATTATTTATATGAACATTGATTTAGAAATAGGCGACATTATACTTACAGGTAGATTTAAGAATAAGCCTGTTGAAGTTAAGGAATTTGGAACCGATGATAAAGGTCAACCAACCATTAATGGACGACCAGTATTAAAATTTAGGATAAAGAAACTTATGCCGAAAAAAGAAGAACAAATCCGTGCTATCGTAAGAGAGGAAATAATCAATTACCTTAAAGGTAAATCTATAACTGAAGGTGTTATATGGAAAAACTTCAAAAAATACCCAATACAAAAACCACCAAGAAACTTTGCACAGAAAGCTAAAATGGGTGCGATGGTGCACTTCACAGGACATAAATCAGGAGCCAAGGGCGAAACATGGTCCAAGGCATTTCAAGATGAGTGGATGGCTATCTTTGGCGATGGTGTTAAGGGAGACATGATATCTAGTAAGGAACTTGATAAGAGATTGACATACCAAAACCGAGTTCAGATTAAAGAAGGCAAATTAAATGAAACTAGCCTAAGTAAAATTCTTGCTAACGTTTCTCGTGCTAAAAAAGGAGCTATTGTTACAGCAGGTGGTTATGGTCCTTATATGAAGATTAAGGGAAATACTTGGAAACATATGAAATCAAATACAATCATGCATGATGCAGCTCTTACATCTTTTCTAGGTGGTCATAGTGACTTTACAATAAAAGAAAATGTTTCTGAAAAGAAAAAATTACTTACAGATAAATTATCTAAAAGTCAAATGGCTTTTATGCAAAAACAATTAAAACCAAATAGAGGCGATGTAATAACCTACGATAGATTTTTCAAATTTGGAAAAGTATCCAGAGATGAAAAAGCAAAGGTTGTAGCAGTAAGAGGACATGAGGTTCAATTGGATAATGGTAATGTTTTAGACTTAAGAGCATTTCCAATTAAGAAGGTAAATAATAAAGTTTATGATCGTGATTTATCAATGTACGATGATATGTTAATGAGATAGGGAAAAATAGTTATGAGTAAATTAAAAAATATAAAAGCGGTTAATGAAATGTTGCGAGGCCAACATAGATCGCAAACCAAAGCTACTGTGGGATTTGAGAATGATAAATCAGATAGAGTTTTAGGAGAAGTATGGACAGATGATAATGGTCAAAAATGGGTTCAAAAGGATGGATATAAATCAAAGATAAGTAGATTTGATAAAATTAGAAAATTAATTTCTACTAATAATTGTCCGCAGTGTAAGAAAAAATTAACCAGGTTTGATCATCAATTTGTTACTAAAGAAAATAAATGCCATGATTGTGTGGTTAAAGAAGAAACACTATTACAATGTGAAGGGTATGTAAAGGGTGAGGATTTATATGAACAATATGAAAGGGAAAAAATCCAAAAGAATGTAGAATCCTTTATTAAAGAAGCGGAACAGGAAGTTGATATAATTAAAAAAACCTTTACGAAAATGGATTATGTAAATAGTGATGGTAAGGTTGAAAAGTGGAAATTACCAGAATCAGTAGATTCGATAAACAAAAAAATCCAAGAGCGCTTTGATTCATTCAAAGAAGATTTAAGAAATAAGGCGAGGCTTGGTAGTAAATATAATGAATTAAAATCGGAGAAAGAAGATGAGTAATCTTAAAACACAATTACAAAGTAAAAAATTAATGTTCGCAATGATTCTATTTTTAGCATCTATAGTATTTGTTGCAACAAAACAAGCTGACTTTGCTCAATGGGCTGAATTTGTTAAATGGGTATTTGGAATATATGCAGCAGGTAATGTTGGAGAACACGTATCTAATAAGGGTATCAATTTAGGCGAATAATAATGGCAAGATTAACAAACGAACATTTACATAGTGAAATAAAGCTAGTCAAGCAAGATGTAGAATATCTTAAAGAAGGTCAAGGTAAAATGCAAGAAGATATTACCATGATAAAAAAGGTATTACTGGATCCTGATAAAGGAGCAATAGCTAGGGTAAATAGGAATACTGATTTTAGAAAAAAGGCGAATGCTACAATATGGTCTTTGTGGATAGCCGTATTAGGTGTTATCGGTAAAATGATATTTTGGGATTAACAAATGGCAAAACAATTTAGTGATAGAGAATGGCGTATAAAGCAATTCATGATCGAACAGGAACAAGCTAAAGAAGGTGATGAAAAGTTAGATAAAATGATTCAATCAATGAATGACTATACTTTACAATTAACTACGACATTAGGATCAATGCCTAATTATGTCGACTTTATAAGAAAGCCAAATGACCCAGCAAAAACGCCTGAACAAAATCAAATTGATAGGCAAACAGTAGTCAATGCATTAAACAATCTTAAGGATAATACTGTATTGATGAATAAGATGTATGCATATTTTAAGAAGTATATTGGCGAAAAATATGATTTTACAGAAAAGGAACAGAGTTAAAAATGGGTAAGATAAAAAAATCAATACTATTTATAATAGGACTAATAGGATCTATTTTAGCTATATTACTTGCAGCAAAAGCTAAAGGACGAAAAATAAATCCAAAAATTAAAAAGAATGAAGAAGAGGTTAAACGGTTAGAATCTCAAATTCAGGAGGTTAATGTCAAAAAACAAAAACTTAATAACGAACTAACCGAATTAACCAAAACTGCAGACGGTAGAAGTAAGCAAGTTAAAGACGCAAAAAAGAACGTTAAAAAGAACGATCAAACAATAGCGGATTTAGAAGCAGCTCTAGCAGAAGCAGAAAAAAATCTATAGGAGATTAAAAAATGGCATTTACTAAAATCAATTTCGCAAACGCGAGCCCAAGAGGCACAGGAGACAACAGACTAGCATCAGTTCCTGCAAAAGCAAGACATTTTAACGATCTAGTTGATCATTTAACAACTAACGCAGTAAAAGTAATCGGCGCTGGAACTACAACTCTAACTGCAGCAGATAGTGGAACAACAGTAATTTTCAATGCGGCAGGAGCTACAAACGTTGTACTACCTGCTCCGGTAACAGGAATGAAGTTTCACTTTATTACAGCAGTAACAGCAACTGCAGATCACGCTATTAACGCTGCAACTAATGATCACGGATTTTTAGGCGGTGTATCTATTCACAGTTCAGCAGCAGGTAATTCAGATTCATTTGCAGCTGCAACTGATGGTAATAATGATTTTATTACTATGAACGGATCAACTACAGGAGGGCACGCAGGATCATATATCACCTTGATAGCAACTAGCAGTACTTCAGCAGCGAAAGTTTGGGCTGTAACTGGAATGTTACTAGGTTCAGGTACACTTGCAACACCGTTTGGAGATGCTCAACTTTAATAGTTGACGGTTAACTATTAGCAATTAAATAATATCAAAACTCCCGGACTAGTTCCGGGAGTAAGATATTAAAAAGTGAGAAAAATTATATGGCTAGATTAAAAGATTTATTGAATGAGGAAACTCTTAACAAAATCAATGAAAATGTAT
>MPLT02057454.1_pt1 | contig 11894 bp, 10 predicted proteins | sample 1617391 | NCBI WGS metagenome assembly MPLT02 (sample SAMN05944800, study PRJNA350692) | marine metagenome | biome: marine; feature: ODZ; material: water; isolation source: 70 m water sample filtered on 0.2 um supor filter | place: Pacific Ocean | collected 2012-04-08 | depth 70m m
CTCGCGGCTACAGCAGTATCGTCGAGCCTTGCTCGCCGATCGACCACCCAAGGCCCGACAGATGGCGGGCTTGGCTCGAATCCCCATCTAGTGCTGGATTCGTGTGATTCAGGTGTATGAAAATTATCTCCGAGTCTCCCTCCCTCCTCTCTCCCAGCAGTTCCAGGGATTCTGATATCGTGGGATGCGGGACCTGTGTCATGTCCCTGCCCCCCAACTCGTCATCGCTCCAGAAGGTACCGTCTATCATCGCGAAATCCATTCCCATGGAGATCAACCACTCCCTGATGCTGCCCTTTCCGACGAGGCCCAGTGTCTGAGCCCAGTCGTCATGGTCCGGGAGGAATAGAAGCGAGTGGCTGGGCCCGATCACTCTGATTGCATGCGTGTCCGAGTACTCGTCCCTGTGTGGTACGCGGACAAAATCCAACTCGAAACCGCACCCCTCTGTCGGGCTGAATGGTGTGCCGGGAGAGATAGCATTGGCCTGGAATGGCTCGGAGAGCCTCCTCTCCTCGAGGACTTGGATGACACTGCTGCTGGCGAATAGGGGGATCCCGCTTGCCCCCATCGCCTCCTTCCCAAACTGGCCGATCCCGTCTATGTGGCCTAGGTGGGCATGAGTGAGGCTTACTGAATCGGGGACCAGCGAGTCGCCCCTGCCAAGGGTATTGGCAGCAATCCCGAGCTGCTGTGGAAGGTCCCTCGTTGCCTCGATGAGGTGCACGCTTCCGTCCGATCCACTGATTACGCACGAGACTGGGTACAGGATCTTGCTTGGGTCACTCAATGCAGAAGCACACCTCTCGCAAGAGCATCCTGCTTGGGGGACGCCGCCATCCTGGGAGATTCCCACGACAACCACCTCCACGTCCCCGACTGCCATGCACTGCGATGGAAACCCACCCATCAATCCTCCCTCACGCCCCCTCCGATTAGTCAATGAACTAGGATGCCCTCTGCGAGTCATGCCAGTCGACCTGTCATGGATGCGCGACAGGTACGCCGAACTGAAGTCCCAGGGATTGGACTGGGACCCCCCTACTTTGGAGGCGGCGAATGAGCCCAGATGCACCATCGATGGCAGGGAGATGATCATGCTATCCGCGAACAATTACCTGAACCTCACCACCCACCCCAGGGTCGTGGAGGCTGCAGTCGAGGCTACGAAGAAGTACGGCACTGGGTCGGGTTCCGTCAGAGCGATCGCGGGGACGATGGACCTCCACCTAGAGGCAGAGAGGACCTGTGCAGAGTTCAAGGAGGTCGAGGCATCCCTGATCTACTCTGCTGGATACACTGCCAACGTGGGGCTGATCCCCACGCTTGTACGCGGTTCTGAGGACGTGATCATCTCAGACGAGCTAAACCACGGGTCAATTATCGATGGGGTCAGACTCACCAAGGCATCCAGGGCAGTATACCCCCATAACGACATGGAGGCCCTGGAGAGGGTACTCAAGGATCACGAGGACTCCGAGCGCAAGCTGATAATCACTGATGGGGTTTTCAGCATGGACGGCGACATCGCCCCGCTAGATGAGATCGCAGACCTCGCAGAAGAGCACGGGGCGATGACGTTCGTTGACGACTGCCACGGCGAGGGGGTCTTGGGGGATGGACGCGGAATAGTCTCCCACTTCGGCCTCCAGGGGAGAGTCACATTCGAGATCGGGTCATTCTCGAAGGCGCTGGGCGTCCAAGGGGGGATCCTAGCAGGAAGTGAGGATGTCAGGACGCATGCCCTGAACCACAGCAGGTCGTGGTTGCTCTCTGGGAGCCAGCCACCCGGCGTCGCAGCAGCCCAGAAGGCCGCGATAGAGGTCCTGATGTCGGAACCGGAGCATGTCCAGAGGCTGTGGGATAACACGACGTACTTCAAGGAGCAACTCGACTCGATGGGATTCGACACTGGCGTTAGCGAGACGCCAATCGTTCCAGTCATGTGCGGGGATAGCAGGAAGGCGCAAGACCTCTCCTCATTGATGAGGGACGAGGGCGTGATGGTGGGTGCGATAGTCTTCCCAATGGTCGCTCGAGACAAGGCCAGAGTGAGGACCCAGATGTCAGCCGGGCTAAGTAGGGAGGAACTCGACACGGTCCTGGAATCATTCGATAGATGCGGTCGGAAGTTGGGCCTAATCTGACTGGAATTTCTGTAAGACGACTGTCGGAGGGATTATGACGGGGTGTCAGTTACCCTCTATGCTGGGAACCATATGGCCGATGAAGAAACAATATTCTCGATTTCAGAAGGCCACTTGGATTCTGGATTGCGGGGCATTCCCGTAGGTACCTGCAAGACATCCTACGTGGACCCGATAGAAGGCGTGCATTACGTGGGATACCCAGTTGGCGATCTGGCCGATCTGGAGGAGGAGGACGTCATCTACCTGCTAATGCACAAGAGGCTCCCAGATGAAGAAGAGTCAGCGGCATTCCGCAAGGAGCTTGCACATAGGGGGGAGGAGATGCCAACCGGTGCATTGAGGGTCCTTGAGAACCTGACTCCAGGTAGCGGCCACCCGATGGACTGGCTTTCGATCGGAATCATGGCAATGGGTGCGGCCGAGACCACCGGTGACGTCAGAGTCGATTCGATGAACCTCATAGCCAGAACTCCAGAGTTGATGGCTAGGATATTCCTACTCAGAGGGGGCCACCCGGAGAAGATTCGCCCCAGGAACACCGAATTGGGACTAGTCGAGAACTTCGTACACATGCTGGGGGTGGATGGCGAGGAAGCGGAGATGATGAACAGGGTCCTCAGATTCTTCTTCATTCTCCACATGGATCACGGTGGGGGTAACCTTTCCACCTTCTCCGGCAAGGCGGTCGCCTCTGGCAAGGCATCGGTGTATGCCTCTCTGGCAAGTGCAATGAACGCTCTATCGGGCCCATTACACGGCAGGGCGAATCAGGCCTGCCTCGAGTTCGTACAGAGGATTGGCACCTCGGATCCAGATGAGATCGAGGATTTTGTCAGGGCGGAACTCGCAGCTAAGAGGCCGATTTACGGCTTCGGTCACGGGGTTCTCAGGGCAGAGGACCCACGTGCCAGGCTACTGATAGAACTTGGCTCAGAGGTCTGCCCAGATGACGAGTACTACAAGATAGCCAAGGCCCTAAGGGAGGTAGTCCCCCCCATTCTGAAGGAGCATCCGAAGATCAAGAACCCATATCCAAACGTGGATTTGGCCAGTGGTAGCCTTTTGCACGCTATTGGTTTCAGAAAGCCCCACTACTACACTACGTTCTTCGGATGGGCTCGAGTAGCAGGAATTTGCGCCCAGATTCTGGATGAGAGGAACGCTAGAGACGGAAGAGGAGTCCCGATATACCGCCCGAAGTACATTGCCAAGGAACAGCCACACAGGCGTCTGGAGTAATCACACTCCGTGAGTGCTCCCTGCCCCTCTGTGCCCAATTATCCTTGGACTTCCCCAAGGCAAGCCATCTTCTGCTAGCCTAACCCATTTCTCAGTGCTGCCTGGCCATAGCATCCTTGTCGCCTGCTCTTCTATGATACTGCGCTTCCTCGTGCCCTCGATGTCCTCCCACATCGGTAGCGATGAAAATGCCTCGTGCATAATGTCGCCCCTCTCTAGGGGGCTAGCCTCGCTGATCCTCTTTCTCCATTCTTCGTCAAGTGGCTGGCTAGCCGGTCTAGGCCATCTCGGAGTGCCGTCTGGCTTCACCAGGACCGTTGGATCCATTTCATCAGTAACCAGTGAGATTCCCGCATTTAACATGGCATCCTCGTGCTTCAATGGCGCCGACCAAACGAACGCTCCCATGCCCTGTCGAGCTTCGAAGAATCGCTTCAGCCCCCTTCCTCGGAGGCCAACAGGAAGACCCGGGTGGATGAATCGAGGCCATCCTACTAGGTAATCCAATGCCATTCCTATTGACTCCATTCCTTCTTTTCTGAGGCTCCGTGTTATCCCCTTCACAGTAGTCCTAGCGAAATGAGGCATTGCAACTACCCTCTTCAGTCTCCAGAACCTGCCCCACGCCCTGATATGGGGCATCAACCTAATCACTGGTATGCTGAAACCAGAAGATTTGGCAGCCCCACCAATCTTTGGAGAGAAGCAAGAGACAACCACCGATCTATCCGGGAGATCCAGGGGTTCCAGTTCCGCTTCCAACTTCTCCATTATCGTGCCCAAGTAATCCATTGTGTCTATTTTTGTAGAGGGATGCGGAAGCTTGAACTCGATGTCGACAGTCTTTCCGCCAGATTGCCACGAATCAGTGAACTCTCGGTTGGACAATAGATTGCTTAGAGTTGGTATTCCTACCGATTTGAGGCGGTCAGTTGGAAGATTTTCAACGCATCTCTCCAAGACTGGGCCTTCTCCAGGAGAGAATTCGTCATGGAAAATGACCAACTCCCCATCCCCATCGACTCTGATGTCGAACTCTACCCCATCTCCAAACTGAATACCGTGCTGGAGAGCCTCGATGGAATTCTCCTTTGGTTGCTTCCAGTCCCTCATCATCCTTCCCGAGGGGCAATCAGCCCAAGAATGCAGGGGGCCTCTACTTTCGCATTTTCCACAGTAATGCAAGTGTGCTGTAAGTTACCGAGTATCCGGGACAACACTGATACTGTGCCACGCGCGCCTCGTCATGATAGACATGTCAGAGACCGTTGAGTTAGACCGAGCATCAGACCCACAAGCAGTTAGAGGATACGCCCTTTTCGATTGGGGTAAATCGGCATTTGAGACCAGCGTAACCGTGGCAATCCTGCCAGCATGGTTCGCATACCTGTTCCTGAAGGCAAATGGGCTTACGACCACTATAGGTTCGATAGAAATGACAGGTGATGCGGTTTGGTCGTTCTCAGTCACTGCAGCGGCTCTGCTGGTAGCATTGGTCAGCCCATCTCTGGGCGTAATCGCCGATCGAAGAAGGATCAAGATGTGGTGGTTGAGGAATCTGACATATCTGGGGGCCGGTGCAACATTCATGCTCGCCCTGGCGCCAATGTTCGAAAATTCAGAGTGGATATGGCTGATGGTGTTCTTCGTTCTGGCAAATATCGGCCTAAATGGGGCAGGAGTGTTCTACAATGCGCTTCTCCCACATATGGGAACAGATGATGAGATGGATAGGATTTCCAACCTTGCCTTCGCCTATGGGTACCTCGGAGGCGGATTGCTACTGGTCGTTCACCTGGCCATGGTCATGTTGCTGGAAGGGGACTGGATTATCCCATTCTGCATGGCTTCATCTGCGGTTTGGTGGTATGGCTTCGCTCTTTTCACATTCAAGTGGGTCCCTGAGCCCCCAATTGAGAATGAAATGGAATCCCTTGGAATCAAAGATTCGGCAATATTGGCAATCACCGAGATCAGGAAGACCCTAGGTGAGGTGGATAAGTTCAGGACCCTATTCATCTACATGCTGGCCTACTTCTTCTTCATCGACGGCATCAACACGGTTACCGCACTAGGTGGCGTCTTTGGCAGTACTGTGTTAGGAATCACCACCGTGGACCTGATCGTTACAATCGTAGCCATCCAGTTTGTAGCATGGCCCAGTGCATTGGCATTCACCATACTATCAAACGGAGGCCCTGTGAAAGGATGGCTGCCTGGCATCGGGTGGTACACAATTTTCACTGTAAAGGAAGGAATCGGAACGAAGAACGCCCTGACTGCATCACTCGTGGGTTGGGTCATTCTTTGCTTCGCAGCGCTGTCTTTTGCCCCCCTCGAGTACTCTGAGCATTCCGAGTATCAAGTCCAGATAGAGGAAGTCGAAGGAGAGTGGCATTACACGCCACATGCCAATCTTGAGGGCACCCCGATCGCAGTCGTAGAGGGAGGAGAAGAGCAAATCTGGGCTGCAGAGTCTTTGTTGGGCCTTGGAATAGTTCAGGAAGATGGGGATTATAGCTCCTCTGAAGCGATTTACAAGTGGGCCGGATTTGATGACGAAGGAGAGGCAGTGACAATCAACATTGGCGTAGTGGATCAGAATGCCATCGAGGCACTGCTACTATCGTTCGACGACACCAGGTTCTCAATCAGCATATTGGATGTTGGGGAGTCAGTCGGTGTCGACCACCCGACGAACCTGGGGGACGGGGTCCTTGATGCCATCCCGGAGACGGTAAGAAGCAATGTTTGGGAGCCACTAGGACTTACAGTTGGTCTGCAATTCCTACTACTCGGATGTGCTATGGGGACACTTCTGGGTGGGTCACAGGGATTGGCAAGAAGCATGTTCGGGCAGATGGTCCCCGAGACCAGGAGTGCCGAATTCTTCGGATTCTTCGGATTCTTCGGGAAGGTCGCAGCACTCCTAGGGCCATTGATCTACGGAATTATGACGGTGGCATTCGATAGCAGGGTGGGGATCTTCTCGATTTCCATCATCATCTTCATCGGAACGGTACTGATGAGGTATGTCGATGTAGACGCCGGAAGGGCGGATGCAGCTGCAGAAGACGCTAGGAACCGTGGATTGGCCTGAGGTCAATCAGAGCGAATCTCTTCCAACGCCTCAATCACCGAGGCTTGGGTGATCCGGCCACCACGTTCCCTTAGCATGGATGCAACCCTGTCGACCTCCTCTCCCTCTGCTCCAGCAGTTACAGCCATGTTCCTGACATGTAGCTTCATGTGGCCTGCTTGGATTCCCACAGTGGCTAGGGCACGTAGTGCACCGAGGTTCTGAGCCAGTCCCGATGCCGCCATGACCTTCGCTAGCTCGTCCGCGCTCCCAACGCCCAGAAGGGCGACATTAGCCTGTGCGGCGGGATGTACCCTAACTGCCCCGCCAACCAGGCCAACAGCCATTGGAAGCTCGATGGATCCTACCAGGTTGCCACCCTCGTCCTTTGACCACTTGGTAAGCGAGCCGTAAGTCCTCTCATGGGAGGCGTAACTGTGGGCCCCGGACTCGATTGCCCGCCAATCCTGCCCACAGGCAAGAGCCACGGCGGATATTGCGTTCATTATCCCCTTATTGTGGGTCGTGGCCCTGAATGGGTCGGCCTCAGCGAAATGGTATGCCTGAATCACCCCGTCAATAACCTCGGAGCCTTGCTTGGCATCCTTGCCCCCGTCAGACATCTCTTCTGGGGTGAAAACCGCACTCACCCTGGCGAGACGTAGGACGGCCAAGTTGCTGATGATCCTCAGGATGACCGTCCCACCGGAGATCTCCTCAACCCTCGGGGCGATGGTTTCCGCCATCGTGTTTACCGCATTGGCACCCATTGCATCCCTGCAATCAACGTGGATGTGGACGATTACCATTGGTCCTGAGCCAGTCTCAATTACCCTGGCAGACAGGTCCCTGCAACCTCCTCCGAACTTCACCAATATGGGATCGACTTCGTTGCAGTCCGAAACCAAATCTTCCTTGGCCGCCAGAATCGAATCCATGGCGCCATTCGGATCTTCGCATCCGACGACTTGAATTTGGCCGATCATCACTGGGTCGTCATTGTCCGAACTAAACCCGCCGTTGGCTAGGCACCTCTTCGCCATGTTGCTAGCCGCTGCAACAACGCTAGGCTCTTCTAGGACGAATGGGATCGCATAGTGGGACCCATCAATCACGAAGTTGGTTGCCACTCCTATGGGGAGCGAGTATGTGCCCACGACATTCTCTATCATCCTGTCTGCCGACTCTTCGTCCAACTCTCCCGAGTCGGCCCATGCTTCTACCTGTTCATCGCTTAAATCCGCGATCTCAGCGAGAAGCTCTCTTCTCTCTGAAACTGATAGTTTGTAGAACCCTCCGATGCGACTATTCTCTATTGGCATATCACTCAGACTGAAGACATGACAACGGGCTTCTAACCTTTTTCGAGCAAACCACCTCCCAAATAATGCGTTAATTTGGCTGTTAACGCTTTGTTAACGCTTTACTAACACGTTAATATTGCGTTAATGCTGAAAATAGAAAAAATAGACACTGAACCAATTATTTCCAGATCCAACCCTCCGCAATCGCGAATTACCCGTTAATTGGCGCTCTACAATGCGTGAGTATGCGTGAACATTAAGAATCCCATAGGGTGCTGAGTGCCTATGGTGTTGAGCGACCTTTCTCCTTCAGATATCCCTGCTCTTCGGGGAAACCCCTTCGACTCTAGGCCGATCGAGAGGAACAGAGCCAGTGAGATAGTCGGAAGGGAGGATGTCCTGATTAGGTGGAAGGAACATATGCACTCGCAGTCACCTCGGATGATTCTTCTTACTGGGGAGAGGGGTTCTGGCAGGACATCCCTGATCAACGCAATTTCATCTCAGACCGACGATCGTTTTGTCGGGACATATTGGCATGCCGAAGACTCCCTTAACTGCGCTCTTGACGAGCTCTCCATTACATTCTGCGGCCATGAAATACCACCTGGTATGCATCAGAAAGTAGAGAGGGTGGTGGAGACTCTCGATACGCTATCTGGTCCATTGCCACTAGTCGCTTTTGACTACCCCTCGAACGTAGACTTAGCCACATTCTTGTCTTTGATATTGCCAACATTGCAAAGACTCAGAGCACTCGTGGTCGTTTCAGTTTCCAACTCCCAAATGGCCTCTCTAGACGAGACTACCAAGGATGTGTTCGACGAGACTGTCACAGTTCAGCCATTTTCTAGTGAGCAGATCCAATCGCTTAGCGACCTAAGGATTCGTAGGATGTCCAATGAAAGGTGGCACATAAATGGCAACCTGCTCGATGCAATCATGTCCAGAACTGGGGGAAACGCTAGGTCTGTTATCGGAATCCTAAGGGATCTAGTGGATGAAAGGAGGGGACTCGGATCCGAAGGAACACTCGAATCGCTTAGAAGTTGGAGATCGGGGGAGAAGGGACCTGTGCCCGATTATGGACTAGAAGATTACCAGTTAGAAACCGCCGAGGGGCCAACCGATGAATCCAAGGATTCAGTTTCGGAAGAATTTGTGGAAGATCGGCCGGCGGAAGATGAGCCAGAGCCCGAATTCTTTGAGAATGAGGAGGAAGAAGGCTGGGACGTTGAGCCAGATGATATGTGGCCATCTGAGGAGTCCACTCAGGAAGACCCGGTGGAGGATGAAATCGATGATCATGGGCTAGGTGAAATCGCACCAGATAGTGAAGCCTCCTCTGAGGATCCTGAAAAGATAACTGGATGGGCAGCCGACGAAGGAACAATCCTCTCGATGGACGAGGGAACAGAACCACCCGGCAACGGTAGAAATAGGGGCTTCTCAGGGCTAGTAAACAGGTCTAGGATAACAAACGACTCCATGCCAACGGGCCCCGACTACTCCGTTACGATCCAGGAGCCGGATATTGTTGAACCCAAGGCTATTCCCAGGGAAACCCCAATCGAAGAAATACAACAACCTCTGCCGCCCGAGGGAGATAGCAATTCAATTAGCACGGAAACAAACGCTTTCGAGGAGAAGCATGTGTTGCACTCCGAAGGAGAATTATGGACCGTAGACTCGGATTTGGAGGAGACTCTGCCCGAAATGCCCAGCGAGCCTGAGTTCGCTCCCGAATTCGAACCCGATGAGGCTCCCGAAGCACCCGAGATCGCCGACAATATCGAGGAACAGACACAGGAAACAGTCTTGCAAACCCCATTTGCCGTCAAAGGCCCCTCATGGGAATCGAAGGATTCAGTCGACCAGAGTCACCTAGGAAGTATGAGTGATGCTGAGAGATTGGTTGTCTCTGTGGCCTCATCGCGGGAGATTTCTCCCTCCGATGCGGAGATCCAAGCACGTCTCGAGGTAGGCAGGCCTCGCCTTTCCCAGATATACAATTCACTACACAAATCAGGCATACTGGCTGTTAGGAAGGAAGGGAGAAGTAGACTATTCAAGCTAAGCGAAGGTGCAGGTGCCTTGCTGAGTGAGGGATGAAAATGTCGGATACAATCACCCTTGAGAGAATTGAGAGGTACCTAGCACTTACTGCTGAGGCTAGGTCTAAGGCCACACCCTCCACATCGAGCAAACTCGACGAAGATAGGCTGAATGAGATGCTTCGTATGTGCGACGACTATGCGGCCGATGCACGCCATTTCGCCTCCGAGGGGGACTTGGTTAGCTCCTTCGGGGCGATCAACTATGCCCATGCGTGGCTAGACGCAGCAGTTAGGATCGGACTGATGGATGGGCACGGCGACGATCGGCTGTTCACCCTTCCCTAGGGCTCGACCATTCTCAGGGAAGGCCCAGATGTCACTTCGATGTAAGAACACCCTTCCTCTACAAGCCGCTTCTTCAGCATCCTGTCCACTGTAAGAACGGGCCACTGGTTCTCGGTTGCTATGGCGAGCAGGGCATCATCCGTGTGCCCACTCTCCGAATCGATTACTTCCGACCTACTGTATAGCAGGTCCAGCAAAAGACCGCCGCGGGTCTTGGAGAGGGACTCTAGCGCGTTCCTCACCCCTGCGGTAATCTTCAGTTCTGCCTTCCCCACCACTTCGTTCAGGGATATGTCTAGGTTCAGGCCTGCATCGATCAGGGAAACCCATCCGCATGCATCGACCAGGACAGAGACCATTGTATCAGCCCGAGATGGTCCCATGCCCAATTAGGCGCCACCTGGAACCGACTCTTCTGGAGAGAGTTATCCTGCTCCCCTCCTTGGCGCAGATAGGAAGCCTGAGACTTAGTGTAGCCTTCTTGCCCTTGATATTAGCGACGGTACCCACGCTCGTCGCAGTGGCGGAATTGACCATCAGCATCTCGTTTGGCTGCAAGGGCCTGATCCCGCCCTCGTCCTCGCTGCCAGAGATCATCTTGTCCAACAGCTGCAGATCCAGGTTCAACTCTTCCCAGATGGGGGGCAACTCGCCCTCTCTCGCCATCACCTGGCCCGATAGGTCGTCAGCCTTTGTGGCAAGTGGGTCCAGTGGGGTAGAAATCCCGCAGAGACCACCTGAGAAGGCCGTCTTCAGGTCTTTACCGCCCCCCTTGATCCCATTTATCGTGGTCCTGAGAGGCTCCCATCGGGTCTTGTTCCCCTCCTGTATCCTCCTCCCCGGGGCAATCAGGATGCTATCTCCGAGGCTGAATGAGCCCTCCACTATGCTCCCCCCGATCACGCCCCCTTTGATTTCGGACGGGCGGGAACCCGGTCGATTCACGTCAAAAGACCTAGCCACGTACATCAATCCACCATCGTCCCCTGACCTATCAGGAGTCGGGATGGTCTCCTCTATGGTCTCAATCAGGATGTCGAGATTCACGTCGTGATGAGCCGAAACTGGAATTATCGGCGCATCCTCAGCAATAGTGCCGCTGATGAACTCCTGAATCTCGTCGTAGGACTCCATCGCCCTCTCCTTGCTGACGATGTCTATCTTGTTCTGGACCACTACGATGTTCTTGATTCCGGCTATCTCGAGGGCTGCCAGATGCTCCCTTGTCTGGGGCTGGGGGCACTTCTCCGTGGCAGCTACCAGTAGCAATGCGCCATCCATGATGGATGCCCCCGATATCATCACGGCCATCAGAGTCTCGTGCCCCGGGGCATCAACGAAGGATACTACCCTGAGCAAGTCCCCCTTCCCCTTCTCGCCATCCGGATGCTTGCCCTTGGCGTAGTGCTCGCCGTCGGAAGTTACGTGGAATGAGGTATCGGCGTATCCCAACTTGATGCTGATGCCCCTCTTGCGTTCTTCGGAGTGGGTATCAGTCCAGGTTCCGGACAGGGCCTGTGTCAGAGTTGTCTTCCCGTGGTCGACGTGACCAACCATGCCGATATTGACTTCAGGCTGCTTGCTCTTCGCTCTGGCCAGCTTCAATCACCCCAGTCGTCACTCCTCTTCACCAGAGGGCTGTTCGACTGCGGCTTCCTCTCCGTCGATAATCGCGGCAAGCGAGCGCTTGCCGGAATCAACCACCTTGAGGTTAATCTGA
>MPLT02061747.1_pt1 | contig 11879 bp, 8 predicted proteins | sample 1617391 | NCBI WGS metagenome assembly MPLT02 (sample SAMN05944800, study PRJNA350692) | marine metagenome | biome: marine; feature: ODZ; material: water; isolation source: 70 m water sample filtered on 0.2 um supor filter | place: Pacific Ocean | collected 2012-04-08 | depth 70m m
CATAGAGGGGGCCCCCTATCGGGACCCATGAAGAAAGCATGTCTGATTTCTCTGTTGATGGTTCTCTGCTCGCTCTCAGGTTGCACGGACATGGAGGCGTTCACAGATCCAGACCCGACAGGGGGCGAAGAGTCGGATTATGGGTTACAATTTGATCCAACAATGGCTTGGAGGGATTGCCCCAAGGAAGTTTTGTTGGAATACGTCTGGGAAATCACCTCATTCGATGTCTGTGCGATTGAGGTACTCTACGCGGAGGCGATCGATGGAATGAGATTCGTCTTCGCGGATGGGTCGTACATTGATACTGGCAAGGTTGGCGGATCCAGTGAAGCGTTTTACGTCCCCGAGAATCACGTAATCACGACCTTGGAGTACGCAATTCACAATCGCTCTCACAGGTCTCCTTACCCGGCGATGTCGGGGATTGTAAGCGCTATTTCATTTTGCATATCTGATCAAACCGATCCGATGAATAGTTCAGAGGTTAGTCCGGGCGCTCAGGAGACCCCTTGCTTTACTATTACAACCGGGACCTACGAGGGGTGGGCGAATTTTACCCCCAAGGATGACTGCCAGGACTGTGACAGAAACACATTCAGAGGAGGGTCCGTGGCAGAAATAGGATCTTTCTCAGTCGAACACCTCTGTACGACGTCTGGTTGTCCTTCGATATACTACGTCGGCCTTCTCTGTGATTGCTGGCACGATAATGCGGTCACAGGAGTAATGACTCATCTGGGTGGCGAGACCATTGCTCACGATTTTTCAGAAATGGAAAAGGAAGGGGCATTTGATGAAAATACTAACTCATATCAGTTCCACTATGTGAATGAACAATCCTGGGTGATCGAGGAGAAGCCGGTGGATGACGACCCTCCTGAGGTTCAATTTGACTGGTCGGGCGATGGTTTCGTACCTCAGAAGGTCGGGGACTGCGATGCTAGTAACATAGGCGAATTGGCAGTGCAACAGGCCTCTTCTCTTTCCTCGGGCAAGCTCCAAATCGAGCCTTCGATAGTTTTCCTTGACGAGACGTTCACCGTCACGTACAGGTCGATGGACGGAGAGGGGCCTTGGGGAGTTGAGGACACAGGGATACCGGGGTGGCTCGGCTTCCTGATCGACAACGAAAGCGGGCCCCACGACCTCTTCGACGATGGGACGAACGGTGACGCCGTGGCGGGAGACGGCGTCTACTCCAGATCATGCCTGCACCTTCCAGAAGACGTGCTTGCACCCGGGCAGGTTGCGAAAGAGCACTTCGGCATGGGGGTTCTGGACACTTCTCTCAGGGGGACGGTGGGTTTCCAGCAGGCCTCAGATAGAATCAGGACCACGGAAGGGGGCTACTTCGTGACGATGGGCGAGTCATACGGAGAGAGGTGGACAAATGGTTGGGAGCACGTTAGCCCTTCCCTCTGCACCGCCTGCTACGACGCATGGAACGTCTCCGGGCACGTCTTCGATTTCATAGCGGTACAGACCAGAGACTCGGTTGGAGGGGCCGGATACGTTCGCTTCCACGACCCTGTTGGGAACATAGGCATGACGCCCCCCTGTGAGTATGGTTCGCACTGCTACTCCCCGCTTGACGGCAAGGAGCACCCCGAACTAAGGGGGATTCTGCACATGCAGTACGTCACGTCATTCGGGCTCAGCCACGAGCTAGGGCACGGCCTTCTGGGTCTCGACACCCGGGGTTTCCCCGAGGGAGGAGAGGGGGCTTGGAACAGTGGCGACGGCATGCACCTAGACAGCGACACCACGGTCAGGGGGGATATCTCAGGTCCCTTCTGGGACCCGGACAGGGGATGGCCGCATGCGGTTCAGATTGAGGACGAGAACGGAGATAGGACTGAAGTCAGGCTGATTCACGACAACGGTTCGTTCAGGATCGTACCGGACGACCAGGAGCGGATGGTGTGGTCAGACATCTTCCTCTACATGGCAGGCTTCCTTCCGGCGGAAGATGCCACTGAGGTCAACTACAAGCTCATCAACGAGAGCGTCGAGTCCTGCGTTACTGAGGCACAGGCTCTCTTCTGCACCGGGACTAATGTGACTGCGGAGCGTGTTATCGAGTTCGACACGCAGGACTTCATCGACATGTACGGCGCCAGGATCCCGGCTCATGACGGCGACGAGAGCCAGATCAACCTGGGGGTACTTCACATAAGCGACAGGAACCACACCGAGGCAGAGGTGGTGTGGTTCACGGAGTCTTACAAGGAGTGGGCGCACTCCAACCAAACCAGTGGGTGGACATTCCTAACCCAGAACGATCCATGGCCGGTTGTCACGAGGGGTCTGAGCTCTGTGAACATAGACCCGTCGCAGATGGCCGAGAGGCCCCTTGCCGACCCCAGCATACTAGTCGCAGAAGAAGGTCCGGAGGAGATATCCGGTTGTGGCTACCCGAGCAGCGAGTATGGTGACCTTATCGCTCCGGAAAGCCCATACGGCAACCAGACGCTATTCTTCTCGGACGAGTCCATGCAGGGGCTCTGCTTCCTGAACGAACTCTACCATTGGATGGGCGAGGGAGATGGTCCCAGTGGTCCTCCGACAGACTCTTCCTACTTCCTGGGGCACTTCGAGAGGACCCCAGTCCAGAACACATGGCACAACGTCACCGTGTCTCAGGACTCTGAAGGAAGGCTGTGGTGGGAGAACGAAGCCGGTGTAGTATGGGAGTTGGTCTGGCACCCAGAGGACGCATGAATGGGGTTGTGAGAATGAAGGACGTCCGTCCCTTAATCAACATGGGAAGGCTGGTGATCTTCTTCTTGCTCATCATATTCGTCATCTTCAGCAGGACCTCTATGCTCAGAGACAACCCCCTCAGTGGCATCTTGGGATGACTTCAGCCGATTATCTCGTTTATCCTGTCCCTTAGCACCTTGCTGACTGCCTTGCCGTCGGCAGAGCCACCTAGCTTCTGCATAACCATCCCCATCAGGGGGCCGACCGCACCCATGCCTCGCTCTTCTATGAAGTCGGCCCGCTCGCTGATCACAGCATCGACCGCATCCTCGATCGACGATGTGTCGGCGGGGAGGAAGCCACGGGACTCGGACTCCGAAGACATCCACGACACCAGTTCTTCGACTGGGGCTTCAACTGACTCCGCCAGAAGCGTCTCCGCCCCCTCCCTCGTCAACAGGCCCGTCTCCCTGAGGTGGACCGATGCGGCAAGCGCGTTTGGCTTGTCTGTGCCGCTTTCCAGAAGAGCGCTCGCCCATGCCTTGGGAGGTAGTTCCAGGGGGCCCTCGATCCCGTGGAAGAGGAGGTCGTCGACCTCGCCGTTGAGCAGTGCCTCGACTTGATTATCAGATAGTCCCAGGACGTCCAGCCTGTCCTTCCTCTCCTGGACGGTCAATGGGAGGTTTTCGCAGATCGAAACCCACCTCTCCTTGGATATCTCCAACACAGGGATGTCTGTCTCGGGGTACATCCTGGCACCCCCCGGAAGGGGTCGCAATGCAGTGGTCGTCCCATCCTCGGGCTTCCCCTTGCGAATGACCACGTTTCTGACCTCCTGCGGTATTCTGTGGAAGGCCATCCTAGCTCTGTGGACCACGGACTCCAGTGCCAGCTCACCCTGCCATTCGGGGGCTACGCATAGCACGAATGCGTCTGCTTCGGATAGTGCCAGATGGGTTCTGACGGCATCGACCTCTTCGGGGCCGATCCCATAAGCTGGTAGTTCGTCGGAGTGGAATATCCCCTGCACCCCGGCAAGTTTCGCTGCACTCGCCAGCTCCCTGCCCAGCCTAGGCAGTTGGGCGCCGCCCTCGGAGGGGGTCTTCTTCCCGAGATGGCCGGAGAAGCCTGGCAGGGACACACCTAGCACTGAAGACCCTATCTCTATCGAGGATGAGACCATCTCGGATTCGCAATCGGAGAACAGATCGGTGAGTTCGTGTAATTCCAATGGGATCCTATTCGAAGTTGCGAGTTCGACGCGGTTCTCCACTGGCTTGGAGTCCATCTCCCTATCCGGAGGAAGCGGAGGGAGTTCGGCTTCTCTTCTGAGTTCGTTGGCGAGACGATAGAAGTGCAGTTGACGGGCCATCTCCAGGCGAATGATTCGAGGAATCCAATCCAGGTCCTGGCAGCCCTTGATCTCGACCCTGTCCCCGCACGCGATGCTGACGTTGAGGTCCTGCCTGATGGAGCCGAGGCCCCTCCTCACCCTGCGCGTGTCACGAAGCAGCCTGCCGAGGGCGAGTGCGGTTTCCTTGGCATGCTCCGGTGATCTGACGTCGGGGGCAGTGGCTACCTCCACCAACGGAACCCCCAGCCTGTCGAGGTTGTATACGACCGTCTCCCCCGATTCGCTTTTCTTGGTGTCCAGCTTCCTGGCTGAGTCCTCCTCCAGTGAGATGAGATCTATTCCTACTTCTGCCGAGCCCGTCTCTATCTTGCCGTCGGTGGCTACTATCGTCGTCCTCTGGAAGCCGCTGGTATTCGAACCGTCGACGACGGTCTTCCTCATCGCCTGCAGGTTCGGTATCGGCTTGGCATCCATCAGAGCGGCCATTGTGAGGACCACGTCCACTGCCTCTGGCTCGTGGTCCCTTGGGGGTGACTCGTCCAGCTCGATCAGGCCCGCGTTGGGGGATTGGACGTACTCGAAGGTCCGGTTCCGCCTCTGCTCGAACCTCGCTGCGACATCGGTCTCACCGCCCTCACCCCTCGAGGCCCTGAGCCTCCTAGTCGATCTGGGCCAGTCTACTGGTATGTCCTCGGACTTGTACTCATAGAGTTGGCTGGGCATCCTGGAGTGGAGTTTCGCTGTGTCCAGTTGCTGGTGTATCTCTAGCCCGCACATGAATCCCAAGGCAACTGGGTCCAGCGCTTCTGGTTCCGTGATGTCTCCGATAGGCTCCATTTGCAATGCCTAGGGAGGGGGTCGGGCTCATAGGGTCAACGGGTGAAACGGTACGTATCGGTCGATGCTTCGTACAACTCCCCCGTCTGGAGCATCTTGCTGACAACTCGATCGACCTCGGTCTCGGATATCTTCCTGGGGAGTGCGAGGTTGTAGATCTCGGTCAGCTCCGCCTCCCCCTTTTCCGAGCAGATGTCCCTTACCATGTTCATTATCACCGAGTTGTTTGAACGTGCCCTTACGGAGACCCCCGAGTGTAGCTCCGATTCGTCCTCTATGCCGGACTCTTCCCTCCAGTGCCTGAATACTGCGAGGGCCACCTTCGCGTTTTCCACTGTGGCCACTTCCTGGAGGTGCATCCTCGCATGGGCCTCGGTAAGGCGGATCAGCGCCTCCAGTGCCCTGGCAGTGATCGGTATCACAGTGTCCTTCTCCTTCTCGGACTCGTATTGTGATGCCCCTTGGTCCTCCCTCCCGAAGGACTGCCTCTCCTCGGTGTAGTACTTCAGTATCGCATTCTTCGCCTCTTGGTCCAGTTGTGGGTGGATGGTCCGCTTCGCATATGCGATGTACTTCCTGAGGAAGTTCTGGGTGAGGTGCTCCTCCCCTTCCTCGGGAGTTACCAGGAATGCCTCCTCCTCGGTTTCTGCGGGTCCAAGGTCGATGGAGTTCTCCATCAGGGCCTCGCTCTTCCCGGTGGTCCGATTGTCCAGTATGTGCTTAGCTATCCTCTCGTCATCGTGAATCCTGACCTCGTCCCTGATCATCCAGATGATGTCGAACCTGGAGGCCAATGGGGCGGGGAGACCCGTCTCGTTGAATGACCTCATGACGCTCTGATTTGGCCCTCTCTTGCTGAATCTGCCATCCTCAGGGTTCGCAGCCGCGAGAATGGCGCACCTTGAGTGGAGCGTGGCGGTGATACCTCCCTTTGCCACGTGGACCTGCTGTTGCTCCATAGCCGGGTGCATCATCCTCCTGTCATCGGTGGAGATCTTGTCGAACTCGTCGATTGCGGCGAGTCCTCGATCGGAGAGTGGTAGGACCCCGGCCTCCAGCGCGAACCTGCCATCCCCGAATGCGTCCCTGACTGCTGCTGCAGTGAGGCCAGCACCGGATACCCCGCCGCCAGTGGCGAACCGTCCCCGCGGGGAGAGTTCTGAGATGAATGAGAGCAATTGTGACTTGGCGACCCCCGGGTCCCCCATGAGCAGGATGTGGATGTCGCCCCGGGACCTGGTCTTGTCATTCAGCCTCCTTGACACTCCGCCGAACAGCTGCAGGGCGAGAGAGCGCTTCACGTGCCCTAGTATGCCGGTCGCGAATATCGATGGGGCTATTGAGTGTTGAATCAGTGACATCAGGTCGTCTCTCTTGGAGACCTCTAGTATCCTCTCACTGTCCTCCTCGTCAATCGAGATCTCGGTGAATGGGGTGCTCTCGTGCTCCGAGCTGATTAGGTGGAAAATCACATCGAACATTGGTGTCTTCTTGCGGTTCCTCACCTCGCTGCGGACCACTGGGATCACGTTCGCGGTGATTCTCTCCCCTGGGAGGTGCTTGTTGACCTGGTCACCCTCTATCAGGACCATGCCCCTCCTTGGCTGTGCTCCGCTTGGTACGTACTCGGGCTGCTCTTGGATCTCGATCCACTGGTTGTTCACCATCCGTGAGCTGATCAGTATTAGGTCGAACCTGGTTTGTGCTTTGGGGAGCCCGCAGCCATCGCCATCCGGGCATTTCAGGGGCTCCTTGAGCTCTCGTTCGTTCTCCTGGTCCACCTCAATCTCAACGCCGCATGACTCGCATCTGAAGACCGCCCTGTGAATCCTCGGCTTGATCTCGGATATCTTGGTCACGATCACATCTACGCTGCGGAGTTTGTCAATGTCGGAGCTCCCGATTTCCCTCAGGGGGATGCGTGTGTCGCCCGGAAGTTCCCCCACCCTGAGCAATGCGTCTATTTCCTCGCCCCTCTCCCTGCAGATCTCCATCAGGGTCTTGGATCCGGCAGATAAGACCTGCTTGGGGTACTGCAGTACGTCCTCTGCGAAGTCCGGGTCGAAGGTCTGTAGCTCGTGGAACGGGATGGAAAGGTAGGGGAAGTTGGACTGCCTGGAGAGCAGGGTCATCACCTCTGCCTCCTTGGCCTCCTCGAGGAATGTCCTCCATCTAGCGGAGGCGTCATGTGCTGCCATTGTCATCTGATTTGCCACCGGGCTTTGCGAGTCGGAAGACACGGCCTATGAACAGTATGGTTGGAAAATAGTACCCCTTTGCTTCCAGTGGAGATACATCGACCCCTCAAGGTGCTTTTGCGATTGTTTTCCACTTCTACTGGAGTTGATTTTGGAAGGTCTCCGAGTGAATTTGCAATGGTGAGTTTGAAGACTTAGACCCGAATGGGCAAGCATGGAGCACCGACGGATAGGTCGTGACCTTTTCATCCGGCTCGACAAGGGGGAGGAGTTGCATGCCTCTATCAGGAGTCTGAGCGAACACGGCATCACGGCAGCTGCACTCACGAGCGGGATCGGCAGAGTCCGAAACACGGCGATAGGTTTCCTCGATGAGGAAGGCGTCTACCAGAGGGTGGTTGTAGATGAGCCGATGGAGTTGCTCTCTATGCAAGGGAACCTTGCCCCGGGGCCAGATGGCCCGTTCTCTCACATTCACATCGTGGCCTCGGACGACGATCACGTGGTGAGGGGCGGCCACCTCTTCGAGGCAACGGTGGAGGTTACTGCTGAGATTCACATGAGGGTGCTTGGCGATCAAGAGAGCCCGATGGAGCGGGAAGCAACCGAAAACGAGTTCTTCAGAATCTCATTCTGTGATCTGGGGGAATAGTCCTGAGGGTGCTCTTCGCGCACGGTTTCGAAGGTAGCCCGACTGGTTCCAAGCCCACGTACATGAAGGAGGCCCTCGGTTGGGACGTCACCGCACCAAAGATGTCTGAGTTGGGCTGGAGCATAGCTAGTCAGACGGAGGTGCTGATTCGTCATCTCGACAAAGGGGAGTTCGATCTAGTGGTTGGTTCTTCCATGGGGGGCCTTGCAGCGGCGAATGCGTCCTCTATGAGGCCGCAAGCAGGAGTCAGGTTGCTGCTGATTGCCCCTGCATTCGGACTAGCGGAGAATTGGGAGGGGATGGAAGAAGCTGGAAGAAGCGCCTGGAAGACCACCGGGGAGAGGCGCTACACCGGGTACGACCTGGACATAGTGCTCCCTTGGGAGTTCATGGAGTCTGCAGAGAAGATGTCCTGGCCCAGACCAGCACACCCAACTGCAATAATGCATGGGAAATACGACGAAGTGGTTCCAATCAGCTTTTCTCGTAAGGTCGCTGATGGTTGTGAGGACGTTGTCCTACACGAGACCGATGACAGCCACCGGATGAAGGAGTCTCTTCGGTTCATCCCAGAGGTCGCTGCCAGTTTGATGGAGGGTTCGGGAATCTCATTGGTCGAGATCATTGGGGACCAAGTAGAGGGGCTTTCTAGCGAGGAGGAGAAACTTGAGGTACCCGGGGAACTATCGGCAGAGGTGAGTGGAATCGGAGGCGAGGACGGAGTCGCCGACAGCCAAGCAGACATCGAGCAGTTGGAGGCCGAGATGGAGAGGCTCCAAGCCGAGATGGAAAAGAAGAAGGCGGCTCTGGAGTCCTCCAAGAAAGAGCCCCTGACAGATAATGAGCCTGAAAAGGAGAGCCTGGATGAGGAGAAGGAGCGTTTGTCGATAGAGGCTAGCGATGCGATAGTCAAGGCGGAAGAGGAAGTAGAGCTGGCCAAGGAAGAGGTTGCTGTGGCGATACAGAGGGCCGAGCAGGAGGAGGCAGAGGCAGAGGATGCCAGATTGGTCGCTGAGATGGAGGAGGAGGAGGCTAGGGAAGCCAAGGCAGAGGCCGAAGCGGCGAAGAGGAGGCTCGATGCGGCTGTGAGAAAGGCAGAGTTGGCCGGCAAGGACGCGGAGACATACACCGATGAGATGGAGAGGGAGAAGAGGGAGGGCTTGATCCTCGAGAGAGTCACCCAGAGGGGAGACTCACTGGACTGGTCGAAGATTGGCATTTCGGAGGGCGGCAATCCCGACGATCTTACTCTGATCAACGGTATCGACGAGTTCACACAGAGGAAGTTGAATGCACTGGGGATTTTCACATTCAGGCAGGTTGCAAATATTGATTCGGCTGCAGGAAAGGCTGTGAACGACTCCCTCGAGCTCCTCCCGGGAAAGGTCTCTGAGCTTGAATGGGCCAAGCAGGCCATCACGATGCTAGAGCTTCGGGGCGTCGACGAGTCTTCTAGCAAACCGGAGGTGGATGATGACAACGTCATCGCGGACCTCAGCGCGGCTCAAATCAAGTGGGCCCAGATAGGAAAGGCGGGCGATAGGAAATCGGATGACCTGACCCTGATCAAGGGAGTGGATGCCGAGACCCAGAAGAAGCTGAAGGTCCTCGGGATTAGGACGTTCGACCAGATCTCCAGGATGGACAAGGAGACTGCCGAGGCGGTGAACGGCGCTCTGGGCCTGATGCCAGGGAGGGTGTCGAAGATGATGTGGGCGGAGCAGGCCAAGTCCCTGAAGAACAAGTAGCCGGCACTCATTCCCCGGTCGACCCTAGGAAGTACTCGCCGATCTCGGGGTCTGTCAGGATGTGCTGGGCATCGCCCGTGTGCACCACCTTGCCGTTTGAGATGATGTACCCGCGATCGGACCTAGCCAGGGATAGCCTGGCGTTCTGCTCTACGATGAGGATGGTGATTCCCTCGTCGCGGAGGGAGTCTATTCTCTCGATAATCTGCTGCTGGTACAGGGGGGACAATGCTGCAGTAGGCTCGTCCAGGAGGAGGAACTTTGGGTCTGATATCAGGGCGCGGGAGATGGCGAGCATCTGCCTCTCCCCTCCCGAGAGGGAGGCTGCGAGGTCGTGCTCCCTGTTCCTGAGGTCGGGGAACATTTGCAGGGACCTCTCGATCCTCTCGCTAAGAACTCCCTGGGACAGGGAGTTTCCTCCCATCTGTAGGTTCTCTAGTACGGAGAGGGACGGGAATACGTTGTCCACCTGGGGGACGTATGCGATACCGTGCTTGACTAGTTGGTCCGTCCTCCATCCGGAGACGTCCTGGCCCCTGTACTGGACCCCTCCGCGATAGTAGGTGGCTATTCCGAATATCGTCTTGATTAGGGTTGACTTGCCGCACCCATTCGGTCCGATGATCGTGACGAATTCCCCTTCGTCGACATGCATGTCTATTCCATACAGTATCTGCACGGAGCCATAGCCCCCTTCGAGGCCGGATACGTCGAGGACTCGTGTCACTCTTCCTCCCCCGTTGACTCTCCGGCGGTCCCGAGGTACGCTTCGATCACTGCACGGTTGCCCTTGACCTCGTCGGGAGTCCCCTCCATGAGGACCTCTCCCTCGTTCATCACCACGATCCTATCCACACCCTGTTGGAGTATGAAATCCATGTTGTGCTCGATGATGAGGACCGATATTCCCGTCTCGTCGACCATCTTCCTCAGGTTCTCGAATATCTTCATCGCCAGTGGTCCTGCCACGCCCGCGACCGGTTCGTCCAGGAGGAGGAGCTTTGGCTCCCCCATCATCGACCTGCCGATATCTACCAGTTTGCTCTGGCCCCCGGAAAGCTCGCTAGTTAGGTTGTGCGCCATGTGAGGTACCTCGAGCTGGTCCAGGGTCGCGTATGCCTTTCCTATCCTCTCCTTCTCTGCTGGGTTGTATTTGGGCAGGAAGAGCGAGTACAGGCGGTCCAGCAGGGTCTTCCCGAACTGATTCCTTGTAGGCACCAGGTCGTTCTCTATCACTGTCATCTCGCGCCATAGGCGGGTGTGCTGGAACGTCCGGGTAAGTCCGAATTTCTGGATCTGGTCTGGCCTCATGTCCGTGACGTCCTCCCCGAAGACCTCGACCGTGCCATCTGTCTTTTCCAGTAGGCCGCTGATGCAATTGAACGTTGTAGACTTGCCGCAGCCATTCGGCCCGATCAGGCCCACGAATTCCCCCTTCTGTACCTCGAAGGATACGTCATCGACTGCTACCAGCCCTCCGAACATCTTCCTGAGTCCCCTTACGCTTAGGGCTGGTTTCACTGCGATTCACCCCCCGATGGACGTGGTGGTCTGCTAGGGACCTCTGGCAGCAGTCCCCTCGGATTGTACTTCAGCGAGAAGATCATCAGCAATCCGACGAGGAGGAGCTTCACGTGTGCCATCCCTCCACCTGCGATGGAGAACTCCCCTGCGGGGTTGAGGACCCTGAGCAGGGACCTTTCTCCCAAGACCAGTCCGGTGAAGGCGAATGCGATGAAGCCGCATCCCCCCGTTTCCATGATTGCCCTGGACCTGACAAGGAATCCTACTATGAGTACGATGAGGAAGATATTGGCTACCTCCCACTGCTCGGTGATGGCCCATATGAACAGGCTGTCGATCCTCTCCGCAGTGGTGTAAAGTGGGAGGTCGGGCGTACTTGCTGCGACTAGGACGTTGAAGACGAATTCCATCAGGACGATGATGAACGCGCCGATTACCATTCCCCGGTTGTTCGCCGTCCCTCCGATTACGAACGCCGCCCAGACTAGGAATGTGCTCTTGGCGGGCATCATGAAGGAGGCGTCGATGCCCCCCAGTTTCCATAGCCACAGGGCCCCTGCCAGAGCCGCTATGGAGGCCCCGAGCGCTAGGCTTGCGGCCTTGTGGGTGAGGACATCGTGACCATGGTGCTGAGCGACCTCCTCGTCCTCCCTGATGGACTTCAGTATCCTCCCCCATGGCGAGGAGATGAGAGTATCCAGCAAGACCCAGACCACAATCACAGAGATTAGTCCGAGGATCGCTAGTAGGGTGAAGTAGGATGCCGGCTCGCCCAGGTTGAACAGATTGCTGAAGGTCATCGACGGCGAGTCGACCATGGCGCTCTTGCAGGAGTTGACCACCCCATCCGCGGATGAAAG
>MPLT02318941.1_pt1 | contig 11877 bp, 12 predicted proteins | sample 1617391 | NCBI WGS metagenome assembly MPLT02 (sample SAMN05944800, study PRJNA350692) | marine metagenome | biome: marine; feature: ODZ; material: water; isolation source: 70 m water sample filtered on 0.2 um supor filter | place: Pacific Ocean | collected 2012-04-08 | depth 70m m
CGAAAAACACCATCGCCACCTCCGGAGCCACATTCTGTACCGCCAACAAATCCACCAGCACAATCCCCGCCAACAAGCCGCCAACTGTTTTCCCGACGTTCCGTTTCTCCGCCCAAAACGTGTGCTGCAAACAACGCAACACCCAGAGCCCCAAAATTGCGCTGACCAGCAGCGCATCTTTGCGATCCTCTCCATCCGGATTCACAAACATCGCCAACACCACCGGCGCGCCCAGCAACAGGCATGGCCAAAACCGCACCAAGCCTGGCTCACTTTCCACCTTGGCCAAGCAACTCAGCCCCACCACATAGAGGCACAATACCGAGGCCACCCAGGCCGCCATGCCACTGTTGGAATCACCAAAAAAACTCATCTCCGGCTTGATCGTTACAAAGGCAAACGCCGCCGCCGTCATGATCAATAACCACCGGCAAAGCGCGATTAGAAGCGGGGACCACTTCAGTTTTTTATGTGTGAAGTTGTAAACCAAAATGCAGTTGAACAACCCCAGCGCCAACAATGCCGTTGCCCCGCCTTGAATGGATAACGCCCCCATTCCCACCGCCAACAGGCCGATGCCGATTTTCCAGACGGCGGATTCACTGATCGCTCCGGAAGGAATCGGCCGCTCCTTGCGATGCTCCCGATCAAACGCCACGTCGCAGGCGTCATTCAAATACATCCCCCCCAAATACAAAGCCGTTGCCCCAAAGCCCACCCAAACGATCATTCGCCAATCAATGGGCTCGATGCCCATATACCCCGCGCCGATGAGCCAACCGCACAAGCAGTTGCTCCAGATGGTGGGCAAATTACTCACCCTCCCGAGCACCAATAATGCGCGCCCCAAGCTCATGCCAGATCGTACGCCTGTAGCTGTTCCAGAGTCCATTCGTATTCACCCACCAACTGATCCACCACCTCGCGGTTTTTCATCTCCGCCGGGAGCACTTCCCACGTGTACGTTTCCATTTCCAAATGTGTACACAGCGCAGGATCCTTTTTCAATTCGCGCAACACCCCGTCTATGTGCCCCCGCGTGCTGGCAAACCAATCACCATCCGGGCTGTGTAACGGAATATGAAAATGGATCCGCCATTCCTCCGCCGGATTGTTGGTGGCCAAGGCATCGTCCAAATCCCGATGCCGGTTCAAGTTGCCGTCCGACAGGCGCTCGACCACCTGATGCAGATACACATCCTCTTCAAACGGCTTCAGCTTGGCCCGTGTGCCTTCGTCCGGCCGAACAATTAAAGCCGCACTCAAATGCAGTTTACTGATCCGAATTCCCGCCGTGCGCAATGCCCCCAAAGCCGCTTCCGGCTCCTCATATTCCACGGCCAAATGGCAGGTATCATAATTTACCCCCAAATGTTCGGTGAGCTTAGAATCATTGGGATGCTCCATTCCCAAGCGCTCAAAAAACTGAACTGTCTCCGAGCTGGTTTCAAAATACCCCAACGGCTCCGGCTCCAGTCCCAAATGCAACGCCTTGCCCGTGCGATCACTCAAGGCAGCGATATGCTCGGCGCATTTCCAGATGTTATCCCGGATAACTCGTTCCTGACTTTCATCGGTGATAAATTCCTTAAACGATCCCGGCAAGGTGCTCACACTGCCCTCCACTCCAGCCGGCACCAGAGCCGCAATCAGATCAAACAAGCGGTTGGTGTACTCCAGCCGATCCGGCGAAGTCCAATCCGGCACATACACCTGCTCTTTCACGCGCGAACCATGGAAATTGCCGAAGGGAAAACCGTTGATGGTGAAGACATAACAATTCTCGTCTGCCAGCCATTGCTGGAACGCCTCCAATATCGCCGGCTCACTCAATTCGCGGGCCGCCACTTCACTCAACCGCAGCCCAATCGCGTACGCTCGCCCTGCCCCCACTCGATCGCGCACAGCCAACACCTCGGTTTTCAGGGAAAAAAACGTCTGCGCCCAATCCTCGCCACGATGAATATTCGTGCAGTAGGCCAAATGCAGTCCGTGCTTCAGTTCCATGGCGCGGAATTAAACACGCGCCGCACCGTGCGCGGCAATGAAGAAACGCTCACTTGAGGTTGTGCACAATGATGCACTGCCGCATCACCCGCCCAGCCCGGCGCACCTCTTCCACCCTAAGGCCCGGATTGTTGCGCACATAAACCGCATTCAGTGTCGGCAATTTTTCCAACGGCGAAAGATCGTTGACTCGGTTTTTCTCAAGATCCACCTGCTGCAGCGCCGCCAACATTGCCAGCGGCCGAATATCCGACAGACCTTTGCCTTTTAAATCAAGATACGTTAGCCCCTTCACCATCCGATCGGTCAAAGGTGCCGTGAGGCGTTTACCGGTATCGTACTGCAGCTTGTCCCGAATCGCCTGCTCAATGAGCTGGTGATCCCGATTATTCGCAAAAAACATCTGCTGAATCATCCGCGCTGGAGGTTCCGATTTAATCTGTGCGCGAACTGGAGCAGGCGTGACCGCCGCCAATACAGGTTTGGACCCAACAACTAGCGGTGACGGGGGTGTCTTGGGAGCAATGATCTTCTCCGACTGAATGGCAACCGTACCGGTGTCCTTGTCAATGCGCACGCCCAAGGTCCAGAGCAGCGCAACTTGCAGGCAGAGAGCCAATGTGATCAAAACGAATTGATACCTCATGGGAGTTCCTCAACGAACGTTACGATCTACTTCAACATACCACGCATGCGTGTATTCGCAATGAGCGGGCATAAAAAAACTCCGCCGAAGCGGAGTTCTGAAAATGGATCCCACCTAAAGCTGGAAACGATCGCTCTGGCTGAGGAACGTTTTCGGGTTTTCGAAGATCACCTTCTCGATCAACGACTCGTCATGGCCACGCCGGCGCATTTCACAGGCTGTGCGCGGCACGGCGAGCGGCACGCTCGGGCCCCAATCACAGGCAGCATCCCACCAGAGCCGTTCGCTACCGAAACGCTCGATCATGTCAATCGCCCGCGCCGGCGAACATTTGCTTTCCGGATACAAGGTCATGCCGCCCCAGTGCCCGGCGTCCAACACCATGCCGATGGTGTGCTCCTCAACGTGATCAATCATTACGCGCTCAGGATCAATCCGACTGTCGTACTTGAGCACATCCAATATTAAGCGTGTTCCTTTGTGTTTATCTTCCAGATGCGGCGTATGAACGAGAATCATCTGATCATGTGACGCCGCCAAATCCACATGCTGCTGTAGCACCTTGATTTCGTTACGGCTGTTTTTGTTCAGGCCAATCTCACCAATCCCGAGCACATTGGGGCACTCCATGAACTCAGGTATCACCGACAACACATCGGCCGCCAGCGCCATGTCTTCCGATTCCTTTGGATTGATGCATAGCCAGGTGAAATGCTTGATGCCGTAATTGGCCGCGCGCCGCGGCTCGACCTCGGTGAGTTGCCTAAAGTAATCGCGAAAACCATCCGCACTGCCACGGTCGAAGCCGGCCCAAAACGCCGGCTCACACAAAGCCACACAACCAGCCGTAGCCATGTCCGCGTAGTCGTCCGTCGTACGACTGACCATGTGCGCGTGGGGTTCGATAAAGCGCATGCCGAGAGCTATACTCTACTCGCCCTGACCGGGCCAAGCTCCACATGCTCCCTTGCCGTGAGCAACTGCGATGGGCTCTCCAGTAGGATCACTGAAGGCCATCAGCACATCGTGCGCACGATCCTTGCCGTTGTCATCTAGCCGCTTCATGGCGTCGTGAAAGGCTTTCAGCCGAAAATCCGCGTCGCCTTCCGCGCGGTCCACACGATCCAGAAACGCAGCAATATCAATCAGCTTGTGCCGTGCATCCATGAAATATTGATCCAAAACTTTTTGACGTGTCATAGCCATAGCGCATACCCGCCCGTAGGCGTTTTTGGGTTCCCGTTTAACATATGTGAATAACCTGTGAATTGCAAGCCAACAACGCCTTGACCCTCGCCAGCTTTTGCCATAGAAAAACTGCAGGAGGAAGGGGAGTTTCCGTTCATGCCAACTTACGAATATGAATGTGCCAAATGCGGCACTATTTTTGACCATTTTCAGTCCATCAAAGCGCCTAAACTGACCCACTGCACTGAGGAGGGTTGCCGCGGCAAAGTCACACGCCTCCTTGGCACTGGTGGAGGGATTATCTTTAAGGGCGGCGGTTTTTACGAAACAGATTACCGCAGTGAAAACTACAAGAGCGGCGAAAAGAAAGCCAGCGACGCTGCCAAGAAAGCTACTGAGAAAAAATCGGAAAGCAAAAAATCTGATTCCAAAAAGAAAAGTAACGCGAAAAGTAAGCCCAAAAAAACATGACCCTTTCATTTGCCAGCCGAACCTTGCGATGCCTCGCGGCATTGGCTCTGCTGAGCACTGTGGATTGGGCGCATGCGCAACGCCTGCGCCCCGGACAAACGCTCACCAGCCGTTCACGGCAGTTTGTGGTGAGCTCATTGGTGGATGCCACGTTTGTGCCTGCACCAAACAAAGTAAAAGCCGTTCCAGATCGCGTTCAAGTGCACCCTTCCGGCTTAGCACAATTTTCAGAATCCATTCGGGATCAATGGGTAAAACACTTTGGTATCGCCTCTCGCTGGCAAGGCCAAATTCATTTGCAAATAATCCCGGGTAAGCTGGGTGACCCAGCGCGCTTTGGCCGCATCCCCAATGCCACCGGCTCTTGGGATTACCGGGCCTCCGTGCCTCAACTTATGCCCGGCCTAGAATTAACCGAGCTCATCGTCGACCTTTTGTTCACTGAGTTTGCCGGACGCTATTCATCTACGGACCCCGTATTGCCTACGTGGATCACCCCGGGTACTACAGAGCTCATTCTACAATCGAAAGGCCCCATTCTCTTTACGCCATTCGCTCCCCAAGCAGTTGGCGGATTGAATTTCACGCATCCCCAAGACCCCCTCCACGCCAGTCGCGAATTCATCCAGAAATCCAAACCCATCTCCTACCTGAACCTCACTCTACCGCCGCCCCCCCTCAAAGGCGCCGAGGATCCAGTGTATCGTGCACACGCTCATTTGCTCGTGCACAAATTGATTGAGCTCTCCAAAGGCCCTGAGCGCATACAATTTTTCCTGCGCGAACTTCCCAAGCACAAGAACAGCGCGCGCGCGTTTGGCGTCGCCTTCGGGCACGAGAGTATGTTGAAAATCGAGCAATGGTGGTCCATGGCTCAAATCCAATTTCGAAGCCGCGATGCCTTTCTCCGATGGCGACCAGAAGTCATCCTCGCTCACCTGAGAGATTGCCTGCAAATCGAAACCGAACTCCCTCCGGATTCGCCACAAGCCAAACCCAAAACCCAACGAATCCCACTTCAAACCTACCTTCGCACCGACCCCACGCCCCAAGAACGAGCCCTAAAATTGACGCCCGTCCTCCAACGGCTTGCCTTCCTGCAGGTCAATTCCACCCCCGAAAGCGCCCGGATCATTCAAGATTATCGTGAAACACTTGGAGCCTACCTCGGCCTGCGCTCCTCCAAAATCCATCGCGCTATCCGCACCAAACCCAACGCACAAGTCGCCCTGCGCGACCGCGCAATTGCCAAGCTCAACCTGCTCGACACCATCCTCGCCGACATGAATCCGGACAAACCGGAAACCCACGCCAAGTTTTCCACGCCCTAAGGCCGGTTGACAGCCCCCTACTCCTTTCTTACCTTACCCACGATGTCGTCCGCCTATTCTGACTCGCATCTCCATCTGGATCAATTGCTGAAACTGAAGGAATTTCACCCATCAGGACTTGGAACGTGGGCGGACGTAGACGAGGCGGATTGGAACAACTGGCGGTGGCAGCTCAAGAATCGGGTGAGCTCGCTGGAGGGACTCCAGAGTCGGATTCCGGATTTGACGCCTCAGGAAGTCGAAGGCGCGCGTCTGGCGGACACCAAGCTGGCGATGGCCATCACGCCCCATTTTTTCAATCTCATCAACGGCAACGACCCCGATTGCCCCATTCGCCGGCAAATGCTTCCAAGCGTGCAGGAAACCGAGACTGCCCCGTGGGAGATGGGAGATCCTTGCGGCGAGGACAGCCATTCGCCTGTGCCCGGATTGGTGCACCGCTACCCAGACCGCGTGTTGTTTCTGGTCACCGACCGCTGCGCCGCCTACTGCCGCTACTGCACGCGATCACGGCTGGTGAGCAATGCATTGGGTTACGATTTCCGGCCGAACTTCAAGGAACAGATCGAGTACATCCGCCGCACACCGGCCGTGCGCGATGTGTTGCTCTCCGGCGGCGATGCCCTGTTGCTCAGCGACTCCAAGCTGCGTCAACTACTCACCGAGTTGCGCTCCATTCCGCATGTGGAATTCGTCCGCATCGGAAGCCGGATTCCGATTTTTCTTCCGCAACGCATCACCCCAGAACTGTGCTCGATGCTCAGGGAATTTCATCCGCTCTTCATCAGCGTGCACGCCAATCATCCGCGCGAACTCACTACCGAAGTGCGTGATGCCCTCGCGCGCCTGGCGGATGCCGGCATCCCAATGGGTAACCAGTCGGTACTGCTCAAGGGCGTGAATGATGACTCTATTGTCATGAAAGCGCTCGTGCAAAAGCTGTTAATGTGTCGTGTGCGACCGTTGTATATTTATCAGTGCGATCTCATCAACGGCAGTGCGCATTTGCGCACCAGCGTGCGGCGCGGGCTTGAGATCATGGAACAATTGCGCGGCCATACTACGGGCTACGCCGTGCCTCAATATGTTATCGACGCCCCAGGCGGTGGTGGCAAGGTGCCCATTGCGCCCAACTACGTCCTGAGCCACAATGCAGATCGCGTCGTCATCCGTAATTTCGAGGGCAAAGTTTTCGAATACCCCGAAGCCCCCGACGGCACCCCGCTGCACCCGCGCCCCGCATCGATCGAGGAACCGGAGCTGGTCTAACCATGCCTCGCGAATCGCAGGCCGCAAAAAAGGAACGTCTCGGCCAAATTATCTCCGACCTGCAGCAAACCTATCCCGATGCTCACTGCGAACTGAATTATCACAATCCGCTGGAGCTAATGGTCGCCACCATCCTTTCCGCACAATGCACTGATAAACAGGTGAACATCGTCACGCAGGATTTGTTCAAAAAATATCGCCAAGCCGCCGACTACACCGCTGTACCGCTGGAAGAATTGCAAAACGACATCCGCCGTATCGGGCTTTTTCGTAACAAAGCCAAGAACATCCAAAACGCCTGCCGCGCACTCGTCGAAAACCACGATGGCAAGGTCCCCCAAACGATGCCCGAACTCGTGGCCCTCGCAGGCGTAGGGCGAAAGACCGCCAATGTCATCCTTGGCAACGCATTCGACGTCAACGAAGGTGTGGTGGTGGACACGCATGTAAAGCGCTTGTGCGACCGGCTACGCATCACCTCTGCCAAGACGCCTGAAAAGATTGAAAAAGATTTGATAAAGCTAGTCCCACGTGAACATTGGACGCTTTTCAGCCACTGGATTATTTGGCACGGCCGCCGCAGATGCGACGCACGCAACCCCGATTGTCCTGCCTGCGAAATACAACAGCTTTGTCCGACATCACCGTGATGGATTGGCTGTTACTCATAAGTGGCCCCAGTGACCCTGCCTATAATATGGCCCTTGATGAGGCACTTTTGGAAAACGCCTCAAGCCTTGGCCAACCTGTTCTACATTTTTATGATTGGACCGAGCCCTGCGCCACTTTTGGCTATTCGCAAAAAATTGCCCAAATAGAAGCTGCTACGAAATCTCGCCCCTTGATTCGCCGCTGCACAGGTGGTGGCTTGGTCCCGCATGACGGCGATTGGACCTATAGCCTCACTTTCCCCAGAGATCATGATTGGACCGCCCTGCCCGCGGCGGAGAGCTATCGCCGTGTGCATGCCCTGTTACAGGCGGCCTTTCATGCGATCGGGATAGAAACGACACTGGCTGATTGCTGTCGCCGACCCAAGCCCGGGGAATGTTTTGAGGGCCACGAACTTCACGACCTGCTTTGGAACGGTAAAAAAATCGCGGGTGCCGCCCAACGCCGCAATCGCTTTGGTCTCCTGATTCAAGGCTCCGTACAACCTCTGAACGATTGGCCGCACCAGAACTGGATGCGCGCCTTGGCCGGAGACTGCGGTTTGTTGGACACACTTCCGGCAGCGCGGGCCAACGAATTGGTCGCCACAAAATACTCATTGAACTCGTATAACCGGAAGCGGTAAGGCCGACTTTCAGCCTCATTTTGGGGGTTTTGGACAAACCGCCCTACCTTCACCTTGTGATCCAGCCGCCGCCGAGCACGAGGTCGTCTTGATAGAACACGCAGGCCTGGCCGGGGGCGATGGCGCGTTGAGGGGTGTGGAGGCGGACGGTGGCCCGGCCATTTTCGCCGGGCTCAATGGTAGCGGGCGTGCCGGAATGATTGTAACGGATACGTGTGGTGGCATCGATCGGCTCGGTCAATTCGGCAAACGGAATCCAGTTGCAGCGTTCGACCTCGAATGATTCGCTTTCGAGATTCTCGACCGGACCGACAACCACGCGGTTTTCCTCCGCATTGAGCTCTAGGACGTACAAGGGATTGGGCGCGCTGATTCCGAGGCCTTTGCGTTGGCCGATGGTGTAGAATTCAATGCCGTCGTGATGTCCTAGCACGCGGCCGTTAAGGTCGACGATTTCGCCTCGATGCTTTTCAGCGAGGCCGGCCTTTTGTAAGAAGCCGCCGTAGTCATTATCCGGCACGAAACAGATCTCCATGCTTTCCTCCTTGTCAGCAGTCTTAAGATTGCAATGGCGGGCGACATCGCGTGTGTCACTTTTGGTTTTCTCTCCCAACGGAAACAAGGCGCGGGAAAGTTGATCTTGGCGAAGGGAAAAGAGAAAATAGGTTTGGTCCTTGCGCTCATCACGGCCGCGTTTCAGCAGATATCGACCGGTGTCTTTATCTTGTTCCACACGCGCGAAGTGGCCTGTGGCAATCTTGTCGGCACCGAGCTGATCGGCACGCTCAATGAGTCGGCCAAACTTGAGGTGCTCGTTGCACATCACGCAGGGGTTGGGCGTGCGACCGGCTTTATATTCGTCGGCAAAATATTGGATCACGTGCTTCTGAAAATCCTCAGCTTCATCGATGAGATAATAGCGAATGCCAAGGTTGGCGCAAACAGAGCGGGCGTCCATGACAGCCTGCGGGCCGCAGCACTTGTCTTCCGCGCGGGACACGCAATCCTGTGGCCAAAGCTTGAGAGTAACGCCGACGACCTCGTAACCCTGCTCCAGCAACAATGCGGCGGTAGCGGAGGAATCCACCCCGCCACTCATGCCGCACAGGATGCGCGTTTTCTGGGCGGCGGCGGTTTCCATCAGTTGGATTGCAGCGCCTTCAGCGCCTTCAGCGCCTTCAGGGCGTTGTCCACGCGGAGCACCAGGAGACCCTTGCGTGACTTGGGTGCGGTAGCACAATAGAGATACTCGATATTCACCTTAGCCTTACCGAGCGTCCGGGCCAGCGCGGCGAGCGCGCCGGGTTTGTTGGCGTTATCGATGAGCAACACTTCATCCTCCACGACCATGGCACCGTTTTCCTCCAGCAACCAAATGGCCGATTGCGGCTCGTCCACCACCATACGCACGACGCTGTGGTCCACGGTGTCGCTGGTGGTCAGCGCGTGAATGTTGATGCCCTTATCATCGAAGGCCTCGCACACTCGCGCGAGGGCGCCCGGACGATTGTCGAGAAACACAGCCAGTTGCTTTGCAATCTCCATGACGTTTAAGGTCGGATCAGGAATTAATCTAGCACGATTGGCGCGCGTTCGCCAACGCTAGGCGCCGGCCAGGGCGCTTCCTTGGGTGACGCCCGGGGCGGGTAACAGACTGGAGCCCATCAGGTATTGGTCGATGGCGCGGGCGGCGCCTCGACCTTCGTTGATAGCCCAGACGACGAGCGATTGACCGCGGCGACAGTCACCGGCAACAAACACGCCTTCCACGTTGGTGGTGAATTCGCCGTGCTCGCCGATAAAGGTCTGCCAATTGCCACGAGGGTTTTGGGTCTCCAATCCGAGCATTTCGCCGACCTCTAGTTCGGGACCGACAAAGCCGGTAGCGAGCAGAACAAGGTCTGCCGGCCATTCCTTCTCGGAGCCTTCCACCTCACTGAACGGCGCACCGCCTTCAACAGGCTTGGACCAGTCGACCTCGACGGTTTTTACGCCCTTGATGTGACCATTGCCGTCATCGACAAATTCCTTAGCTAGGATTTGGTAGGCGCGTGGGTCACTGCCGTTCTTCGCCTTGTTCTCCTCATGAGAGTAGTCAAGGCGATAGGTACGCGGCCATTGCGGCCAGGGATTGTTGTCAGCTCGCTCGGCGGGCGGCTTATCAAGCAGCTCGAAGTTTATGACATCCGTGCAACCGTGGCGCAGAGAGGTGCCGATGCAGTCCGCGCCAGTGTCACCACCACCGATGACGATCACGTGCTTGTCTTTGGCCGTAAGATATTCGCCATCCTCGAGATTAGAATCGAGCAGGCTCTTGGTGTTGCGCGTGAGGAAATCCATCGCGAAATGAATGCCCTTGAGATCGCGTCCCGGATTACGACCGGTGGGATCAAATGGGTTGGTTGCGCCCGTGGCCATCAGCACGGCATCAAAGTCCTTCTGCAAATCGTTAGGATCGATATACTGCATCTCGCAGCCGCGTTCCTCCATGATCTGAGTCATGTGTCCGGCGGCAAAGTCTTCCTTTTTGCCTACATGCGCACAGGTGACAAACTTCACGCCTGATTCGCGCATAATATTGATGCGGCGCTCCACCACGTCCTTATCGAGCTTCATGTTCGGTATGCCGTACATTAGAAGGCCACCAATGCGATCGGCACGCTCGTATACGGTTACCTCGTGCCCCACCTTATTGAGTTGATCCGCCGCGGCCAAACCGGCAGGACCAGAACCGACGATGGCGATCTTCTTGCCGGTGCGCTCGCCGGGCGCCTCACTAGTCACCCAGCCTTCCTCAAAGGCGCGATTGATGATCGTGTTCTCGAGGTTCTTGATGGTAACCGGCGGATTGGTGATACCAAGCACGCACGAACCTTCGCACGGTGCCGGGCATACGCGACCGGTGAACTCCGGAAAATTATTGGTCTTATGCAGGCGATCAATCGCCTCTTTCCAACGCTTTTGATACACGAGATTATTCCACTCGGGGATGAGGTTATCGATCGGACAGCCGTTGGCCGATTGACAAAACGGTACACCGCAATCCATACAGCGGGCACCTTGAGTCTGCAGATGTCCCTCATCAGCTTTGGTATTGATCTCGTCGTAATCATTCAGGCGCTCGAGCGGGTCGCGATACGGCACGGCCTCGCGCTCGAACTCCATAAATCCTGTTGGTTTACCCATCTTGAAAAATCCTTTCTCTATCCGAACGCGCCGATTAGGCGACCAGTTCCTTCTCGGCTTGTTTGCGTTCCAGCAGCACGCGCTTATAGTCGGTAGGCATCACTTTCACGAATTGGCCGAGCGTAGTGCTCCAGTGGTCCAGCACCTCAGCAGCGACCGTGGAGCCGGTACGTCGGGCGTGTTCCTCAATCAGGTCCTGCAGTTCGACGATGTCCTCGGCGTCCTCGACTTTTTCGAGTTCCACCATCTCCATATTGCAGTTGGCCGGGAAGGTATTGTCCGGATCCCATATGTACGCCACGCCACCGCTCATGCCGGCTGCGAAGTTGCGGCCGGTTGATCCGAGAATCACGACGCGTCCGCCGGTCATGTATTCGCAACCGTGATCGCCCACGCCTTCGACCACCGCATTAGCACCGCTGTTCCGCACGCAGAAACGTTCCGCCGCGCACCCGCGGAAGAACGCCTTGCCGCGAGTGGCA
>MPLT02274424.1_pt1 | contig 11866 bp, 6 predicted proteins | sample 1617391 | NCBI WGS metagenome assembly MPLT02 (sample SAMN05944800, study PRJNA350692) | marine metagenome | biome: marine; feature: ODZ; material: water; isolation source: 70 m water sample filtered on 0.2 um supor filter | place: Pacific Ocean | collected 2012-04-08 | depth 70m m
AAATGAGTTCAATAATCTTTTGCATCTATATCTAAATACATCATCTCTATGTCTACAGTAATTCTAAGTGCAACCTTGCTGAATGATCTGCAAGTCGCGATCGACGTAATCTAGTTCAGGAATTCTGAAAACTGCTCGCTCCGGCGACCACGTCACCCCGTCGTTTGTGGAAACGCGCACGACGGTGTCGTGCTCGGCGTCAACGATGCTCGGTATCTCGACCCTTATGAGCGCAGAGGACACGCGGTGCGCGGATGCGAACGTCGTCTTACCCGTGTGTTCAAAAGACACGCGAAGTGTCCCACCATCTTGTAAAGATCTAAAGTAGCGTCCATTCACGTTCACAGGCATGCCAAAGGCATTGGATACGTGCCACCAAGCTCCGCCGAATATTTTCAACGCCGGTAACACGAATTTCTCCGTCTCGTAAGGCGTCTCAGGTCGGCCCTCGTACACTTCGTGTGAAAATTCTTCCGAAACCGACGTCACGTCTTCTAGGCGCGTGCAATTGCTGTCTGCGAACGCTGGACGATAACCATACGGCGGGGCCAGCGCGCTCACCGTCACCGACGACACGAGCGGAGGAGTGACGTACTGAAAAGTAAAGGGCAAGGCGATATCTTCACCTCCGCGAACCGCAAGCGCCATCGTGACGAACGCAATGTCCGTGCGGAACACCTGATCTCCCAAGGCTGCTCGCCAAGAGCAGTAGCCGATGTCTGAATTCGATGAATCCACCGTCAGAGACGCGAGACTACGATCTCTGTCTCCCTTCATGTAACATTCGTATAGCGCTTTCTGCGCGCTCGGTGCAGAAGAAAACGAACCTTCGAAATAGTCTGCACTAGAAACATGGGTGATATCGTCTTTGCCGTAGTATTTTAACCTCGTGAGACCACTCGCCAAGACAACCTCGCCGTGGTGACCGGGGTCGCCCTGACTCACCGTGAAGCGGATTTCGGACGCATCATACGAACCAAAAGCAGGTGAAATGCACCGCATCCTCGTCGTCGTAGTAACGTTAGACCATAACCAGTCCGCCAAGACCTGAATTGCGCCAAACCTACACACCGTACTCAACGTCGACGCGGTGCCGTTCTTCACGAGCACCGAGACTTCGGTGCCGCCGTCGACACTCAAAAAGGGACTCGAAAGGAGCTCGATCGAAGTCATGGCGGCGTAGAGGTTTGCGACACTACTGGCATTGTTTATCCCATCGACGACTTTCACCACTGGTCCGGTGCCATCGAGCGAGTCGTCGAACGTTTCGACGGCGAGGCGGGCCACGAGCTGCGTCATCCAGCCGCCTCCGTCCTGGGTCATATCCCAGTTTACAGAGTTTTCTTCGACTTTCGGGGCGAGACACTTCATCAGAGAGCTACTCAGCCAGTGGCAGGCGTTTGGATCGTTGATCTCGCTGAGTCCATTCGCAGCGATGTGTAGCGATACTCCGTCGCCTGGAAGAAATCCCGAACCCGAGAGGGTGAGCGACCATCCCCCGTACAAGGGACCGAGAGCGCCAGCGGACACGATACCGCCAACATATACGTCATCTCGGACCATGACGTGCACATCACTCGGCACAAAGGTATCACCCATACGCAACAAGTGGTTATCCACATATACCGCCCTGAAACCCGGTAAGGATCCACCAAAATTGGCTGTATTACAGCGAACTCGCTCCGCGTTAAGCCACGTCGCACCGACATCCTTTTCGTCGAGTTGACACCGTGGACTCAAACTAGGGAAATTGGAGCCCACGATTTGAAAAGTCGGAGCGCTGGTTGCGACCGAAAACACGGTCGGAGGCCAGATCGCACTTACCACTGGATGTGCGGAGTAGTGAATATCTCCAGTCGAAGTGAGGGCATTCCACTTGGTGAACGACGTCAGCATCGACGACGCAAATAGCGTCACAAATAATGGTATCGCCGCTGAAGCCGATTGAGTAGCAGCTGGAGACACGCACTCAAATGTTTCAGATTCATTGTACCGCGCGGAGATCGGGCGTATAGTTCCAAACGCACATGCAACATCGAAAGATGATACCTTCCCAGATACGTGGTCGACAAATGCCCCAGACGCATCCCCTTTGCCGTGAGTTATCGTAACCGACACTACGCTTCCACCGAGTTCAGAAATGGCATTGAGCGGTTGATCTGGTCCAGCATAGACTGTATAGCTCGATATAACTACGGTCATCCATCCGCCGTAAATATTGAGAGATTTTCCGGGAGGAAAATTGAATGTTAAAATCAGTTCAACCGTTTGCCGAGCCTCGAGCGTGTCAGGGGCATAAGATCCGGGATATTCACATCTCGCGATAGTGTCTGATACTATCGTCGCATTTGTGGCAAAGTGGAAGTTCCCGTCGCGCTCAAAAGTGCACCGAGGGTGGTAAAAGCCACTTCCCGCAGGCTGCGCGAAACCGTAACCGATCACAGTGATGACCGAGCCAAGAGCCCAATCGACCGTGGATGGCATAACACTGGTGATTTCCCCGCGACTGTACGTCAACACCGATTGATCGTACGTGGGAAGAGAATTCGCACCGGCAGAAACGTACGTTGAGTCATACGGCCTGCTCGTTACGAAGTAGTCCACGGGTGTTTCACCCGAGCAGCATCCCATGGAATAATCACAAAACACCGGTAGAACTGAAGCAATCCCGTCGGCGGCACTCGGTGGATCGCATAAAATTTCAGTTTCGGAAACCACCTTTGCTATCGTGGTAATCGATCCATGCGTCGATGAACCAAATATACACACAGCGTTCGTTCCATCAAAGTGCGACACGGAGCTGCTCCCCCATGAAGCAGGGCGGCGAAATCGCTCACCAATCAGACTCACTTGGGAAGGTTTGTGAGTGTTAATGATGCTCGGCGCTGCCCATACGACAGAAGCGCACGTGAAATCGCGCGCAACGACCCATTCGTGGTAAGTCAGGGTCCACGTCGCTGAACTTCCGCTAACTCTATCCGATACAGTACTACCACACCCGGCATCAAAGGGGACGTAAGATGCCAATCCAGTTTCCGTCCCCCCCATGAAACGTTCCATATTGGTACGGATGTCCTCCGTAGACCGTGCTATTGACCAGTAACGCACTTCATCTATGGAAAATCCAACAAGACCATTGCCTCCGATAGTACCGTGCGGCATGGCAAACCCGACGCTTGTGAGTTCGCTATGGAAGGTCCCATTGACAATCAAACGAAGATTCGCACCAGGCGAACTGTATGCGGCTGGGTGATTATTCTCGTACATCACGAACGCCAGATGAACCCAAACCCCCAGCGGGGCTTGGTAATTGAATGTGCCGCCAGTGACACCAGTGGGTGGAATGACACCAATCTTGCCAGTTGCGCCAGCCATTTCAAGCATGATACTGCTCGCGTCGCTCGAGCTTTGGAATAGTACTTGTTCACTCAGCCATGCATCCCTACGGACCCACGCCTCAATCGTCCAGGGAGGAGATACCGCCAAGGTGGAAGAAGATATAATCTTAGGCGACCCCGACGTCGACCCCGAACAGGCCGATGTTTCTGAAGTCTCACGCACCGGGATCCGAATGGCTCTGCGACGATCCGGTGGACACGTATTGGCGGTTTCATCGTATGTTGTCCTCGCGTTACGTGTTTCGATGTCATTAGACTTTTCGAACAGGCTGTATGAAGATCCTCGAACCAAGATGTTGGCGGTAACCGTCGCGACGCTGATTGAACCCGTAGTCGCTGTGTGGGTACTCGTCGTGATATCGACGCCCGTTGAGCCAGCACTCTCTGACGTCGTGCCATCCCAACCTTTAAAGGCGAACGAAGCGACAAACTGGTCGTCGAGAGTCGCCACGTTTGGAACGAATCTCACGCAGTCATTATCAGTGGCAGTCAAAAGTGTGGCAGATGTCTCACTCAGTGAATCGCCGAAATTCGTCCATGTTGAACGACCATCAGTTGAATACTGCCATGTGCCATGTGTTTGATCCGCCCCCACCAAGGCTACTCCATGAGGAACACGTCTGAGGGATGAAAATGCATCGTAATCGATGACATTCGCACCGAGAACATCTTTGAAAGTACTACCAACGTTACCGGTGTCCGTGTATGCGATTGCTGGCACTTCGTAGTGGGCATTGACATCCAAAACCGGTGGATCATTCGTCGATGTAACGGTAATCGTAGAATGGGCTGGTAAATCAACGACTTGCGAAAGATCTGACGTGCTCGTCGACGGCTTCAAATCAAACCCAAATGTGCTCGAATACTCATCATTGGTGTGCAAACCATCACCAGGCGTAAATCTGAATCCATTCAGGGCGTCTGAAGCGGATACGAGAGTGTTATTAGCCAAAGGTACACTCAACGCCGACTCAAGCACGAGTTGACCACCCACGATGGCGCTCACTTCGTAAGCAACTGGGACCACGGATCCATCTGACGGTTGGGACGCTAACTTGATCGCCCCTGACGTCGTTCGCAACCTTTCGGTCGTCGACGCATCCAAAGCAGAGTCATCAGGCGTAGACACTACACTAGACAGTTGAATATCAAAGTCTCTCTGGATTGTCGTCGCCACGTTCCCACACCGATCTGTAACCCGAATTTCTACTCTATACGTCGCATCCGAGAGTGAGCCAAGATTTGATAATATGACCGTGACATCCTCATCTATTGGTCCGTTCGTGTACGTGTGATGAGTCGTCCAAGTTTGAAGCGGCGAAGGACTCGACGCTCCATCGTTCGGTCGCGTGAGCTGAACTTCTAGCGTCGCCAATCCCGACTGTACCGTACTGCCCCCGGTATCTATATCTTTACTCGATACCGAGTAAGAGAGGGAAGATGTGGGTGCCGCCGCACCATCAGCTAATCCACTGATAAAACTCACCGTGGGATTGACGTTATCCACGATATACGTCAGGGCGATCTCATTCGTCGACATCTCCGTGCGCGATTGTCCCGCGTACGTCTCGACGGAAATGGCGCGAAACGCAAACATGTTATATCCAAAGCTCGGAGTCACAGTCACCGTCTTGACGCCGTTCGACAGTCTGGTGTATGTCTTGATATAATCATTCGTCGTGCTATACTCGAATTGCACGGTACTCGAAGACGGCCCGGAAGATTCCATACGAAACGTTATCGCCGCGTTGGACGTCAAGTACGACGACGGCGTCGAGTACAAAGAATCCCAATCCACCTCGAAAGGCGATTCGACGATCCAATCGTACACCGCCGGCGTAGGATCTGGAGTGTTGTCTCCTCCTAAACCTCGCACTTTGAATTGATGATTACCGAGCGACAGACCCGTGTACGTCACCGGAGTCGCGCCGCAATACGCCCACGCGCTCCCGTCCAAGCTACACTCCCTCCCACAGCGATCACACAGATCCCCGTTGACGTCGTTGATTTTAAAATTAAACGACGCCCAATTTTGTCTCGCCGGCGGTTCTAATTTATCGCACGACACCGTGTTCGTCGAGTCGTTCGGCGAGCACCTCCCGCCGGGCGTCGAGAAAAAATCCAACACCGCGTCCGCCGCCCCGTTCGTCGCCCCCGAGAGCGGCGCCCCCGTGGACACGCTCGACGCGTCCGAGGTCATCACCACCGTCGCCATCATCGTCGTCACCACCGTCATCGCCGTCACCGCGACGCGCGCGGGCGTCCATCGTCCCCCGGCCGTTGTTCGCCCCGCGGCCGAACGCCTCGTCATCGTCACCTCCGCTCGCCTCACGACGCCTTCATCTCGCCGTTTCGCTCGCGCGCGCGATCGCTCGCGTCTCTTCGCCCCTCGTCCCGCGCCGCGCGTTCGCGCGTTCGCTCGAGGCGCGCAGTGCGGTGGACCGCGACCGGAGGCGCGTCGTCGTTCAAAACGCCATTGGTCGGTCGCGCGAACATGCCGACGAGTCTCAACCTCCGCGCGCGCACGCGAAACGCCGAGCCGCGACACACGCGGGAGGAAGACCTCGCGTCCGTCGAGCGCGCGCGCGCGAGCGCGCTCGCGAGCGGGAGCGCGCGAGAGGATCCGAACGCCGAGCGCAAGCGTCGGCTGGGACAGGCGCTTCGACGACTGGACGCGACGCTCCTCGGCGCGCCGTGGTGCGACAAGTGCAAGCAACAAAAAGAATTACTCGCCGAGTTACTCCCGGGCCGGTGGCGCGCGCACTACGTCGATTGCGGAAGCGCGTCGAGATGCCTGACGTGCACCAAGTGTAAGACGACGCCGACGTGGCGCGTGAACGGGCGCAGGTATCCGGGCGTGTTCGATCTCTCCGCCCTCACCGAACTCGTCGGTCTTCAGGCGGAAGGTTCGCAAGAGAGCGTGGAGGAGACCGTACTCGACGCCGTGGACGCCGGGGATCCTTTGGGTGGATTGAAGCTCGGCCAACTTCCCGTGCGAGGTTGCAACCGCCGACATCGAAGACGCGCGGGATGGGCGAAAAGGGCCGCCATTCGGCTCGCCGCTCGAGAACGCGGGCAGTTTTGGTGCGAATTCGGGGAATTACTCACCCCTAAAGTCGCTTCGCGCGCCAGGGCCGCCGCTGCCGCGGGCGAGGCGCTCGCTCCGCTCTGACTCGCGACCTCTCGTAGAGAGGTCCCGTAGCGCTTTCAAACAAAGAATCGCATTCGTATCGTCACCTCCCGACGCGCGACGGCGACGACGAGCGCGGGAGAGGGCGCCGAACGACATGGGTCTGTCTAAAGACCAGCTCCGTCGCCGCGCGCGGACGCTGCGCGCGAACGCGCGGCGTGGGCGCGCGTGCGGAGGATGCATCGTCCTCGTCACGATCATCGCGACGGCGTTGGGATTGACGCAGGTGGCGTTGAATCCGATGTACGATCCGGCGTTGGACGCGCGATGCGTGAAGACGCTGAAGCAGACGCAGAAGGAGTGGTTTGAGACGAGGGCGTGTCACTACGACGCGAGGGAGGGACACGCTGATTTCGTGGCGGCGGAGCTGGCGCTGCGCGTGCGCGCCAAACACGCGCCGGGACCGTGCGTGGTGATGACGGTGGGATTGCCCACGGCGGGGAGGGATTACGTGTACAGCGAGAAGGTGCTGCGGAGAGAGGGGGCGGTGGAACCGGGATTGGCGGTGAACATGGGATTTTGGTTGGAATCCATGTTGGAGGCGGGAGCGTTCGAGTGCGAGACGAGGACGTACGTGGACGAACGCGCGGTGGCCACTCTCAGGAAGACGCTGTTGAGTCGTGGGCATGAAAACGCGATCGTTGATAAATTATGGAACGATCGACGGGCGAGTCGACAGTTGGACGAAGAGTTTGATAACGCAGTGCAGTCTTCGCCGCACGCAAAGCTCACCGTGTTGATCAACGACGCGAAGCGGTCTCGCTCGCAGTTTGCGCGATTTGCGAAAGGTTTAGCGAGTGGAAAGGTGGCTACGCTCATTTGGAGGCGAGAGATTTCGAATAAGGCTCAAAAGAAGGCGTTGTTGAAGGAGGTGAAACTCGTGACGCGGTACGGGTACTCCATCTACCTCGCCGGTGCTAGCGTAGATCACACTGGTCGTGTATCTCCAACGGCGTACTTGAGGATCGATCACGGCGCTTGGGATGATATTTACTCTATGCCAAACACCGGCATCGAGCTCACCTTGGTGGCCGTCGCTCGCGATAACAAATTTAAATCGTTGTTGGATCAAACCTTTGGCTTGTGCCCGGTGAAGGCGACCGTTCTCAACTTCAACGAACCGAAGGGTCACAATTGTCACTGCGACGTCGATAAATTCTCCGACGAGATCGCCGATCCTAAGTGTAGCCTGAATGCTCGTCTCGGCTCGTCGACGTACAACTGGTTTTGGAGCTTCCTCACCGGTCGAACGAAGACGGCGGGCGTCGAGCTCGAAGAGCTTGAACAGGCGTTAGAAAGCTTTAAAGATGGCGACGATCGTAAAATGTAACGCGCGCGCGCTTTGTCACAGGTATAACTTGTCACAGGTATAACAATCCGTCTACAGTACAGTAGAGTGTATCCATTTCAGCATCTTACAATGAGTATAAATCGTGTTCGCGTGTTCGGCGTGTTCCCTCTAGTGTCCTCGACCGCGGTGTAAATCCGCCAAGTCGAGTAAATCCATGTCCCCGTCGTCTTGACCATCCTGGACGACGCCCTTGACCTGGGGCACGTAATGCATCAGCATGTTTTCGATCCCACTCTTCAACGTGACGCTCGAGGACGGGCACCCATCACACGACCCCTGCAACTGCACCTTGACCAGTCCGCTCTCGTGATCGAAACTCTTAAACACGATGTCTCCACCATCCTCCGCCACCGCCGGTCGAATCCTCGTCTCGAGCAACTCTTTGATCATCGCCACCGTCTCATCATCGTCCTCATCGATGGCCGTCCCGCTCGATTCCAGCGCGCTCTCATCCATCACCGCCTCTCCGCTCGCGTAAAAATTCATGATGGCTTCGAACGTCTGCGGCTTCACCGTCTCCCAATCCGCCTCCTCCGACTTGGTCACCGTCACGAAATCCAACCCAAAAAACACATTCGTCACACCGTCGATGTTAAACAATCGTTTCGCCAGCGGCGACGCCATGGCCTCTCGAGCCGACGCGAAGTTCTTCGACCCCTCCGCGTAGACGTCCCGACCCGGCTGAAACATCAGACTCGACGGATTCGGCGTCGTCTGCGTCTGTATGAAGACGGACCGGGCGGACGTCGTCCACGGCACGAGACGCGTCGTCGTCTTCGTCCTCGTCTCTTTCGCGTCGGTCGTCGCCGCGAACGGCGTCGTGCCCCGTCGCGTCCAGGCGTCCCTCGATGTCGTCATCGTCGTCGACGTCATCGTCGTCGCTCGAGGCGCCGCCGTCGTGAAACGAAGCGCGCGAAGCGCGCGAAGCGTCGCGCGTCGTCCCGCGTCTCGCATCGCGCGCGGTCGTCGCCAGAGGACGCGCGTCGCGGTGTGATGCCGACGAATCGCCCGCACACCTCGACGACGCTCGAACGTCGACCGAGCCGCACACCGTCGGCTCACACCGTCGGCGCGCCCGGCGGGCACGCGCGACAGTCTCTCTCGCATCCTCTCGCGCGCGTCGCGCGTTCAGAAGTCTCATGTCCGCGCCGGGAGACGCCGCGCCGCCGCCGGTGGACGAATCCACGACGATGGACGGCCACCGTCCCGGCGACGACGACGATCAGACCGAGTCCTTCATCGACGAGGGCGCGGCGGATTACGAGGAGGTCGCCGATCTCGACGAGGACGACGAGGCGCCGATGTCGTCCGACGACGAGGACGACGCGGACGAGGAGGCGAGAGGGGACGACGAGATGGAGGACAGGGACGCGGCGGCGACGGCGACGCTCTCGCCCGACCGAGACGACGCCGAGTGCGTGGCGTGCGAACACGCGGCGCCGGTGTATTGCGTGGCGTGGTCGTGCGATCGCGAGTGCGCGACGGTGGTGAGCGGGGGCGGGGATGATAAGGGATACTTTCGACGAGGGAGCGAACCGGCGAGAGAGTTGCGAGGACACGAGGAGAGCGTCTCGGCGACGGCGTTTTCGACGGATGGTGCGCTGTTGGCGACGGGTGGATTGGATGGACGCGTGTGCGTGTTCGACGGCCGTGATGGAGAGCTGCGTCACACGCTGGAAGGGCCCGGCGGTGGGATCGAGTGGGTGGCGTGGCACCCGAGAGGACGCGTGTGTCTCGCCGGGAGCGAAGATTTCACGGCGTGGATGTGGAATGGGGACGACGGAGCGCTCATGCAGGTATTTAGTGGACACAGCGAGCGCGTGTCGTGCGGTGGATTCACACCGGATGGTAAACAAGTCGTCACTGGTTCGTACGATGGGTCCCTTCGCGTGTGGCAACCGAGAACGGGGACATGCGAGCACCTCTTCAGAGGACATCCGTTTCACGACGGTCCGCTGACGTGCGTGGCGTTTCATTCGTCTACGCCGGGGTTGACCATCACTGGAAGCGAAGATAACACCGCTCGTCTTGTCAGTACGACCACGGGTAAGGTACTCGCGCCTCTCGTGGCGCACACGGAGACGATCGAATCCGTCGGTTTTTGTGACGTCATGCCGCTCGCCGCCACCGGTTCGCTCGACGGCAGCGTCATCGTCTGGGACACGAACGCGTGTCAATCTCGCGGGACACTCACCCACGACGGCGGCGTGAGCACGCTCCGTTGGATTCCGAACACGATGTGTCTCTACAGGTACGTCCAGAGAGAGTGTGCTCGCGCTTCGTCTCGCCTCGCAACAAAAGGGCCTCGCGCGTTTCTGCACGTAACGCGCGGCGGTGGACATAGTTTGCGTACATAGACTCGCCTCGCCTCGACTCGCGCGCGAATCACACCGGGTACACACCCGCTTCGCGTCGCGCGTCGATGTGACGCCACATTCTCCTTGACACGCGCGTTCACCTCGCTCGCGCGCGTGTCTTTTGACTGACGAAACGTTTCTATTCGCGCAGCGCCGCCGTAGACGGCGTCGTCAGACTCTGGGACGCCCGCACGTCCTCCTGCGTGCGCGAGGCTCGCGGGCACACGAAAACGATTCTCGATTTCGCCGTCAGTCCCGACGGATCTCGCGTCATCACCGCGAGCGACGATTGCACGGCGCGAGTGTTCCACTTTGGTTCCTGAAGAAACAACCAGCCAATCATAATCATTCATCATTTTGCCGTCAGACGCCCGCGCGCGCGTCGCATGCGCACCCACCGCGCTCGATGACCGCGCAAAACCCTCCATCGCGCCGTGGACGCTGCGTGTGCCAGCAAAGCTCGCGACACGACCGCGTGTTGATCCCGAAACGCGCATCCACCGTCCAGACACGATTGGGCGCCCGCGAGATTTCCATCGCCTCGCGCGATCGCGATCACGAACACTTTCGATCCATTCCGCCGCGATTGACCGTTCCGATCGAGCGCGTCATCGACCGCGATCGGAAGATGCTGTCGTGCGTCCTGCTCGGGTTTCTCGCGGACGGGGATCATCTGGTGAGTTACTCGACGCGAGGCGTCGACGACGGCGACGAGTTGCAGTTGCAAATCTGGACCTTTCGACCGGGACGGAGGGCGGAGTTGTTGGCCACGTCACCGTTGTTCGAGAGTGAAGGTGGGGACTTTCGTCGCTCGTGGCGGGAGAGGACGCGGTGGGCGCTGACGCGCGCGGAGTTCGGGGAGATGGGACCGGAGACGCACATGCTGGTGCAGGTGTGCGAGAGCTGGGATAGGAAGACGTTGGTGGTGCACGGAGAGTTGGGAGAGAGAGGGTACGATGGGAAACTGAGAGCGAAGAAGTGTTGCGTAACGGTGTTGCCGTCGCCGGCAGCGTTGCCTCACGGAACGCCGATTGCGGCGACGCACATGACGTACGTTTCCGCCGCCGAGTCGCCGTTTCATCCGAGCTGGAGTGGCGTGACGCCGGCGGCGACGCCGAGAGAGAGCACGCTCGAGCTCGGGGGCGATGGTGACCGAGAGCGAGAGCAAGGTGAAGATCCGTACGCGTTCGACGAGAGTGAGCGCGGTCCGAGTCATCGGGTGAAGAAGCAGAAAACCGCCGCGGAGAGAGAGGTGATGGATGGCGGAAAATTTACGCTCAACACGGGGGACGCGCTCTTCACGGTGGACATCTCAACGGCGACTTTGAATCCGCGAGAACCTCACGATCGAGCGCTCATGGAGACGCAGCTGCAAGAAAACATCGGCGCGCACGTCTCCGTCGTTCCGCCGTGTCACTCTCCTCTGGTAACGTGGCACGGGGGCAAGACGGATGACTCGGGCGTGGGCGAGGACGACGTCTACCTGGAAGATCAAGGCGCCTTTGGAGACGCGTCTCCGTGGATCTTCGTGTCCACACTGCCGGCATCGGTGCGCATGTGTATAATCACC
>MPLT02158601.1_pt1 | contig 11860 bp, 9 predicted proteins | sample 1617391 | NCBI WGS metagenome assembly MPLT02 (sample SAMN05944800, study PRJNA350692) | marine metagenome | biome: marine; feature: ODZ; material: water; isolation source: 70 m water sample filtered on 0.2 um supor filter | place: Pacific Ocean | collected 2012-04-08 | depth 70m m
AATACTAAATCTGAACACGATTTTATGAGATTTTGTCCATCTCTATCAACAGTTATAGACAAATCATATATAGAACCAGCATTAAGGATAGCAAAATCAGCAACAGCAAATTTTGCTGTACCTGGTAATATATCAAGCTTCTCAAAATCGATGTTCTCTAAACTTATAAGCCCCGGATAAAAATATAGGTTCGACATTACATATATAAAATATTTAATAAATTCGTCTCATAAATTTATGCCAAGCATGCGTATGACAAAATATGGGTTAAAAGTCTAACATTTCGTGTTTTGAAAAAAGACTCTTTTTACTTATGATTTTACAATTTGTTAAATCATATATATTATCATGTTTGGCACTTAAGGCAGCTATTCTGCCAAAATTACTATGTTTACTAATAAATAGTAATTTTGTTTTTTGTGAAAGAATAATATTGTCTGAAAATAGCTTTGAATTATCATCGTCTATTGATTTTCTATCAAGATGTTGTATAGTTGTATCATCATATATAATACGTGATTCATCAAATATTAATTTCAAATCATTGACAATACCTATACTATCTGTAGTTAAAAACACATAGTAATCATCAATTAATGAATCGCATTTTGTTTTAATTTTTTTTAATATATTGGGTATTTTATCATTGAAACTAAATTTATGTGATTCACCCTTATTAGTATCCATATGACAATCTCCACATCGTATCTGTATACCTACAATATTATCTTTATTTTTGATTAATGTATTTATCTTATTTGATAAAAAGGGAGTTGGTTTTAAAATATTGGTATATAACCCTTTATATTCTGATAACATATCATTTAAATAATCATTATCTGAATATGTTTTATTTTTATATAGATATTGAGCTATTTCTTGATTAATATGAACAAAATTAATATGTTCTGGAAAAATATTATTACTTTTTAGTAGATAGTCTTTTAATCCCTTTTGATTATCAATATAATTATATAATCGTATTGATCCATTGGGTGGTTCTAAAAGTTCATAATCATACTCTGAATAATCTATATACTCTTTTATGTCTTCTTTATTCCACAAAATATAAAAGGGTCTACGTAATAGTTTGCTAATTACTTTAATAGATATAAGTCCAACAACGCGGTCACCTAGTCCTCCTAACAATACATTTTTATCAAAACAGATAACTAGCATTTATAATAGTAATTTGGATTTTTGCCAATTCAGACAATTTTAATAAACACGACTTTTATTTTCTTGATTAATATTTAATAAATTCTGTGTAAGACTATTATTCATACCCGCCTAAAAGCTGTAAGGCCCAGCCGGGAGATGGCTGCGAGAGGGTAGCAGCTGTCCTTTTAAGCCCACGCGGCGTACCAAGGAGCGTAGGTCATGTGGTCAAAGGGGACGGACCGCGCCCCGAACATCTGTTGCATATTGGTGACGTTGGAAACATCCCAACCACCTATGTCCTGGTTGAAGCGCCAGGCTGCGTAGAACATGTAGGTCATGTTTGAAACAGTGGATACATCCCAATCGCCGATGTCTTGGTTAAAGCCGCCGTCGTAGGCGAACATGAAATCCATCCTTTTGACGCTGGAGGTATCCCACGCGCTGATGTCCCCGTCGAAGGCCGAGGCGTACCTAAACATGTTTTGCATACTCGTGACGCTGGAAACATCCCAATCACCGATGTCCTGGTTGAACGCCCCGGCGTTGTTGAACATGCTGTCCATATTCGTGGCGTTGGATACATCCCAATGCGAAAGATCTTCATTAAACCACACGCCATAGAACGCATAAGTAAAATCTGTTACTTGACTTGTATCCCAAGTTGACATGTGGCCGTACGTCGCCTCGGCGGCCGTCGCGTCGGCCTGCCAATCCGAAGCCGCCTTTCGGAGGCCGGTCGAGCGGTCAGTCCAGCCGGTGTAGGTCGAGTCAGTAAATGTGTGACCAGTCAAATAATTAATTTCTGGTTCTGGTTGAGGTTCTGGTTCTGGTTGAGGTTCTGGCTGTGGTTCGGGTTCTGGTTCTGGTTGAGGTTCAGGTTCGGGTTCAGGTTGTGGTTCTGGCTGTGGTTCTGGTTCAGGTTGTGGTTCAGGTTGAGGTTCTGGTTCAGGTTGTGGTTCAGGTTGAGGTTCAGGTTCGGGTTCAGGTTCAGGTTCTGGTTGAGGTTCTGGTTCTGGTTGTGGTTCTGGTTCTGGTTGTGGTTCAGGCTGTGGTTCTGGTTCTGGATGTAATGGTGGATTCACTTTATATTCTAAAATAAATCGCGTATCAAAATTTAAATTACCTATTCCAGGTATTAATTCCATAGTATCTTCAAATACATTGTCAGAGGTTCTGAATGCAGATAAATTATCAACAGACGTACGATAACTTCCAACGCTGTCGTGGCTTGATTGTGTAAATGTTGTACTTATAGAATACATTACCATAAGTTTGTCATTTGGATTAAAATATACATGTTCTGTTTCATTATGATTTCCAGAAATATCTTGTGCCGTTCTAGCATTCCAATATTCTACTTCTGAATTAAGAATTACTTCTCCTGAAACACCAACATTCCATTCAGTTATAGTTTGATTAAATGCGGAATCAAAATATACTATATTTCCACTATCATCGGTATCATCTCCATTTCCACTAGAATCGAGACCAATTGTTTTTAATTTAATGTTATTTACTACATCCAGAGTCTCGTCATTATCAAAAAATTTACTAGTAACCGAACCATTTCTATTTGCTTGTAAAGTGAAATCAATATTACGAAGTGATTCGTCTGTCATGTTAAAAATACTTGTCACCATTTTAACAAAAATTATGCCTTTTAAAGTATTCTCAAAATCAACACTTGGAGTTATAATATTAGAATTCATAATTAGATTAGATAGCGTTAAACCGTTGTCTAAAATTCCAGTAATTGATGATGTTCCAGAAACATCTTCTGCAAATTTTGTTTCGAATCCACTTTCTGAAAATACTAATTCTGAACACGATTTTATGAGATTTTGTCCATCTCTATCAACAGTTATAGACAAATCATATATAGAACCAGCATTAAGGATAGCAAAATCAGCAACAGCAAATTTTGCTGTACCTGGTAATATATCAAGCTTCTCAAAATCTATGTTCTCTAGACTTATAAGCCCCGGATAAAAATATAGGTTCGACATCCTTTATATATAATATTTAATAATTATAATGTCGAAAACAAGAAAGAATTTATCTAATAATAAAAAAAGAACAAAAAAAAAATCAAAAAGATTAATAGAAATATACAAAGATCCAGACACTGTTTGGGGAAAAAACAAAAAATTAGAAAACTTTTGGCATCAAATGGCTTCAGGTAATAAAATCATATTAGTATACAATGATGATAAAATAAAAACACATAATATGCCAAAAACCCGCAATGCGGCTTCCAAAAAATATAAAGAATGGCTAAATGATAATAACATAAAAGCGATTATTACATCCGCAATGTCAGTTGATACATATGAATCTTTATATAAAAGAGTAAAAAATAAATCTCCAGACGAAATTGTTAAGAATTATAAGAAATATTTAATACATGAAGAAGGGGAAAAAGTGTATTATTTATAATTTTATATCATTTTTAGTGGAACAGTATATTCAAATCATCTTTAATTTCCTTTGGCATTTTTGAATGAAAGTCAGATATTTTCTCACACTTTTCCTCAATAAATTTCTTCAATGGCTCATCAGCCATATACCATTTTTTATTTTCTTCAATAAACGTCATAAACTTTTCTATGTTTGGTTCATCCCAACTTCTTTCTCTTAAAAATACTTTTAATTCTTCACCGATTTTCGACGACTTCTTTTCATTACAGTCTTTACACGAAGGAGCTATATTAATAATATAGTTAGTTCCGTAGATATTGTGCTTTGAACGGCATGTTGGCATAATGTGTTCTTTGACTATGTCTTTTGAACTTAGTTCTTTCTTACACCAAAAACATTTATTTGGGTATTCGTCAATAGATGTAATTCTATAAAATTCATCAACTATTTCTGTAGGTATTGGGCGCATCTCCATTAAAAGATTCATCACCTGAATCACACATCCATTTCGCGATGACGTCACGCGAGATTTCAGATCATTCTTAATTTTATTACCTACATACCGCCTCTTTAAATACGCTTGCGCGTCATCGGCGGCTTTTTTCGCTTGTTTTCTATCTTCATCTTTAGAAACATTAGCCCAATATGTTTTGTAATCTGGATGATCTGGACATTTCTGCTTTGTATTATTATGACCCCATTCGCCGCATCCGCCACATCTACATTGCATTGTGTTGTGTTGTTCTTTGCTTTTGTCTAATTAATATTAATACCTTAGAACAAAATACTTGTCATTTTTTTGTATGCTCTTATAGCTATCACCTGGAGGTGCTGTCATTGTATACTATTTTAACATATTTTTGTATTTTCAATTAATTATACAGCATTTTGAGCTAGCATTTGAAGCCATCGGCTGTTTGTGTCATCTGGTGGGGTATTTATGCATTCTATTTTTTTTACAACAGGTGCGGGTGGTTCCGCGACATACTTACCACTACAATCGGTATAGTTTGCGGGACATTTATTTAAATCATCGTGGTAAAGTGGTGGTCCGAATGGAATATATCTAGTTTCTTTACATTTTGACTGTTCCATTTTATATGTTGCTAAATTTCCAGAAAAATCATGAATATATTTTGAAGATTCTTTTTTTGAAACGGCGGCGTCGGCACTTGTAGATATTCCTGTTTTCATCTGTGCCTCTGAGCAGCCGTTGCTGTCAGATTCTGTATTCTTTATCCATTGTTGTTGTACACATTTTAATTGATCATTTACATTCTCAATTCTATATGTAATTGGTTTATCTTCATTTGAAACATTGTTATTCATATCAAATTTTGTATTTGAATTAATAAAACATATTGGGATTTCTTCCATTTCATTCAATACAAAATCATATGTATAAAAATCTCCAGAAATACCAAATTCAGATTTATTAGATACACTTTTTAATTGTTCCAGAACTAAAACCAAATAAGGACTTGTGTTATCAATAATTAATGGGTCTATATATTCGTTAGACCACACACCTTGTTGATAAATTGGCATTTTCGTAGATTCAATAGAAAAGGTATTTCCACCAAAAACGATATTATATGTTTTTGCTGAAATGTCATTGAAAATTGTAGATATACCATCATTATTTTCAGAATATTTTGTTCCGTTTTTTTCATTATATGTATTCAATCCACTTTTTGGTACGAATAATTCAACATAATAATTGTCTTGTCTAATTATTAATACTGGTTTTTGTATAAAATCATAAGAACATAAATTATCATCGGCATAGCCTGGCCAATTAGGATCGCCAGCCGGATTTGCATTTGGGTCTTTACATCTGACTTCATAATCTGAAGGGACACATGCAGCACTGTTTTTATTAGGATAATCTGATGGGGCTTGTTTGTCTGGTAAGGCGCGCGAATCATCACACATCGCTTTGTATAAACCAGCGCCACATTTACTGTCATTATGACGATGTGTTTTCGAACTATCAAGTGCATTCACGTCGACTATATATTCACGATATTTGGGGTTAACGCAACCATATGGTAGCTCTTCAGGTTCTTCGTCTGTTTCACTTTCTGTAAAATCTGTTTTACATGAGCCGTCACTGTCCGTACTCGCGTTTGAGTCAGTTTCCCACTCACAAAATTGTTTATCTCCATTGTCTTTTCGAATATATCTACCACTATCTATGTTGCCTGAATTTCTATCACCGTGCGAAGTTTTACACTTTTTCCACGAATCTTTTCCGACGTCTTTACAGCTTTTAGCATTTTCATATTCGTAATAACATGTATTGTTTCTAAGTCGACCAGCCTTACGATCAGGATATAATTCATCACAAACACTATTATCGATACCTTCACCTCCAAATGATTCCAAGATTGTGTCTCCGCGAGACCGCAGTACAAAAAAAGCAATAATGCTAACTAAGAATGTTAAAACTAAGTATTTCGAAATTTCCATTATAAAATATAATATTTTTTTTCAACAGTAGCTGCGATTACTGGGCAAAGTGAGATAATATTTGTAGCCATCTATTATTGGTATCGTCTGTTATGGTTGTTTCACATTCCATTTTGGGAGTAGGTGGTGGTTCTGCTACATATTTGCCATTACAATCCGTATAATTTTTTGGACATTTACTTAAATCATCATCATAAATAGGATTACCAAAGGGAATATATTCAGTCTGTTTACACATGGGTGTTCCTGCAGAAGTATCCATTTTATATCTAGTCAAATTACCAGAAAAATCGTGTTTATATTTTTGACCTTCTAACATAGTAACCGCCGCGTCTGCACTAGCACTAACACCCTTTTTCATCATCGGGTCATTCAATGCACTCATGGCACATTCATTCTTATTTGATTTTGTTATCCATTGTTGTTGTACACACTTCAATTGATCATTCACATTCTCAATTCTATATGTCATTGGTTTATCTTCATTTGAAACATTATTATTCATATCAAATTTCGTGTTTGAATTTATAAAACACGTATTTATTGGCAAAGACACCATTTCATTAAAAACGAAATCATGCGTATAAAAATCTCCAGAAATACCAAATTCAGATTTATTAGCAACACTTTTAATTTCTTTTAAAATCAAAACCAAATGAATACTCGAGGCAGGCTGCGCAAGCGGCTGCGTATATTCATTAGACCACACGGCTTGTTTATATATTGGCATTTTTGCTGATTCAATAGTAAATGTTTTTCCACCAAAAACTATATTATAAGTGTTGGTGTTTATATCATTAAAAATAGAAGATATACCTTCTTCTTCTGGTGAATAATTTGTTCCATTTTTTTCGTTATATATATTTAATCCACTTTTTGGTATATAAACATTTGCAGTGTAATCATTTTGTCTTATAACTAGTAGTGGCTTTTCTATATTTTGTATTTTTTCAGGATACTTACAGTTAGAATTCATACTATAAATCGTGCCTTTACCAGACTCAAGAGCAGCATAATTAGATGCATCTGGATCAGTACATCCAATGTAAGTACACAAACTCTGCACATGATTCCATGTGCCAGCTCCTTTGTTATTATTTATTGATGTCATGCCCAGCAAGCCGCCTTGCTTATCGTACATTTTTTCCGCTTTCGACATATCACAAGCATCTGTCAATGCTTTAGCTGCTGGCGGTGGTGGTGGCGGCGGTGGTGGCGGTGGTGGCGGTGGCGGTGGCGGTGGCGGTGGAGGTGGCGGTGGGGCCGCGGTTTTTTTACCTACTCCATAAAAAAGTTGATTTTTTTTGTTACTGGGCCAGTTTACATCAGGTGAATATTCTTCACACTTTAAGTCATCGCAACAGTCGTCGTTATTGTCACATACTTTGTTCTCACTCATGCACTTGTAATCATCATTGTCTTTACCTTTACATTGATGCTGACCTCCTACTCTTCCCTGATTGTCTTTCCCAATATGATCTGTCTGGTCTGGTCCATCCGAATCTGATGCGTCAGCTCCCTTATGTTTTGTAGTACATCTACCACGCGATTTATCCCAGTTACATTGAGCATAATATTTTCCACCATCACCCTCATAATTATTTCCTCTCTTTGCCTTATTACCATAACATCCTCTTCCTTGATTGCCACCCCATTGATTATGATAAGGTGTAAGATTTTTACAGGGCATATAATAGTTTTCACAATCACTTTCACCGGAAATATCGTGACAATCACTAATTTCACTTAATTTACTACAATCATTCGTTCTTTCATACCACCTTCCTTTAGATTTAAAACTTTCTACATTTCCTTGATCTGTGCGGCCCGCGGCGCGGCCGCCCAATATAAATAGTGTTGTAATAATGAAAATACAGAAAAAATAAATAATGTAATTACTTTCCATTAATAACTCATTTTTATTTTTTTGTATGTATTCTTAAACGAGCATTACTTTTAAGACGTCTTGAATAGTAGAAACTAATTTTACCTGGAAATTATCATTTAAAATATCAGGATGTTCATCAAGAATCTTTTGCAATGCTTTCGAATTATCTTTTGGACACAATACTTTTTTGCATCCAGCTGCTTTTGCTCCGAAAATTTTGCTTTCAAGTCCACCAATTTCCATAATACGCCCACAAAGATCAATTTCACCAGTAATTGCAATATCATTTTTAATTTCCCTTTTTGACATCAATGAATAAATTGCTGTTGTAATAGCTGCACCAGCACTCGGACCATCTTTTGGTACGCCACCTTCTGGACAGTGAATATGAATACCTTGATTACCAATATCTTTCCACGATTCTGTTAAACTCTTTCTCTCTTCATTTGTTAATAATGACCATGATAGTGTTTTACCCACATGCATACTCTCTTTCATAACATTCCCCTGATTACCTGTTAGTTGCAAATGTAGGTTTGTTTCACTAGGAAGCCATACTGCTTCAATCAATGTAATTCCACCAGTATCATTACAAGTTGCATATAATCCATTGATCTTACCAATAGTTGGTTGATTATGAACAGTGTCATGACGATATGGAATATGTGAATTCAAGATATCTTCTTCCAAAACATCTCTAGTAACGTCATATGGATATTCAACATTCTTTTCCGTTAATTGTCGTAAATTAATTTCGCGCACAATTTCATAGCAGATTTTCTTAAGATTACGAACACCACCTTCATGTGTATAATTCTGAATAATCCACTCTAGAACATTATCATCAAACACAATATTATTCATTTTAATACCAACATCTTCCATAATGTTTTTAAGTAGAAACTTCTTTGAAATAATTACCTTTTCTGGTAAACGAAAACCACGCGTCTTTAGATGTGTAATACGATCCATTAAAACGGGATTAATAGCATCTCTGTCATTATATGAGAAGATAAAGATACACTGAGACAAATCAATGTTCATATCCGTAAAATATTTATCTCTAAAATGATGATTCTGAGAAGGGTCAATCAAATGAATCAATAGATTATTAATTTCATCACCCTTAGCAGTTCTACTAACTTTATCCAATTCATCCATATAAATAATCGGATTCATACATTTACTATTAATCAATACGTTCATGATCTGACCCCAACGTGATCCTTCATAAGTATAACCATGACCTTCCAGAAAACTGCCATCTTGAACACCACCCAATGGAATTGTTGCGAAAGGGCGACCTAATGCTTTTGCAAATCCCTTTTCAATCAATGTTGTTTTCCCATTACCCATTGGTCCTTCAATTCCTAAAACCAATCCTTTCGGTGATTTATTTGATACGTTCTGTGCAACAAACTGTAAAATTTGTTGTTTTGCTTTTTCATGACCATGAACTGCTTCATCCATACATTTCGCAGTATTCTTGATAAATTTCTTGATATCAGATTTTTTTGATTTCGAATTTACCTTACTTTGGACATAAATTCCATATGGAATACGCAGAGCTGCATTAACATATTCACGATATTTAGGACACTCATCCTCATTCTTATCAAGTGATTCCAAACGCTCAATAATGTCATTCTTACAATTCTGAGGAAGATTTGATAACATAATGCGATAAATTAAAGGGCAGGTAGAATGTTCTTTTGACTTTGAAATTTGTTCAACAATCTTTTTTTGTTCATCTTTCGATAATTTTTCAAAAGATTTAATTTGAGATTTAACAGATGAATACGGGCGTTGGTCGCGATTCTTTAGATATTCACGCAATGTCTTAACATCATCACTATTCGAATCATTGTTTTTAGACAATTTTCGACGTTTTGAACGACCTCTACCGGATTCGGATTTATCAGAATCAGAATCACTGGAATCCGAATCGGACTCAGATTCTGACACAGAACCCTCCTCGGACTCGGAGTCCGACTCAGATTCATCTTCATTATCCATTGCAGCATATACCTTATTAAAATCACTATCCTCACTATCCTCATCACTATCCTCATCACTATCTTCATCACTATCTTCATCACTATCCGTATCACTGTCAATGTGAGAAAGGACAGAACGCCGCTTCGAACGACCGCGTTTCTTCTTGGGAAGATGCGACCTCGAATCAGCATTAATAATACTTTTAATCATAATTTCGTGGTGTTTAATTTGTTCACTAATATATTCAAGAATATCATTATCATTTTTGTTATGTTTTTGCCACTTACACAAATCTTTTACAACATGTTTATGGACAGAAGCCATAACTGACTCAATATCTTTCTTTTCACGTTTACTTGTTACACCAGACTGACGAACCAGTGGCGATGACTTTTTTAATTTGTTAATAAATCCACGAAGCTTTTTTGGTGACTTGTGAAGATTGTTATGAATAACATTCTTACGTAAAGCTTTATAATATTCAATCATAATATGGCAAGTACCACAAAAAGATTCAGCAATTTCTCCAGACATCATTATTAATTTTGTATTTCTATATGTTTATATCCTTACACATAAATACGAATGTTCATTTTTTTGAATTAAAAAAAACTTATATTTTTGATTTTTGATTTTTTTTGTTTTTTCATTATTATTTTCTAAGTAATCGCTTTACGATAGTTTTTGATGTGTACGTGAATATAGCGCCACAAGTAACAGTATTTTCTTTTCGCCTGTCCCTGATTATGCCTTTTTTAACAAGCTGGCTAGCATTGCGGCCAATGCCATTGCGTCTTCTTTGGATTTTTTCTGATGTGCTTGACACCCCGCTACGACGCGGGCATGCACGTACAAATTCTAAACAAGATTCATCCTTCTTTAACATTGTTCTACAACAATAACCCAATGTCTTTTTGATAATATTTCTCGATCCGATTTTTACAAGAAAGTCGCCTGGAAATATTCCTTCTTCCTTTGCAAAATTACCATTTACAGATAATACTATCACATAATTATTTTTAATTCCTAACTCGAAACATTGTTTACCATCTAAAGATAGTAATGAAATTTTATCATTACATGTTGATTTAATATACCATTTGGATTTTTCGAAAATAAATATATTTATTGACATATTTTTTCATATAAATTCTTCAAATCCTCTTAATCATTTTCATAATACTAGAACACATATCATGTCATTTTTTTGTAAAATTTACCATGCATCGCGCCACCTGTATGCAACATAAGACCTTCGTATTTTTTATGTTTATTATAATTAAACACAATGTTACCCACACAATTAATTAAAAAGGGATGCATCGTATCATTTATATCACTTCTTTTACTGACTGCTGTTTTATACTTTGTCGTTTACAAAACTTTAGTAGTTGAATCTTTTGGTTCTTTAAACCAAATTGGAGAAGCGCTTTCTAGCGGTATGACGTCTTCAGATAAGGCAGTCTACGCACACTACTTCACAAAACGAACAGCCGACCAGGCCGATGACGATACCACTCCATGTGGTCCAGATGAGGACCTCGGCATCGGCGCCGCTTCCATCACATATACATCACAAGCGGCGGATGGAAGTAATCCATGCAATGAACGTGCGGAAGCAGACTGTGTAAAGACGGTTAGAATTAAACAAAAGTGGAAGGCGAAAGATGACGGGTGTTTTGGAGATGAAGGTGCATTGTACAGTGACGGCCGTACAAACGAGTGCCCAGACGGCACCATCGCGGTGGAGGGCGATGATTACAAGACAAGATACAATGTTTATCCATGTAAGTGGTCTGGTAGTGAATGCGTTCAAGACAGCCAGGCTTGTGGTGTAGTTTCCGACAGTGGAAAAACTATCCCATAGTAGACGCACCAATTGCACCGCGGACGTCGACCAACTTCGTGGAATATGGTACTGAT
>MPLT02020243.1_pt1 | contig 11859 bp, 11 predicted proteins | sample 1617391 | NCBI WGS metagenome assembly MPLT02 (sample SAMN05944800, study PRJNA350692) | marine metagenome | biome: marine; feature: ODZ; material: water; isolation source: 70 m water sample filtered on 0.2 um supor filter | place: Pacific Ocean | collected 2012-04-08 | depth 70m m
ATGGAACTCGACTCGATGCCGACCGAGATCGACCAACTCGAGCGCCAACTCATGCAGATTGAGATCGAGCGCACAGCCCTGAAAAAGGAGAAGGACGCCGCCAGTAGGGAGCGTCTGGCCAAGATGGAGAAAACTTTAGCCAACTTGAAGAAAGAATCCAACGAGTTGAAGTCGAGTTGGCAAGACGAGAAAGCATCCATCGACGCCGTCAGCATCGTCAACAGCCAACTTGAGGAAGCCCATCGCGAACAGGAACAAGCCGAGCGAGACGGCGACCTCAACCAGGCGGCGCAAATCCGATACGAAACCATCCCTGGCCTCGAGAAAAAACTGATCTCTATGCAGGTGTCGCTTAAGCAATCCGGACAGGCCAAGCGCCTGTTGCAGGAAGAAGTCACCGACGAGAACATCGCCGAGGTGGTCGCCGCGTGGACCGGCATCCACGTGACCAAGATGCTCGAGGGCGAACGACAAAAGCTCGTACACATGGAGGATCGCATCAGCGAGCGCGTGGTCGGCCAGCAAAAAGCCATCACCGCCGTGGCCGATGCCGTGCGACGCGCCCGGAGCGGCCTGCAGGATCCCGATCGGCCGATTGGCTCGTTTGTTTTCATGGGGCCTACCGGCGTTGGCAAAACCGAGCTGGCACGGTCTCTCGCCGAGTTTTTGTTCGACGACGAAACCGCGATGGTGCGCATCGACATGAGCGAGTACATGGAGAAACACACCGTGGCGCGCCTGATCGGTGCCCCGCCGGGCTACGTCGGCCACGAGGAAGGAGGCCAGCTCAGCGAGGCCGTCCGCCGCAAGCCGTACAGCGTGGTCTTGTTCGACGAGATTGAGAAGGCGCATCCAGACGTGTTCAACGTCTTCCTGCAGGTGCTCGACGACGGCCGACTCACCGATGGCCAGGGGCGCACGGTCGATTTCCGAAACACGATTGTCATCATGACCAGTAACATCGGCTCGCACATCATTCAGGACTATTTCCTCGACGGAAAAACGACCGAAGTCGACCGGCTGGACATGGAGCAAAAAGTCTCTGACGAAATGAAGGCCCACTTCCGGCCGGAATTCATCAATCGCATCGACGACACGATCATCTTTCACAGCCTCGACGAGGATCAGCTCGGGGTGATCGTCGACATTCAACTCAGGGCCGTGGCCAAGCGTCTGGCCGACCAGCAGCTCACGATGGAGATCAGCGACGACGCCAAGCGGCACCTGGCCAAGGCCGGCTACGATCCGCAATTCGGCGCCCGCCCGCTCAAGCGCACCGTGCAGGAGCAGTTGCTCAATCCGCTGGCCACGCGGCTGCTCGATGGCGAGTTCAAGGCCGGCGACAACATCCGAATCAACCTCGCCAACGACGAGCTTACATTCGAAAACTAGCGTTCAACCCTCACCCCGCCCCTCTCCCTGTCTAGGGAGAGGGGGATTTTCTTTGCCTTCAACTCCACCGGGCGTGGCGTGGAATCGGCGGATGATTTTTCCTTCGTCGATGTTCCACAAAACAACCTCGCCATCGTAGGCGCCGCTTGCTGCCTGGCGTGTGGCGGCGGACACAGCCACCGAAAGCACAGCGTCCTTGTGCCCGTCCCATTTTCGGCTTTCGTCCTTGATATTGATGTTGAAGGCGCGGACTGAGCGGTCGTCCCCGGCAACCAGCACCTCGGTGCCAAGCCGGGCGATGGCCAGTGCCGTGCCCCGGCTTGATGAGGAGTCGTTCACTTTTTTTGGCCCTTCGATTTTCCAGTGGTGCATTTTTTGGTCGTCGCCAATCGAAAAAACCTCCTTTCCATTTTTGTGGAACAACGCAGCGCGGACGTAGTTTTGATGACCGAGATAGCTGACGATTCGTTCGCCGGACTGGGCATCAAACACTTTCGCCGTCTTGTCCCGGCTCGCGGTGACCACACGGGAATCATCGGCGTTCCACGCAACAGAGTTGACCCAGTCGGAGTGGCTGCCCAATTCGTGCGTCACCTTGCCGGACTCGACGTCAACCAACCGCAGTTTGTTATCCGCACTGCCGGCAGCCAGCCGATTGCCATCGTTGCTGAACGCCACGGCAAACACGACATCGGCAGTAGTGACAGGAACAGATCGAAGCTCGCCGCTGGCCAAGTCGAACAGCCGCACCTCCCCCAGCCTTCCGGGTTGACCGCACGCCACCGCGAGTAATCGCCCCTCGGCTGAAACCGCCAGGTCATAAACCCGCTCGGCCACGTTGCCCAACCGGCCAAGTAACTCGCCGCTTATTGTATTCCAAATCGTGACCTCAAGATAACCACTGGCAAACAGCCGCTCTCCCTCCGGCCCGAACTCAAGTGCGGTGATCGGCACCGGCGACGGATACGACTCCGGTGCGGGCGGATGCTCGACCGGCTGCAGCAGACCGGCCAGCGCCGCCGTCTCCGTTGTCCCGTCGAACTTTGCGCCCTCGACGATCCAGCGTTTCACCAGCTCGATTTGTTTCGGCGGCAGAGGATCGCCGTCCTGCGGCATCAGGTCGTCCGCATCACCCGTCGTGAGGCGGAGGAATAATTCGCTCTCGGCCGGTTTTCCCCGGGCGATCGCGGGTGCGTCGCTTTTTCCGGGCTTCAGCAGGTGCTCGAATGTATCGACGCGATAGCCGCCCTTCACCTTTTTCGGCCCGTGGCATCCCTGACATTGCTTCACCAGCACCGGGGCGATGTCGCGAACGAAACTGACCGGCGCCTGGCCAAGCGCTTGGCCAAGCGACAGGCTGATCCACAAAATGACGCACCCCAATCGACTCATGAAACGGCCGCACCTTGCCCGCTTGGCCAAACGCTGGCAAGAATCAGCCGCGCCTGCCACGGGCAACGCTGCCGATGTGACGCTGGATAAATCGCTCGATAAACTTGGCCAAGCGATCCATCTGCACCGCGCTTGGCCTGAGCTTGGCCAGGCTTTCCCAATCGGACTCCGCCATCCTCACCGCCACGGCGCGGCTGCCGGGATCGAGCGCGCTCTGCTCCCAGTTCGGGGCCAGCCCCTGACTGTCGAAAAACTTAAACTCGAAAACGGTTCGCCAGAATTCCCCCATCCCGTCGTCATTCAACCGTCGCACCAACTCCAGCAACAGGGCGTACTCACCGGCCAACGGCGTCTGTTCCTCAGTGGCGCGGGTGATCAAGCGCGTTGCCCGGGCGAGGCAATCGAGCAACTCGACATCGGTGCGTAGCTTGGGAAACGTCTCCTTGAGCGCCACCTCGCGCAGCGTGTGCAGGTCGGACCGGCTGCTGCGACGGAAGCTGAATTCAGCAACGTGAAACAGGTCGAGTTTCCCCTGAAAGGCGGACTTGGGCCGACGCGCGCCCTTGGCCACGGTGCCGATGCGTCCCATGTCCGGACTAAGCCAGTGGACGACGAGGCTGGTTTCCGTGAGGGGAAAAAGACGAAGGATCAGGCCGGTGGTTCGCTCATCCATCTTTCGCCAGCAACCGCTCGACCTCGGCCTTGAAGGCGGCCTGAATGCCGCCGGCATTCTCGGGCGGCACCGCGCCAAGGCTGACGATGTACTTGATTCCGTCGGCCACTGACATGTCGAGCAGCGTCACCTTGCTCTCCGGCAAAACCAACAGGAAGCCGGTGGTCGGGTTCGGTGTGGTCGGCACAAAGATGCTGATGATGCTTTCGCCTTCGTCGGTCTTCACCTGTTCAGCCGTCACGAAGCCCACCGAGAAAAGGCCCTTGCGCGGAAACTCCACCATGACCACCTGCTTGAAGCTCGATTTTTTCTCCGAGGTAAACGCCTGGTTGACCTGCTTGACCGTGCCGTAGATTTTGCCGAGCAACGGGACGTTCAGGATGACGTAGTCAACAAGTTGCACCAGTTTTTTGCCAACATAATAACGGGTCAGAAAACCGAGCAAACCGGTCAACACGATCGCCTCGACAATGGCGACCACTTTCCAGCCGAAATACAGATCAGAACCGGGGGTTCCGTCCTTCCAAATGTCGGTCAACTCAACTCCGGGAACGAATCGGAACGGATAAAGCAGAATGTCGGAAACATCGACCGCCTTGTTAAACAACCAAAGCGCGATACCCACGGAAATAATCACCGGCAGCACGACGGCCAGCCCGGTGAAAAAATTCCGCCGCCCCCTCCGGAAGATGGTTCTCTTTTTCTTACTCATCCGACATCCGTTATAGGCCCTTTAGCCAAGCGGCTCAAGGGAAAGCGGTTTTTTGCCTCTTTCATCAAGCGGTTTTCCTCCCGCTTCATTGCCTTCCGAGTGGCGGCATCACGATCATCGTAGCCTCGCAAGTGGAGAACGCCGTGAATCAGATACCGCGCTACTTCCTCCGGCCAAGTGGTGCCGAATTCCCCGGCAAACTCCTCCGCGACAGTTGGGCAAATGAACAGATCGCCAAGGATCGGTCCCGGCTTGGGCGCGTCCCCCGGTTCGCAATAATCAAAGGTAATCACGTCGGTTGGGCCTTCGTGCTGAAGGCTGGAAAAATTGATTCGCGCCATCTCCTCCGGCCCGACGAGAAACACGCCCAACTCATGGCAGCTTGGCCGCTTGGTGGTGTCGGGTTCGGTGATTTCCAGCACCCACTTGGCCAAGCGCCGCAGCAACCAGGCGTCAACCGGGTGGGTTTTCTGGCGGCTACGAACGGTTAACGACATAACTCAAGCTTGGCCAAGCGCGGCTAGTCATTCGACTTCCGCAACGCCTCGTATGCTTCGACTATGCGCTGCACGAGCGGATGCCGCACCACGTCCCTCCGCTCGAACTCACAAAGCGCGATGCCATCGACCCTGGCTAGCGCGCGCTTGGCCTCGATCAGGCCGGAGCGCTTGCTCGACGGCAGATCAATCTGCGTCGGGTCGCCGGTGATCACCGCCTTGGAGTTAAAGCCAAGCCGTGTAAGAAACATTAGCATCTGCTCCGCCGTCGCGTTTTGCGCCTCGTCCAAAATGATAAAGGCGTTGTTGAGCGTGCGGCCGCGCATATAAGCCAGTGGCGCAATCTCCACGATGCCGCGATCCATCAGCTTTTGCACCTCCTCCATCGGCAGCAGATCCTGCAGCGCGTCGTGCAGCGGCCGCAGATACGGCGCCAGTTTTTCGTACAGGTCACCCGGCAGAAAACCAAGCGCCTCGCCGGCCTCGACCGCCGGCCGCGTCAGGATGATGCGCGACACCTTCTCCTCCTTCAACGCCATCACGGCCAGTGTCATTGCGAGAAACGTCTTGCCGGTTCCGGCCGGCCCCATGCCGAACGTGACATCATGTTTCAGGATCGCGTCGACATACCGCTTTTGGCCAAGCGTCTTGGGGTTGACCAGTGCCTTACGGGAGGACGTCTGCAGCGTGGTCGTGTACAGGCCGTCGAGCGCGTCCGGCCCCTCTGTCGCGACGGTATTGAGTGCATAGGCAAAGTCGCGATTGCGAATCGTCACCCCAGCCTTGAGCGCGCTCTCAAGCGATTGAAACAAACTCGCGGCAATCGCAACGTTTTCCTCCTCACCCTCGAGCTTGATCCAGCCATCGCGGCAGGTCGCCCTGACACCAAGTCGTTCATTCAGCGCCTGAAGATTTTTGGCTTCATTATTGAAAAGCTGCTGGGCTATCCGCGCGTTGTCGTAATGCAGCGTGGACGTCATTAGTATTTGTGAAACAGGAACGAATCGCTCATGCGCAGCCAATGTATCCCCCGGACGAAACCGTGTCAAAACGGCCAACTCACTCCTTGAGTTTCACCCGGTAGTATTGGCGCGGGTAAAGTGCCTTGCGGCGATCGGCGAATACTTTTTCCGAGCCGGTTCCTTTTATCTTGGCAAGGGTTGTCCACGATTGAAAATCGGCCGTTGATTGAACCTCGTAATCCTGTCCCTTGACGGTTTTGAATCGTAGGCTGAAGGGAAACTTTGGATTCTCGATTACGAGCTTTGGCACTACTGGCTCGACCGGTATTGTGGGCTTGCTCTTCGAGTTCCCTGGGTTCGTGAGTTCAGCCCCAACGGTCGGTTTGCCATCCCCATCCGGATCACCCAACTCTGCCCCATTACTGGCCCCATCCCCGTCCGAATCCTTGGCTGCCAACACACTGCTCCAAAACGCGGCACGACTTCCGCGCGCAACCTCTTTTTCAACCGCGAGACCGAATGCGTTTCGCGGTCCACCGTACGGAGAGTGATGGCAGTTGCCGCAACTAAATTTGCTTCCGTTCGGCAACTGTTCAACGCGCCAGGGACGCGCATCTGCCGCTGCCACAGAAAGCAACCCGACCACTGCTGCCAAAATACAATTTCTTCTCAACGCCGTCATGAGGTGAGAACGTAGTTTAATTCTGCTCATCGATCAGTTCTCCGCACATACCGCTTGGCCAAGCGCTTGGCCTCGATCTGCTACCGGACTCACTGGTTCGCCCCTCCTTTTTTGCGAGTCAAACGAGGTGGGCGAAGCGTTTGTCGTTTGCTAGCAGGGCGACGAGTTGCTTGATTTTTTGTGACTCGGACTTTGCGGCGACCATGGTGGCGTCGTCGGTCTGAACCACAATCGTCTCGCTCATGCCGACCAGTGCAATTGGGGTGCGGTTGCGCGTGTGGGCGTCGAAAATGACATTGTCCGCGGAGTCGATCTGCACGAGGTCGGCCACGGAACTGTTGCCGGCCTTGTCGGCCCGGACATGGCGGGCGAGAGCCGGCCACGAACCGAGGTCGTCCCACCCGAACACGCCGTCCGCACAGACGATGTTTCGGGCGTTCTCCATGATGGCGTAGTCGACCGAGATTTTTTCCAATCCGGGATAGTCCCTGGCCAAGGCGGCGTTGAGCCTGGCCAAGCCGCGGATGCGCCGCCATTTTTCAGCGACGGTAAACAACTTGGGCTGGAGTCGCTGCAACTCGTTCGCGATGGTCTCGTACGACCAGATAAACATCCCGGCGTTCCACCGGTAGTTGCCGCTTTTGAGATAGCGCTTGGCGGTGGCGAGGTTCGGTTTTTCGACGAATTTTTTGGCCGAGAAAAATGTCGATTTGAGTGCCTTTGCCGTGGCGGAACGCAGCTTCGTCCCGGTTTGAATGTATCCGTAGCCGGTTGCCGGCTCGTGGGGCTTGATGCCGATGGTGACAAGCGCCGGTTCGCGCTTGGCCAAGCGCATAGAGTCCAGCAGCACACTGCGAAACCTGGCCTCGTCCGGGATCACATGGTCGGCAGGCAGGACGGCCATCACGGCATTTTCAGAGCGGCCACCGACCAACGCGGCTCCCAGCGCCACGGCGGCACAGGTGTCCCGTCCACACGGCTCGCCGATGATGTTGCGATTGGGCAATTCCGGCAGTTGTTTGCGTACTGAGGCCGCCTGCACGGCGTTGGTGATGATCAGAATATTCTCCAGCGGCACGATCGGCTTCACGCGATCGACGGTCTGCTGGAGGAACGACCGGTTACCCAACAACGTGATGAGTTGTTTGGGTTTGCGCTCGCGGCTGACCGGCCAGAACCGTTCGCCGCGTCCCCCAGCCATGATCACGATGTAGCGATCTTTTTTTTGCATGACCTAACGGATTCCGGAGATAAGGTTGGCTGTAAAATCCCGGACGTGCTGCACGAGGTCGGGCGCCTTTCCCTTGTCCGCGATCTGATTGACGATGGCACTACCAACGACCACGGCCTCGGCGTGTCGTGCCACCTCGGCCGCCTGTTCGGGATTCGAAATACCAAAACCAACGGCGATGGGGATGTCGGTATTAGCGCGAATGATGCCGGTCATCTCACCGATCGTCTCGGAGACGGTCTGCTGCATGCCAGTCACGCCCTCGCGGGAAACATAGTAAATAAATCCCTTGCCTCGCTTCACGATCAACGCCACTCGATCCGGCGGCGTGGTCGGGGCCACGAGTAAGATCGGGCAAATGCCGGCATCGGCCATCAGCGACTCGTAGTTTTCCGACTCCTCCGGCGGCAGATCAAGCACGAGCAAGCCATCCACCCCCGCGGCCGCGGCATCGCTCACGAACTCTGCCAGACCGCGCTTGTGCAGGATGTTAAAATAAACGTAGAGGACGATCGGAATCTGCGAAGTCTCACGAATCCTCGCCACCGTCTCAAGCACACCACCCGGCGTTGTGCCGGCGTCGAGCCCGCGCTGGGCCGCCAATTGATTCACGAGGCCGTCGGCCAGGGGATCGCTGAACGGCACACCCAACTCGAGGACGTCGACCCCAACCTCATCAAACGCCAGTGCCAGGTCGTGCATGGCGTCCAGATTCGGATCACCGGCGCCAATATAGACAACGAAACCCTTCTGCCCCTCCTGTTTCAGGCGTTGAAACCGTTCTTCGATTCGGTTCATGTACGGGCAAAATGCCAAACGTTGGCGGCCGAGGCAAGAAACGCGCTTGGCCAAGCGGAAACGAAGTGGCCAATTCCGGAATCGCCTTGGCCAAGCGTAGCCCGTATAACCGCCCCGTGCCCAACGGCGTGCCCGAGACCGAAACCCACCCAACCCAACTGCTCCGCCGCAGTCTGGCCAACGGGCGGCTTGGGCATGCGTACCTGTTTGTCGGGGGCGATATCGAAAGCCTTGAGTCGCATGCCGTCGAACTGGCCCGCACCCTGAATTGCCAGTCGCCCAAGGCCACCGGCGAGACCGGAATCCCGCTCGAGCCGTGCCGCGAATGCACCGCCTGTCGCAAGGTCGACAGCCACAATTTTCCCGACCTCGACATCGTCCGGCCAGAGTCCAAGTCGAGGGTGGTCACCGTCGACCAAATTCGAGGACTGATCCAAAAAGTCTCCCTCAAGCCCACGGAGGGCCGATACAAGGTGGCGATCATCAGCGGCGCGGACCGGATGCCGCCCGTCACCATCAACGCCTTTCTCAAGACGCTCGAGGAACCTCCCGAGCGAACGGTGTTCATGCTGCTCACGGCGCACCCGGAAAAGGTCATCGACACCGTATTATCGCGGTGCCTTCGGTTAAATTTCGAGGGCGAAACCGGCGTACAACTGGATGCAGAGGACGAGGCGTGGATGCAGTCGTTCGTCGGCATGACGGCACAGACCAACGAGGGGCTAATGGGGCGGTACCGGTTGCTTGGCAATCTCATTTCACACCTTTCCGCCAAGCGCGACGGTATTGAGGAAATCCAGCAGGCGGCTTCTCCACTGACCCGGCACGACGACATCGAGCCGGCGCTCCGCAAAAAATGGGAGAAGGAACTCGAGGCCTCGATCGAGTCCGAATACCGCGGCCAGCGCAGCCAGTTTCTCGCCGGGCTGCAGTGGTGGCTGCGTGATGTCTGGCTGGCGGCGATGCAGCAGGGCCGCGAACTGCTGCACTTTCAGGCCTGGGCCGATGCCTCCGAGGCGGTGGCCAAGCGGATCAGCGCCGAGCAGGCGCTGGAGAATCTTCAGTCGCTGGAGGCCACGCAACGCCTGCTCGAGACGACCAACGTGCAGGAGGCGCTCGCGCTCGAGGTTGGGCTGCTCAAGCTCAAGCTCTGACCCATCCCGATGTTCGCTGACACGCCAGAGCAAAAGGATCGCGTCTTTTTGATTCTCACCGGGATCTGGCTTTTCACCGCCCTGCTCCTGTTCGGCAACCCGGTCATCCTCGACTATCTGCACCCTGTAAAAGACATCGGGATACCGACTCAATCGATTGGGGTCACTCCGGAGGATGATTCCAACGCAAGGCCGTACCTCGGAATCCTTGCCGTCCTTGGGTTAGCCTGTGTGCTGGGTTTCTCGCGCTTGGCCAAACCGAAGTTTCAACTACCCGCTGCCCTGCCCCTTTGGATTGCGTGGCTGCCGCTTGGCTGGTTTGGCTGGCAGTTGGCGTCGCTCCTCCAGACGGTCGATCGAGAAACGTCGATGGCCACAGTGATCCACTTTGGATCCTGTGTCGTGGCGTTTTACCTTGGGCTGTTTGTGCTGGCAAGGATGCGATTGGCCAGGCTGGTGCTTTGGGGCACGGCGCTTGGCCTGATGGCCAACTTGCTCGATGCAAGCCGCGAGCATTTCGGCGGGTTGGAACAAACTCGACGAGCGATTATAGAGCGAATTGAGTCCGGTAAACTTGACCCCGCAAAAGTTGCCCCTCACCTGCGAGAAGAAAAAAAGGATTTCCCTCAGGAGGTCGCTCAACAGATTGAAAAACTTCCGGCGGAGACTGCGGCCAAGATCCGGCAGTTCCCGGTGGAGATGGTCAAGCGCTGGTACAGCCCCCGGTTGTTCGGGCACATGTTTTACCCGAACGCGCTCGCCGGGGTGATCCTGCTGCTGTTGCCGGTGTCGCTCGCGCTGCTGCTTGGCCAAGCGCGGTGGGGGCCGTTGCGCTTCGTATTGGCGCTTGGCCTGGCGGGCGTCGGGCTGGGCTGCCTGTACTGGTCCGGTTCGAAGGCCGGGTGGCTGATCGCGCTGGTGCTGCTCGGCGCCTGGCTGCTGCATTTTCCGTTTTCCACAAAACTCAAGATTGGCCTCGCCAGCGCCGCGATGGTGATCGGTCTGGCTGGGTTTGCAGTGAAGTACGCCGATTATTTTGACAAGGGCGCGACGAGTGTCGGGGCGCGGTTTGGCTATTGGAGTGCCGCCGTGAAAACAGCCGCGGAGGAGCCATTCCTTGGCAGCGGCCCGGGGACGTTTCAAGTCGCGTACAAGCGTCATCGTCCGCCGGAGGCTGAGCCAACACGGCTGACGCATAACGATTATCTGCAGCAGGCGAGCGACTCCGGCGTGCCCGGTTTTCTAATGTTCTTGGCCTTTTTTGGCGGCGCAACGTGGGTGCTGGCGCGGAGGCGCATGGCGGAACCGGTGCACGTCGCGATGCGCCTTGGCCTGCTGGCTTGGGTGTTGCAGGGTGCGGTTGAGTTCGGCCTGTACATCCCGGCGCTGGCTTGGCCGGCCTGGCTGATGCTCGGATGGCTGCTAGCGCTGCCGACAAATCAAGTCGACAAAAGCACGGTAACTGAATAAAAATCCCGGCGGACATGAAGGTATTGTTCCTCAACGGCCCGAACCTGAACCTACTGGGCCAACGCGAACCGGAGATTTACGGCAGCCTCACGCTGACGGACATTGAAGACATGGTTCGTGAACACGCCACACGGCACAACGTCGAGGCGACCTTTTTCCAGTCCAACCACGAGGGCGAACTGGTGACACAGGTGCAGCAGTCCGCCGGCAGCTACGACTACCTTGTCATCAATGCAGCCGCATACACCCACACCAGCATCGCACTCAAAGACGCCATCACCGGGGCCGGCGTAAAGGCGGTGGAGATTCACCTATCCAACGTTCATGCCCGGGAGTCGTACCGGGAAAATTCCATGATCGCCAAGGCCTGCATCGGCTGCATCAACGGCTTCGGAGCCTCGTCATACATTCTCGGGCTGGAAGCCTGCATCCTGCACCAGAAATCCGACCGCTAAACCATGGGACGCCGCTTCCAACTTTTTCACCCCACCCTGCTTGGCCTCTCGCTGCTGCTGGTTTTCACCACCGGCTGCGTGAACAAGCTTCGCATGACCGAGCCCACCCGGAGCCTCGGCGAGCAGTTGCTCCTCAGCACCTCGATCGACCGCTCGCTCTCCGAGCTCGATGCGGAAGCCATCGGCCGGCTCAAGGGCTTCAAGGTGTTCATCTCAAGCGAGTATTTGAAGACGCTCGATCAGGAGTATTTGGTTGGATCGTTGCGGGACCTGTTATTGTCCAATGGAGTGCTTGTGGTGGATGCAGCCGAGGAGGCCCAGATGATTGTCGAGGTTCGCAGCGGTGCCAACTCGCTGGACAGCAGCACCGCCACGCTCGGCATCGCCGAGGATCAGGCTCTGCCCAACCCGGTGACTGGCGCCGCCGTGGCGCTGCCGGAG